>ENA-OVGE01001447-OVGE01001447.1-human-gut-metagenome-genome-assembly--contig:-NODE-1447-length-18423-cov-72.129138_pt1 | contig 18423 bp, 8 predicted proteins | sample MGYA00237769_ERZ505417 | MGnify/ENA primary metagenome ERZ505417 (study PRJEB26158, sample SAMN06016403) | human gut metagenome | biome: human gut; feature: ankylosing spondylitis patient; material... | reverse complement strand
CGAACGATGCTTTTGTCATCTGTTTCAGCCAGTAATATAGCAGCATCAGAGATTGCGTACCAGTTGATGCTATTTTATCGAATGGAATGCGACCTAAATCAAATTTGCAATACAACTCTTTACCATTTTCATCTGGTTTCTGGAACTCAAAATGTTGTCCACTTACCCTGAGTATGAACTCCTCAAAATCTAGAGTCAGTTGATTCTTTATGATATATTCATCAAGATTTGCTGGTGCGGTAGCCAATCCCATAAACTCATTTTTTTCTACACTTCGGAACCACAGCATAGAGTTGACAAATTTCTGCAGCTTAAGAAGATAATGTTCTTTTGACAATGGATAGGAGGTGAGGAGAAAATTGATGATGGATACGTTGTTGGCATTATTGGCGAGATTTGCCTTTACCGCAGAATCCATCGGAAACTCAGTACCATCCAATGTCAAGACAGAATTCTTGTTGCAGAAAATAAGTTTATCATTCACAATAAGTTCTTCTTCCTCCAGTTTGCCATCAGAGGATTTACTGTAGGAATATTGTAGGCGATCATCTCCAAATATGAACGTGTATTCGAAATCTACAGGGAAATTCAACTTTCCCGTGTAAGTAAAGTTATCATAATAGTTAACCTTCTTCCACTTCTGTGAAAGATGATTTGTAATGTCGAAGATGGCCATTGCAAAGTTCGACTTGCCAGAACCATTCGGTCCATATACGATGCCATTTTTGATGATACCATGTTTTATGGCAAATGTATTGAACGAGTAGTTGCTTGGTTTGGACAAATCCCATTCTATGCGTTTAGCAAATCCTCTATAGTTCGTTACGGCAAATTTTTCTAACATGATTCTATTTACTTTTTATTGAGAAATACTTGTGCCAAGCAAAAATCCTCTAAAACAATGAGAAGCTGCTTCTAAATTGTAGTGGCACGTTCTGCTAAGCACTTGCAAAGATAAAGAAAAAAATAATACGCCGTAATTTTTTTACGGATATTTAAGTTAATAATTATACTCGCTTTTAAATTATTCAAATTAATGGGCTTAGAAAAACTTACATTCTCCGTAAAATATTGGTGAATAGGCATAGTGGTTGGCTACCATAGTAGAAGATTCTTTTTTACAAAATCATGATTTAAATCCTCTGAAATTCACGAATTTCCGCTCGGGAAATATTTCTTGGAGAATATCAGGAATATGATGAAAATGCATAATCTCCATATAATCAGTGTGTTACAAATTTTGCTGATTCCTTCGGAAATCCAGAATTCTGTAGTCGTACGACAATAACCCCTATAGTTGTACAACTATAACTCCAGAGTTGTACAACTATAGCCTATATAGTCGTACAACTGTAGCCTTACGGTCGTACAACTATAGGTGATTCGTCTTGCAGAGAGCAAGTAATACGCTATCCAACCAAAAGATTTATGTCATCATGGTCTTCTAGATTGGAAATTCGGAAATAGCGATAATTCAGAAACAATATTTGACACCAGCATATTTCCGAAGTACAAATTCCAAATCTGAGTTAATCTGTGAAACTCATATTATCTAGCCATTTTATAGATAGCGATGATATCTGAAGCATGTAGAACCTTCAAAGCACCGATAGTAATGGAGTCATTATTTGTGCATTTTTGTGCCATTTCCTCTATTTGTGCATCTGTTACCTCTTTGCCGATGAGGGTATGGATGCCTATTCATACCTTCTATGTCTACTTTTTTCAAGTCCTATTGCCAATATTTAAGGGTGATTATGGTAAATAGGCAATAATACTTCTATTCACAACATCTTGAAAATTCACTTGATTGCACAAAAAAGCGATTCCTGCAGAGTTATGCAAGAATCGCTCTTTTTTTGTATTATCATTTTTTAATAAGCATTCTTATCTGGGAAGATGATGCTCTTGGCTGTCAGGAAGATAATCTTGATGTCGAGCCAGAACGACCAGGTCTCGATATACCAGATGTCTCGGCGGATACGCTCCTCCATCTGCCATAACTCCTTGGTCTCACCTCGGAATCCTGTAACCTGTGCCCAACCGGTGATGCCTGGCTTGGAGAAATGGCGAACCATATACTTGTCTATCAAACTGCCATATACCTCAGTATGATGCAACATGTGAGGACGAGGACCCACGATACTCATATCGCCCTTCAGGACATTGAAAAACTGAGGGAACTCGTCGATATTCGTCTTTCGCATGAAGTTGCCGAAAGCAAACTTTCTTGGGTCATCCTTGGTTGCCTGCGCCTTGTCAGCATCCTTATTCACATGCATGGAACGGAACTTCAGACAGTAGAATGTATCACCATTCAAACCTGTTCTTGCCTGCTTGAAGAAGATAGGTCCAGGACTCTGGGTCTTGATGATGAGAGCTATGATAGGGATGAACGGCAGAACGCAGAGACAGATAAGTCCACTCACCACGACATCGAATGCTCGCTTGGCAATGCGGTTAGAAACGAGAGTTAACGGCTCCTTGTGATTGGAATATACTGTTCTACCCATGAAATCCTGGGCATCCAGATGTAATTTATACTCACCAAAGACACGTGGGAGATAGTAGAAATGGATCACGTTCTTGTCACAGAACTGCATAATCTTCACAATCCGTTCAGAATCTTTATGAGATAGGCAACAGAATACTTCATCAATGTTGCTTGGAGCTCCATTAATGGTATCATTGATCGTAGACGACAAAATGCCATTGAGATCCTTGAGACTTCCTATTTTCTTTAAACCGTCAGGAGCCTTGGCTATTTCGGCATCAGCATAATAGCCCTTGACGATATAACCTGCAGATGGATCCTCGGTCATCGTCTGATACATTTCACTGATTGCCGGATCGTTGCCAATGAAGACTACCGTACGGCAGTTACGGCCTCTGGCACGATAGTACTTCAGTATTTTAAGTTCGCAGAGTCTTGAAAGAATCAGAAAGAAATAAAATGATACGCCAAAGATAGCTGCAAAAGAGAACATCTGGCCTCCATGACTGAGCAGTCTTACAAAGACAAAGAACAGAAATACGGTAGATGCCGCCAGACATAATGTCCGTTTCAAAACCTGGAGGAAACCTATCTTTCTTACATGAATGATAGTTGAGTAGTTATACTCGCTTAGGAGCAAGGCAACATTGGCAACGAAAAATGTAATCTTCGTCGCTGTATCGAAATAATCAGGGATAATCTGCGTTCCATACTCAGTATAGACAAGTAACAGACAATTTAGGATGACGAAATCTGCACAAGTTACCAAACGTCTCACCAGTACGTTTCCTCTATAGTTCTTATTTATCATATATGCATTATTATTATAGTTCTTACCAGATATATTCTTTAAAAGACAAATTTGTTTTTAAACGGAGCAAAGATAATAATAAATGTCGAACGAACAAAATATTTTGGAGAAAAAATGCATTTTGAAACAAAATGAACAAAAAAAATCACATTACTATAGTGTTTTTCTATACAATTTACAGGCATTGAGACAGAAAGACCGCCCTATCCTGCCAAAATTTCCTCTTCGTCATTCAGAAATGAGGGCGTTAGGGAAAATGGAGTGTTTCTGAATTTCTGTAGCTGAACTTATAGGTTTCACATCTTTGATATACAGCGCGATCAAGAAAGAATATAAAGAAATGATATACAGATAGTTAATACATGTATTTAACACGTATTTAACGCAGTTTTTTTTCAATATTCATATTCAGAGTTCAGTCTTTCAGCACTAAAGTTCAGGATTTTGACCGCAAGTATCTTACTTTCGGTTGTAAGTATCTTACTTTTGCCCAGTAAGTATCATACTTATGCCCCGTAAGTATCTTACTTTTGAAAGACAAGTATCTTGCTTAAGCTGTTAAAGAGATACACCAAGTGTGAGAAAGTATGAGAAAGTGTGAGAAAGTATGAGAAAGTGTGAGAAAGTATGAGCAAGTGTGAGGAAGTATGAGCAAGTATGAAGTGCCGATTCCAGATTTTGTATCTTTGCATCATCATTCAGAGTGAGGGGATTGATGTAGACAGAGAATGCTTGGAGATGAGGATAGAATAAAAAAATCCTGAGCAATCAGCTGATGCCCAGGATTTAATAATTCATTAATGCCTATTATTTCTTAGCCTTGATTACAAAGCTGAAGTTGCGGTCTTGATAGTGCATGCGATACTTATCCATTGGTTTTGAACCCCAGCTGTCGATACAGCCCAAACCGTACTGACGCTGCTGGATGTGCAACTGAACCAAGCCCTTTTCTACCAGGTCGCCACTGTGCTGGCCCCAGGCATGATTCTTCTCGATGCCTGCATCCAAATCCTCTACCAGGTAAGGAATGGCACTGCACTCCATAGGTGCATACCCCTCGAAGGTGATTCCCTTGCCGGTGGTTGGGTTGAAGATAGAGAAGTAGCGGATGTCGGTATGGTTACCACTCTCCTGTGGACGAACGTATGGATAATACTCATCCTTTACGTCAGCCTCGTACTTTCCGATGAAAGAGGAAGAATGACGGTCGATGTAGTTCTCCTCAGGACCTCTACCGTAGTACTCCAACTTAGAGAAGGCTGCTGGCATCTGCAACTGCATACCATAACGGAACAAGTCGGCTACCTTAGCTTCCTTATCGGTTGTCATCTTCTCAGTAACAGCTACTTCACCCTCTGAATTGATGCGGTAACGGAGTTCCAGCTGTGCCTTAACCTCAGGCATATCGAAGATTGCAGTAAGAACCACGCTGTCCTGACTCTCACTCTTATCGAATGACTTCATAGTCATCTGAGGGTTCTTCCATACTCTCATCTCCTTCTGCAAGGATGCGCCATAGTCGTTATCGGTAGGAGCACGCCAGAACTCTGGAGTCATGCTCTCACGGAACTTCAACATTGGTTCACCATCTACATCGAGATAATCAATCATACCGGTCAGCTTACCTACAGTAACCGACATGCGCTTGGCTGTAACCTTTACATAGGAATTGGTCTCTTCTACCTCCAGGTTGCTGGCGGTCTGAACCTTAGCCTTACCCTTCTTGGCAGGAGCTGCTTCAGCGATAGGTGTATCAACATTGTCAAACTCATAACCGTTGATGACAAACTGCTGGCGGGCCATCACCTGTCCCTTGTCAACCAAAGGCTCTGAACCATCGCTGGCAAAGGCAAAGTTGACGGTGATTTCCTCTCTGGCATGCTCTGCTTCTGCCTTGGCAACAGCCTCCTGCAAAGCATCACTCTTCACCAACCTGGTGGTCTGAGGAGCAATGTCCTTGGTTCCAGGAATCTCTACTGTAGACAGGAGAACGCCGTTGGCATAGACTGCTGCAGTAAGCTTCAGGTCGTCAATGTTCTTGAAGAAATACTCATTATAGACATTGAAAGTACCATTAGCTGCATCCAGATCCTTGATCCATACATTCTGGAGATAGTACTGAACCTCATAAGCATGAGGATTCAAGCGACGGTCTGGAGAAATGATACCGTTACAGTTGAAGTTGTAGTCACTGGCAGGATAACGTCCATAGTCACCACCATAGGTAAAGATTTCCTTGCCGGTGATAGGGCTCTTGTCGCGAACACCCTGGTCTACGAAGTCCCAGATATAACCACCCTGATACTTAGGATACTTGCGGATCAGATCCCAATACTCCTTGAATCCACCCATAGAGTTACCCATGGCGTGGGCATACTCACACTGGATGTATGGCTTGGTACCATTGCTCTTGCAGTAGCTTTCACTCTCCTCGTAACCGATGTACATAGGACAGTGGATATCAGTCTTGCTGTCATATCCGCCACGCTCATACTGCACAGGGCGGGTCTTGTCGTAAGCCTTGACCCAATCGTAAGCTTTTTCGAAGTTGACGCCATAACCACACTCATTACCCAAGCTCCATACGATGATGGAAGGATGATTGATGAGCGGTTTGACATTACCCTCGTTGCGCTCGATATGAGGCACGATGTACTCAGGGAACTTAGCGAGAGACTTCTCATCATATCCCATACCATGAGATTCCAGGTTTGCCTCGGCTGTGATATACAATCCGTATTCATCGCAGAGGTCGTACCAGCGAGGATCATCAGGATAGTGACATGTACGGACAGCATTGATGTTCAGCTGCTTCATAATCTTGATGTCCTGAATCATGCGCTCTACGCTCACTACATATCCACCATCAGGATCAATCTCATGACGGTCGGCACCCTTGACCAGTATAGGCTGGCCATTCACCAGGAGCTGGGCATTCTTGATTTCCACATTGCGGAAACCTACCTTCTGAGGAATCACCTCAGATACGCCCTGCTTATTCTTCAAGGTGATGAATGCCTTATAGAGATAAGGGGTCTCTGCTGTCCAAGGCTTTACATTCGGCACCTTGATAGTACCCTTAGCACCTGTTGCCTGAGCAATCTGCTTGCCATCCTTATCACACAAGGTGATGGAAACATCGCTCTTGCCTCCCTGAAGAGAAATCTGATAATCCAGAACACCATCCTTGAAGTTATTCTCAAGACCGGCATTCAGGCGGACATCAGCTGCATGAAGCTTAGGACGTGCATAGAGATACACCTCACGGGCAATACCCGTGAAGCGCCAATAGTCCTGGTCTTCAAAATAAGAACCATCGCACCAGCGCATCACCTGCATGGCAATAAGATTCTTTCCAGGCTTGAGATACTTGGAGATATTAAACTCGGCAGCCACCTTGCTGTCCTCGCTATATCCCACGTACTTGCCGTTCACCCAGAGAGTCAGGTTACTAGTGGCTGAACCTACATGGAAATAAACATCCTTGCCCTTCCAGTCTGCTGGAAGTTCGAAGGTGCGGCGATAAGAGCCGGTGTAGTTGTTGAGTTCGCTGATGTAAGGAGGATTTGGATCAAACTGGGTAGCCCATGCATAACCGATGTTCTTATAGGTACGGTCGCCATAGCCATTGAATTCGAACAATCCCGGTACAGGGAAGTCCTTCCACTGCGAATCATCATACTTGACAGCAAAGAAGTTGGCAGGACGCTTGTTGTGATCCTTCACGAAATTGAACTTCCACATACCTTCCATGGAAAGGTAGTTGGCCGACTTCTTCTTGTCAAAGTTCTGTGCCTTATCAAGGTTCTCGTAAGCAAAGAAAGAAGCACGACGAGGCTCCCTGTTCTGCTGATTGATATTCACATTCTGCCAGCGCGACTCGCTCTGAGCCGCTACGCCACCGCTCATAGAAAGCATGGCAAGGCAAAGTGATACATTTGCGATGGTTCTGATTTTCATGATTTATTATCCGATATTAATGGAAATACTGAGTTCCAGCTACGCCGGTAAACTTCTTCTGGTTGTCCTTGCGCATTTCGAGAGTAAGGTTGCTCCACCATGATGGCCAACCGCCTACGATATTGCACAGATAAACGAACTTGACAGGATGCAAGCCCTTAGCCAATGCTACAGAGTTATCTGAGTTGGTACCAGCCTTCACTGCACCCTCGTTGTTGATGACGAGCTTGTTGTCAATCCAAACCTGCTCCATACGGGAAGAAAGATAGTAAACTCCATCCTCAGGAATATTGATGTAACCCTCTGCTATGGCTGCATAATTATTGGCACCACGCAAAGTAGCAGCATCATCAGGCTGACTTACCTTCATCTTGTTAAGATTCTCTACAGTACCACAGTCCTGCCACTCAGCATCAGCCAATTCCAACTGATTAACCTTCAGATAGTTACCCTTCATGCGGCGCAACTGCAAACCAGCCTTTGCATCGTTGAGTTTCACTGCTGGAGCATAGGTCTGCTTTTCTACATCGATGGTTCTCACCTTGCTCATCTTGCCAGAAGGCAAAACAGTAGCAATCTTGATAGTAGTATTGCCGCTGACCTTGATAGGCTCTGTATAGACGGCAGAAGATGGAGTTGGAATAGAACCGTCCAAGGTATAAACCATCTTCATAGGACGTGATGTCTGGAATGTAACTACAGTATCCTTGGTAATCACAACCTTGTCACAAGAACCGTATGGCTGCTCTGGCAATGGGATATGATAACGTACATGACGTTCATCCAGGCGGACACTGTTGGCATCTACACGACGTGCGAAGTCTGTGAAGTTCTTCTTCTTGGCTGGAGACCATGCAATCTCAGCAAGAGCCAGAGAACGAGGATACATCTGATACTCCATCTTGGCATTGGTGTACATATACTCAGACCAGTTGTTGCACTGAACACCGAGAATATGCTTCTCCAAGTCCAATGACTTGATGGTATCTGGCACAGGCTCATAATTATAGGTTCTTGAAAGATAAGCCGGAGCACTAGGAATAGTAACTGGCTCTATCTTATAATCACCCTGATAATGGTCGAGATACAGACCACCACTACCTGGAGTCATGATGACATCATGCTTCTGGAGAGCTGCAGAAATACCACCTGATGTGCCACGCCAAGACATGACTGTAGCATCAGGGCTCAAGCCACCTTCCAGAATTTCATCCCATCCGATGATCTTTCTGTCGTACTTAGCCAGCATCTTCTCCATGCGCTTGATGACGTAGCTCTGCAATCTTTCCTCTGCAGAGTGCTTACCGTCAGCCTGCAAGCCTTCTGCCTCGATACGCTTCTGGCAGGTAGGGCAATTCTTCCAGCTGGTCTTAGGACACTCGTCACCACCAATGTGGAAATACTTGCCAGGGAAAAGAGGCACCACTTCGCGAACAACATCCTCCAGGAAGTTGAACATATCTTCCTTACCAGGACACATCACGATATCCTCAACACCCCATACCATTCTAGGAGTCCACTGCTCGCCCTTGCAAGAAAGATAAGGATAAGCAGAGATGGCTGCCATCATGTGGCCAGGAAGGTCGATTTCTGGAATCACGGTGATATAACGCTTAGCTGCATAATCCACGATGTCCTTGATTTCCTCCTGGGTATAGAAACCGCCATAGGTAGAGCCGTCACCCTGAAGGCGATAGCCACCGATAGAGGTCAACTTAGGATATTTCTTGATTTCGATACGCCAGCCCTGGTCCTCGGTCAGGTGGAAGTGCATGGTGTTCACCTTGAACATAGACATCAGGTCGAGCTGCTTCTTTACATTCTCTACAGTAATGAAGTGACGGCATGGATCAAGATGGAATCCACGATAACCGAAACGTGGAGCATCCTGGATGTCACAGCACTGAGCCACCCACTTGACACCATTCACCTTGGTAGCACTCTCTACCTGCGCAGGCAACAGCTGCATGAAACTCTGCATACCATAGAAAGCACCCTTGCCTGTCTTAGCCTTGATGACTACACCCTTGGAAGTAACAGTGAGACGGTAGCCCTCTTCTGCCATCTTGAGGGATGGAGAAATCTGAATAGAGATATTGCCCTTCTTGCCACCAACGGTTACATCGTAGCCGGTAGAAGCCTTCAGCTTGTCTGCCATGTACTGAGCAATATTCTTACCGTCTGCGGTCTGGTAAGAAATCACCACCTTCTGTGGCAGAACAAACTCACCCTTCTGGATCTGGGTCTTGACAGGAACAGGAATAATATTGATATCAGCTGCAGCTGACGATGTTGGGAAAGCTCCCAACATCGCAGCGCAAGCCATCAAAGAACCTAAAAGTTGATTGATTTTTTTCATTTATATTAAATAATATTAGATGTAGAAATTAGAGAGGCTTATACTCTACGAATGCCTCCATAGCCTCGTAGCAAGCCAAGCCCAACTGGTCGTAAAGGGAAGCTGTAGCGCGGTTGCGGTCTTCAGCTCTCTGCCAGAACAGACGCTCGTCATTACCCAAGAAAGGAGCACTCTCCATCTGAGACTGATGCTTGAGGATAGAGTTACGCTTAGCTCTCAACTCTTCTGGGCTCAAAGGAACACACATTTCGATGTTCTCAATCTCCCACTCTGCCCATGCACCACGGTACATCCAGATGCGACAGTCCTTCAACCACTCTGCACCTGCCTTCTTCTCCTCGTCAATAGCGGCAAGAACTGCATCGGTACACTTCTTGTGAGTTCCGTGAGGGTCAGCAAGGTCACCTGCTACGTAAATCTGATGAGGTTTAACCTCCTGCAACAAAGCTCTAACTATCTCAACGTCCTTCTCTGTCATAGGCAACTTCTCAATCTTTCCACTCTCATAGAACGGCAAATCAAGGAAGTGAACGTGATCGAGAGGAATCTCATTATAGGTACAAGCTGTACGAGCCTCACCACGGCGAATCAAGCCCTTGATGGTCAGGATGTCTCTTGTATCGAAGTCGCTCTCCTTCTTCTTGGCGAAGAATGTCTTGATCTCCTTATACTTGTCAGAGATTACGCTGTCCTTGGAATCAGCGAAGAGCTGGTTGAAACCATTGATGAAGTGCATGAATCTTGTTACTTCCTCATCACCTACGGCGATATTACCTGATGTCTCGTAAGCTACATGTACGTCATGCTTCTGCTGAACCAGACGACGGATTGTACCTCCCATAGAGATAACGTCATCATCTGGGTGAGGTGAGAATACGATGACACGCTTTGGATATGGCTTAGAACGCTCAGGACGATAGGTATCGTCTGCGTTTGGCTTACCGCCTGGCCAGCCTGTAATTGTATGCTGCAAATCGTTGAAAATCTTGATGTTTGCATTATAAGCAGAACCATAGAGAGCCAGGAGTTCGCTCAAACCGTTCTCGTTATAATCCTTATTGGTTAACTTCAGGATAGGCTTACCAATCTTCTGGCAGAGCCAAACCAATGCAGAGCGAACCAACTTATCAGTCCACTGGCAAGAAGTTACGAGCCAAGGATGCTCGATACGGGTAAGATGAGAAGCAGCACTCAGGTCGAGCACTACGTTGGCATTTGGATGAGTCTGGAGGAAAGATGCTGGCAGTGAATCTGTGATAGAATTCTCTACCACCTTCTGCATGATTTCAGCCTTTTCCTCGCCCCAGGCAGTAAGGTAGATTGCTTTGGCAGAAAGCAAGGTGGCAATACCCATGGTGAGTGAGCATGGAGGCAGGGTCTCCTTGGTCTGCTCGCTGTTTTCCATCTCTTCGCGAGAAGTATTGCCAATGAGGATAAGACGGGTCATCGACTGAATGCCCGAACCAGGCTCGTTGGCTGCGATGTTACCAGAACGGCCGATACCGATAAGAGCTACGTCGAGACCTCCGAAGGTCTTGATGCGCTGCTCATAAAGGCGGCAGCAATCCTGTACTGCATCCTGAGCCACGAAACCATCAAGAGAGAAAATGTTCTGCTCCTGAACGTCTACGTGACTGAGGAAACGCTCCTTCAACTGGTTGATGGTACGGAGAGAACTCTCCTGCTGGAGTGGATAATACTCATAAGCATTGAATACCACAACATTGCGGAAACTCAATGTCTTCTCCTGATAACGGCGGATGAGTTCCTCATACACTGCATTGAGTGAAGAACCGGTTCCGAGTGCCATCACATAGAACTTGCCATCGTGCTGAGCAGCCTTGATACCTGCTGCAATGCCATCGGCAACATGACTGGCACCTTCTGCCATTGAAGCAAAGATGTCTGTACGAATCTTCTCCATTCTAGAGATTTCTGAGTATTCTACAGTCGTCTTAGGCTTGTAGAATTCAACTGGTACTTTGTTAAGTACAATTTGTGAACTTAGATTGAGCCTCATAATTTATATCTTTTAACGATTATTATTTAATATGTTTACTAGGTTTCTACTCATAAAGATAACGCATTGTTTTTAACATCCGGATTATTTAAATTCGTTTATTTATAGCAATATCGTTATTAAAATTTTTTATTTTGCAAAATTACATGATTTATCATACATTTCCATGTTTTTATAGTTAATAATTCTAAAATGAAAGCATTTTTATCTTTTCAGGCTGTAAAAAACTATATTGAGTGTAATTTTACCCACTAATTCAGCTATTTATGCCTAACTAGTATATTTGATTAACATAAATACGAAAAACAAATAAACAGGCAATTATGCTTATATATATAAATAGGTATATAGACAGTGTAGACTATTAGAAACAGGGAAAAATAAAGAAAATTTAGCTATTTAAGTTTTATTAACAAGAAAAATATTGCTTGTATTTATAAAAAGACTATCTTTGCAAATAAAATTTTTAAGTTATGGTATCTGACATAATAAAATATATTAGGAAGTTAAACAAAAAGCCTTCAGTTCAGAGTAAACTGCTAGCGCATTTCATCTCTCAAGGTGCTGCCACCATTCCAGAGATGAGCAAGGCTGTCGGAGTAAGTCTGCCGACTGCCACTAGCGCCCTCAACGAACTGATGAAGGCTGGGCTGGTTACAGAGATTGGCAAGAAAGACAATTCTACTGGACGCATCCCTATGGTATACGACCTGATTCCTACCGCTGGATATTTTGTCGGAGTGAACCCAGAAATGGACTGTCTGGCTCTAGCTGCCAGCGATTTCAGCGGAAACCTAATAACAGAAAAGACAAGGATACCTTACGTATACGAGAATACTCCTGAGAATCTGGAAAAAGTAGGAAAAATCATCAACGATTTCATCGCCTCTCTTCCTGTTTCAAAAGAAGAAATACTTCAAGTTTGCGTAAATGTAGCGGAACGCGTGAATCCTTTCGAAGGAAGAGCCTACAACATGTACACCTTCTTGAAGGAATCACTCACAGACAAGCTAACAGAGCTGATTCAGTTGCCGGTTTGCATCGAGAACGATTCAAGAAGCATGGCTTTCGCTGAATTTGTGAAGGGACGCTGCAGAGGACTGAAAGATGTCATCTTTGTGAACGTATGCTGGGGATTAGGCATCGGAATCATCATGGGAGGTCAACTGTACTACGGTAAATCCGGATATTCGGGTGAGTTTGGTCACATGACAGCCTACAACAACAACATCATCTGCCACTGCGGCAAGATTGGATGTATTGAAACTGAAGTTTCGGGTAGAGCACTCCAGAGAAAGTTGACAGAGAAGATTCGGGAAGGCAAGACTTCCATCCTGTCTGACAAGGTGCTCAACAGAAAAGAAGACATCACGCTTCAAGATATTCTTGATGCGATAGCAAAAGAAGACGTGCTTAGCCTAGCTACCCTGCAACATATTGCAGACGAACTGGGCAAGCAATTGGCAGGAATCATCAATATCTTTAACCCAGAGATGCTGGTCATCGGAGGAGAAATGTCAGTCACTGGCGATTATCTGACGCTACCGGTCAACATGGGTATAAAAAAACATTCGCTCAACATCATGAACGAGGATTCGCAGATTGTTACCTCAGAACTGAAAGATCTGGCTGGTATCACGGGAGCCTGTCTGATGGCAAGACACAGACTCTTGAGCGAAGAAAGAAAATAAATAATCTAGCTTATTAGACAAAACCAAAAGCATTAAAGATTTTACTAACTAACTTTTTATCAACTATTCATTTGACTGGAGTTGGGAGTAGCCGGTTAAACGGCTACTCCACAATTCAAAAACCAAATAGGCGGTGACAGGTTCATCTGAGCCAACTGCCAAAAGAATAAGATAAAAACAAAGTTTATACGAGAAGAAATAATAACTAACATAAAAAATTACAAACCTATGAACAAAAGAGCAAATTTGTATTTTGCAGCGCTATTGGGTGCCATGTCACCACTGAGCACTGTTACTGCATTGGCAGCTCAGAGCAATTCGGTTATTGCTAATGCTACCCAGCAGCAAAACTCATGTACAGGTACAGTAAAGGATTCTTACGGTGAACCTGTTATCGGTGCTACCATCAGAATTGAAGGTAAGACTGGTGGTACGATTACTGACCTTGACGGTAACTTTAGCCTTGCAAATGTAGCTAAGGGTACTAAAATCACAATCACTTACGTAGGTTACAAGCCACAGACTCTTACTTGGAACGGTACAGCTTTGAACGTTACCATGGAAGATGATTCCAACATGCTCGAAGAAACGGTTGTTATCGGTTACGGTACTGTAAAGAAGGCTGACTTGGCAGGATCTGTTGCTGTCATGGAAGGCAAGAGCTTTAAGGATCAGCCTGTTGCACGTGTTGAGGATGCCCTCAACGGACGTATGTCTGGTGTGCAGGTAATGTCAAGTGGTGTTCCTGGTGGTGCAATGAAGATTCGTGTACGTGGTGCCAGCTCTGTTAACAAGAGCAACGACCCTCTCTACGTTGTCGATGGTATCGTTCGCGAGACAGGTCTTGAGGGTATCAGCCCTGAAGATATCCAGAGCATCCAGGTTTTGAAGGATGCTTCTTCTACCGCAATCTATGGTGCACGTGGTGCAAATGGTGTTGTAATGGTACAGACCAAGACCGGTAAGGCTGGTGCAACTCAGGTTACTTTCGACGGTAGCTTCGGCTTCTCTAATGCTTACCATATCCCTGAAGTAATGAGCACCAAGCAGTATGCTCAGGCTTTGGTAGACCATAAGGGTGTTTCTCAGAGTGCAGTTCAGGATTATCTGAATGGTACAAAGGCAGGTATCGACTGGATGGACGAATTGCTCCAGACTGGTATTACCCAGAACTATAAGGTTTCTTTGACTCAGGGTAATGACAAGACTCAGACTTACTTCTCTGCCAACGTAATGGACCAGAAGGGTGTTATCGTTGATACAAAGTCTAGACGTTACGCTATCAAGGCTAACATGCACAATAAGATTTTCGACTGGTTGGAAATGACCACCGATATCAACCTCTCTCAGACTGACAACTCTGGTGCAGGTTTCGCCCAGAACCAGTCTAACCCTATCTGGGTTGGTTTGAACTACTCTCCTACTATGGAGATGATGGATGCAAACGGTAAGTATAATAAAGACCCATACAATAACATCCAGAACAACCCTTACGGTATTCTCCATGGTACTGAAAACGACCGTAAGCGTACCATGGTTACAGGTCACGTTGATTTGAAGTTCAATCTCCTCAAGGGCTTGACATTCACAACAACCAACGGTATCGACTACAACGATTACAAGTGGTATAGCTTTATGTCTACCAAGGTGAACGCAGCCGGTAACAATATGGGCAACAACGATGCTACCGTTACTGCTTTGCAGTCTACCAACAACTTGACTTACAACAACAAGTGGGGTGATCACGGCTTGACAGCTACAGGCGTATGGGAAGTTACCTCTAACGAGGTTCGCCGCATGGGTCTCTCCGGAACAGGTATTGCTCACGAGCAGTTGGGTTACTGGAACGTAGCAGATGCTGCTTCCAAGACTCCTAGCAACGGCTATAGCAAGTGGACCATGCTCTCTGGTGTAGCTCGTGTTATGTACAACTATGCAGACCGTTATATGTTGACTGGTACCTTCCGTGCGGATGGTTCTAGCCGCTTCACCAATAAGAAGTGGGGTTACTTCCCATCAGCAGCTGCAGCTTGGACCATCTCTAACGAAAAGTTCTGGGAGCCTATCAAGAATGCAGTAGAATACATGAAGATCCGTGCAAGCTACGGTATCATCGGTAACCAGGATATTACTCCTTACTCTACATTGGGTTCTTTGGGTACAACCGGTTTCACATACGGTACTAATCAGTCTTACACAGGTTACTGGGCAAATGGTCTTGCAACTCCTGACTTGTCATGGGAGAAGGTTCATCAGTTTGACCTCGGTGTTGACCTCGGTTTCTTCGGTAACCGTTTGAGCATCAGCTTAGACTACTTCAATAAGAAAACAAAGGATGCTCTCTTGACAACATCAGCTCCAGGTTACTTGGGTGGTACATCTTACTGGGTAAATGCCGGTGAGGTAAGCAACAAGGGTTTTGATGCAACTATCAACGCACAGATTATCCAGACCAAGGATTGGTCATGGTCATCTACCTTGAATGCCAGCTACATCAAGAACGAGGTTACCAAGTTGACAGCTGATTCTCCTATTCTTTATGGTACAAGTCCTTCTCCTGGTACTGTTGACCCATGTACCATCATCAAGGAAGGTGAAGCTATCGGAACATTCTACGGCTTCAAGTGGGCTGGTGTTGAAAAGAATGCAAAGGGTGAATATATTGATATGTATTACACTGCAGATGGTGGAACAACAGCTACTCCTGATGCTTCAAAGGATCGCTTCGTATTAGGTCGTTCAAACCCAGACTTCACATTAGGTTGGAACAATACAGTAAGTTATAAGAACTGGGACTTCAATGCCTTCTTCAATGCAGCATTCGGTGCTAAGCGTTTGAATATGGTTCGCTACGCCATGAACTCAATGGTAGGTGCATCTATGTTCGTAACCGATAAGGATTACTTCAACAACATCGGTGTTACCATGCCTACAGTAGGCGCAGAGAACAAGACATACGGAAACTCAGACAAGTGGTTGGAAAATGCTAACTATCTGCGTTGTGAGAATATCAGCATCGCTTACACATTCCCACGCAGCGTTACCAAGTTGGCAGACATCCGTCTCTCACTCTCAGCTCAGAACCTCTTCACCATTACCGGCTATAAGGGTATTGACCCTGCAGGTGCTTCATTCAGTGACAATGGTGTAGACCGTGACAATGGTTTGGATATGGGTGCTTACCCTAACCCTCGCACCATCACTATGGGTGTTCGTATTAACTTCTAATTCCAACAATCTAAAAACTGTAATAATTATGAAAACTAGAAAATTATTATATATGGGTTGTCTCATGGCAGCATCCTTGTTTACATTCTCTTCTTGTGGAGACTTCCTGGATGAGGATCCTAAGGGACAGTTGACCCCAGACAACTTCTTCAATAGCGAAGATGACCTGACAGCAAGTGTTAACGCACTGTATGACAGAATCAACCAGACACAGAGCTGGACCAACCCTATGTACCCACAGTGGCAGGGTGATGATATCACTGCTAACCCTGGTTCTAACAAGCAGGCTTGTGCTGCCCTCGATGCCTTTGCATCTGATGGTGCCAACAAGGGTGTAACAGACGCATGGAACCAGCACTATTCTGTAATCAAGGCTGCCAACCTGATTACTGAGAGTGCAAGTAAGGCTCCTGTTGCTCAGGATAAGATCAATGTAGCTTTGGGTAATGCTCACTTCTGGCGTGCATACGCTTACTATTATCTGGTACGTGTATTCGGTCCTGTGCCATTGATTACCGGTACCGACGTTTCACAGTTGGAGGTTGCTCCATCTAGTGTAAAGGATGTATATGAGCTGATTGTATCAGACTTGAAGGCAGCCGTTAACGAGCTTCCTACCAAGTATGAGAAGGAACCTAGCCGTTTGTTCGGTGTTGATATCTGGACAACCAAGCAGGCTGCACAGGCTACATTGTCAGCAGTTTACATGTCTATGGCTGGCTACCCTCTCAATATGGGTACAGAGTACTACAAGCTCGCTGCAGAGCAGGCTAAGTCTGTCATCGATGGCAACGGTTCTTACGGCTTCATCCTGAACCCAGAATGGAAAGATGTATACTCTATGGGTAACAACTACAACATGGAGACTGTGCTCGGAATCAACAACGATGCCAAAGGCTGGTGGGATCATGACTCTCAGCTTTCTTCCTGCTGCCGTTTCGAAGGTCTCGGCGATGGTGGCTGGGGTGATGCCTGGGGTGAAATCGCATTCTGGAAGAGATTCCCAGAGGGAGCTCGCAAGGATGCTATCTACGCTCCTAAGGTTACTTTCCAGGATGGAAACAAGATTACAAAAGCTGTAGATTGGTGGGCTCTTAAAGAAGATGGAAAGACTCCAGAGGTTGAAGCTTACCACCCAATGTTCTGTATCTTCACCGTTAACTCTGACGAGAACGGCAACATGCTCCGCCAGGCTTACGATTACCTGGCTCCTAACTGGGGTGGTATGGTTAACGACCGTCGTCACAACCTGATCCGTTACTCAGAGATTCTTCTCTGGTATGCTGAGAGTGCAGCTCGCTCTGGTGGTGACTTGAACAAGGCTAAGGACTGCCTCCGTCAGGTTCGCAGCCGTGCCGTAACAGACGTAGAGAATGTTACTTTGACAAACGGTACTACAGTGAAGATTGCTGACATGAATGCAGAGCAGCTGGCTGAAGCTTGCTACATCGAACATGGATGGGAAGTTGCAGGTAACTGGGTATCAATGGTTACACGTCGTTCTGACGAGCTTCGTATGAACGAACTCAAGAAGAACTTCGACTACCGTGTAGCTAACGCTCCTCTCGTAGTAGCTGTGGAGAATGGCAAGGAGTTCAAAGCTCAGGAGCAGGTTACCGTTTCTGGTTCTTGGACAGAAGATAGAATTTATTGTCCATATCCAACATCAGACGTTGAGAAGAACCCTAACTTGAAGAGATAACTTCATAGGTAATCATATATTAAGTAACATGATGCTAGTTTTTATAAAATAGAGTTCATGTAAAACATTTAGAGGGTGTGCCGAGACGGCACTCCCTCTTTTTGGTATGCTCGGCATGAGCTTATTCTAATGGGTGCAAGTCCCTAACAAGCCCTAAT
>ENA-OVGE01001446-OVGE01001446.1-human-gut-metagenome-genome-assembly--contig:-NODE-1446-length-18426-cov-10.645855_pt1 | contig 18426 bp, 14 predicted proteins | sample MGYA00237769_ERZ505417 | MGnify/ENA primary metagenome ERZ505417 (study PRJEB26158, sample SAMN06016403) | human gut metagenome | biome: human gut; feature: ankylosing spondylitis patient; material... | reverse complement strand
CATTAAACAAGCTGTTGAGGAAGCAAATGAGCAAATCCTTGTTCATTGCCGTTCCGAATATTCGCTTGAAGCCGAAGTCGGTCAGCAAGCTGATGTATCTTTCTTCTACCTGTTTCATACGCAATTCATTTAATTCAACATCTAGTTTCGCCGCAAAATTACGCTTTTTTCCTGAAACGACCAAATAAAAAGCGGGAAAACTGGCTGATAGACATTCATAACTCTTTCTATCACATAATGCAAATCCCCCAGTCCGCAGTTTGCAGGTTGGGGGATGATTCTTCCTCTGGCATCGGTGCAGAGTACATCTACAATGGTATTCTTGTCCCCTTCGAGCTGGGGCACAAGTTCTGTAGGCAGATACTTGGTTTCGTGTATCTGCTCCTCGTCACTGAGTGGCTAAATTCTTCTCAATTTTATTGTGTTTAACGGAAATTTAACTAAAAATACATTTATTTGTGTTAAAGTATAGTTAAATCGGGGGGGGTAATTTGCAGAATCTACATGAAATTATATACTTTTGCACCCAGAAATCAATCTCCAAGTAATATACAAGGGGGGTAGTTGACATAATGTTGAGGACCATTTGATAAGTCATAATAGGTTTATATTTGGTTAATAAAAATGTTTTATATTGGTTAACAACAATGTTTTATATTGGTTAACAACAATGTTTTATATTGCTTAAAAACAATGTTCTATATTGCTTGAAAACGATGTTTTATGTTGCTTAAAAACGATGTTTTATATTTCTTGACAACAATGCAACCGTAAAATTTCGGATAAATAGTAATATAGTAAGTGATAAATGAAAAAGAAAGCAGTTTTGCTGTTTGTTATTTTGGCAATTAAAACGGCAGGTTACTCGCAAGATTTCGCCCTGAAGACGAATGGACTCTACTGGGCGACAACCACACTCAATATGGGCGTAGAAAAGGCAATCAGCAACCAGGTAACCCTGGAAGCAGATGTTGCATACAACCCCTGGACATTCAGGGAAGACAAGAAGATGCACCTTCTCTTGGTACAGCCAGAAATGAAATACTGGCTGTGCGAGAAGTACGAAGGACATTTCGTAGGTATCCACCTGCATGGTGCTCAATTCTACGGAGGTTTTGGCAGCAAGCTCTACGATGGCTACTTGGCTGGCGGAGGCGTAACATACGGTTACGACTGGATTCTATCCCCTCACTGGAACCTGGAGGCAGCCATCGGTGTGGGATACGCCCACCTCTGGTACAAGCAAAGCCCTAACTTGCCCTGCATCAAGTGCCAGAAAAAGAAGAACGAGAACTATATCGGTCCTACCAAGGCTGCACTATCATTAGTCTATATCTTTTAAAAAAAGTGCATCAGTTAATTACAAAGAACATTATGGATGATAGAATGAAACTCAAAATAGCATATCTGGCTATAGCTGGTATAGGCTTGGCTCTTCTGACGGTTATGTCTTCATGCAGCAAACAGAACATGGTAAGTGATAAAAAGATTACATGTACTCCCGACTCCTTTATGCTCCTGCCAGATAGCAGCAATCAGGCTACACTCAACCTTCAGGTTCATATCCCGAAGCATTATTTCTCGAAGAGAAGCCGTCTCTTCGTAATACCCGTATTGACAGACAGCGACAGCATCGTGGCTAAATACAAGCCTATAGTACTGGATGCGCCTATCTACAGAAAGAAGATGGAACGTAAATGGGTACTCGACAGTATTGCTGACCCATACGATTCTATTGCACAGAGAGTTACGAATACGAAAGTAGATTTATCCGTGTTATATAACGACACCATTACCCTGCCTGCAAACTTCCATAAGGGAAGCCTCGTGGCAGTGGCTTCTGCCGACGGATGCGGCGAATGCCGTGCCATCAGCCATACCAAGATAGCCGATGTGTTCCGTCCGGAAATCAAGAAGCAACTGCACCTCAACTGGATGAAGCATACCTTCGAGATCAAGCCGAAGATAAGAGAAGGAAAGGGCGTGGCACGACTTGAGTTTGCTATCAATAAATATGATATCAATCTCAAGATGAGCAACAACCAGGCTGAGCTCGACCACATGTTGAGCGATATAGCTCCAGTGCTCAGCGACAGCCTCGCTACCCTCACTTCTTTGGGCATCTATGGTCTGGCGTCAGCCGATGGTCCGCTGAAGTTTAACACCCCACTTTCCCGCAACCGCGCCAACTCAGCCCTGAAGTGGCTGCTTGCGCACATAGAAAATGGCGACAAGGTGAAGAAGATAGCCCGCATCGGTTCACGCCCTGAAGGATGGCAGCCAGTATTGGATGCGATGGTGGTCGCCGGCGATGCCGACAGCACGATGGTGAAGAACATCCTGACCCGATATGCCAACTTCAACGATGATATGCAGGAGCGCTATATCCGCCGCCTGCCTATCTGGAACAGCATCAAGAAGAAGTATCTGCAGAAGAGCCGCAGCGTGGAATACACCTACACCTACATCATCAAGAACTTCACCACCGATGAAGAAATGCTGCAGATGTACGAGCTCCGCCCAGATGCCTTCAGCGAAGATGAGTTCCTGCATGTGGCACAGATTGCAGAGAGCGCAGAAAAGCAGAAGCAGGTGTATGAGACGACGTTGAAATATTACCCTATGTCGAAGATTGCAGCCAACAATCTTGCCATCCTACTCGAGAAAGAAGGCAAGGTGGATGTGGCTGAGATCATAGAATAAATAACAGCGTATGACAAGATTAGAATTTATCATGTATGGCATGGCACTGGCTATGTCATTAACCTCGTGCGTCCGTGAAAATCTGGACCAATGTCCTCCTCTGCGTATCAACATCGAGGTGAAAGACAAGAATTATTTCAATGTCGACCAGACTGCACCCGAAGAGAAACGAGATGAAAATCAGCCATTTAGGTCATTCGTTCCGTCTCTTTCCTATCGTCTGAACCGACTCAACGACGACGGCACACAACAGGTTGTCGTAGAAGAAAAAGGTTTCGGAGTAGAGGGTGACGGATTCGCCTATCCCGTAAGCTTCGACCCCGACATGCCTTTCGGAAAATACGTCTTTACGGTATGGGGAGGTATGAGGAAGCGAGGCGAACTCAATCTGGATAAAAACGAGCTGTTGCTAGATTCGAAGCACAGTCAGGGCGATGATGTTTATCAGGTTTGCGATACCCTCGTCTATGATGAAAACCATTATTGCTATACCAGCGAGATGGAGCGCACCAAGGGAAAACTGGTTATATGGACAGAGAATCTTCCTGCGGGGTATCACCTGATGAATACTGAAGTAAGCCAGCTCTATGGAATCGTAAATCCAAGTTTCCAATATTCTGAAGAGACCAGCGTCTTTCATGAATCGGAAATTGAAGCTGGCGCCAAGACCAAGACTTCTATTTTCCTGGCTCCTTCTTTCCAGAAGGATGAGTCAGTGGTGGATGTCAATTTCTATAAGAATAGTGGCGAAGGCGGCAATTCATCTGTGTTGTCACCTGATGACGTGGAGGTAAGCATGGAGCGCAACAAGATTACGGTGCTGAGATATGTGTACGATTCCAACCACAATCGCTTCACCATCTATATGAAGGTGAACGACAACTGGGAGGAAATTCACGGCATGATATTGGATTGATAATTAATATAACTCAATTTTTAAATTTATTTTTATGAAAAAAGGTATGTTTTTTGCGCTTGCAGCAAGCAGCTTGTTGTTCAGCGCATGTAGCAGTGACGACGCTGTGGTTAGCACAGAGGGTCAGAACGAGGCAGTACAGCAGATTGTATTGCAGGTAGCAAGTAGCGGTGATGGCTTGAGCACACGTGCAGGCCGCCCATTGTATTCTTCACAGGCTTTGCAGACTATCCAGAATGTTCGCGTCGTAATTTACGACGCAACTACGAAGGAGATTGTCAAAGACGCAACGCAGGACTGGACAAAGAGTACTACTTATAACAATCATGGACATGGACGCCAGTTTACTCTTACTTTCAAGGGTGATCAGAGACTGAATGCAGGTAACTACAAGGTTATGGCTGTAGGTTACAGCAATGAAAGTGACTACAACTATTCTTTGGATGTAAAAAGTGCAACAGCCCTTAGTGGTAAATACAGTGACATCACTGCAACCTTGAAGGAAGGCAAAAAAGAAGCAGAGGAAGTGTTCGCTGGTGATGCAGATCTTAAAATCGGAGATGACAAGAAGATCACCAACCTTACTGAGGGTGAGGAGAATGGCGTAGCAGTAACCTTGCATCGTCAGGTAGCTGGTAGCTTCGGTTATTTCCAGAACATTCCTGCAAGTGTGAATGGCAAAATTGCCAAGACCCTTCGTCTCGTAGTAAGAGATAAGAATGATATGTTGACTTTCAAAGACTTCAACAGCTTATTCACAGCTAATGGAGCAACTGGCAGCACTGTCAAGTATTATGTTAATGGTTCTAAATCAAAAGGTACAACATTTACTCCAGATGCACAGTTCAAAGATGGCGACAATGGTTATGTGCTCTACTCTATCGATTTGAATACATGGTTCCCTGGTGGTGATCAAAACAAAGACGGTCTGCTGAATGCTGAAGATACCAACTGGAAACACCCTGATGGTGTAAATACTCAGGTTGTGAAGGGTTCTGTATTCGGAAGCAACTTCGTCATTCCATTTAAATACGCAGAGGGTAAGAACACCATGGAGCTTCAGCTCTTGGATGCTGATAACAATATCATCAAGACTTGGACCGTTTCTATCCCAGCATCAGATTTAAATTCGAATAAAGCAAATGGAGCTACAGACGCAAGTCCTTCTATCTTCAACGTGGTTCGTAACCACATGTACAACTTGGGTGTGAAGACTTCAAATGGTACACCTGATCCAGATCCAAGTAATCCAACTCCAAAACCAGATCCAGATCCAGACAAACCAAAGCCAGGTACTGACGAGCCAGAAGACTTGACCAAATCTCAGAACCTCATCTTGAAGGTGAACGACAACTGGGAGGCTATCCACAAGATGGAGCTGGGTGATTAATCTTACTACGTGCTCATAATATAGGCAGTATTAAGAAAAATATATCCAAGGGATGCACTGTGCCCGCTATAGGCACTCGCATCCCTTATTATCCCAACATCACAATATTTAATTTATCATTCATTTTATACGTAATACCCATTCAAATCGAATAGGCGAACATTGAAATCGAATAGACGAATATGATAAGAAAATCTATAAATATAATCCTCGCTGCCAGTCTCCTAATGAGCTGCAGCGCAAGCAATGATGCGCCTGATACCCTCGCCGACGGCTCGCATGCCGTGAAGTTGAACATGAGAGTGGGTGTAAGCGCAGGTGTTGTGACCGGCTCACGAGAACTTGATACATGGGATGGAGCACAGCAGGTGAATGATATGAGAATCTACGTCTTCAGATGCCCCGAAGACAAGAAGGGTACCCCCGAAGAAGCATATACCTATTGCATCCCTATTGAAACGGAAGCTGCCAAGAAAGGTTACTATTCCGTTGACGCATTCAACAATAGAGAACCCTACTATTCTGCCGAGCACCAGAACATGCCCGAGCAGCATCTATACACTTTCGAACCCTATCTGGAGAACGGCTACTACTACCAGTTTCTAGCCATAGGCAGAGATGACAAATACGCAACGAAAGTACTTACAGAACCCAAATTCACTGAAAAAGTAACGAAACTGGATGACGCAAGAATCGCCCTCACCGAGCAGGCAAAAAACAGCGCCAAACTCGGTATCCTCAATACCACAGAGCTGTTTAGCGGCATCCTGCAAGACGAGAATACCCAAGAGAAAGCCCCCGTTCTCGTAACGGAAGATACGAAATACTTCCACCGCACGCTGACCGCCAGCCGTAACGTGGCTGGCCTGATGATTTACGTAGAAAACATCCCGGCACAGGTGGAGTCGAATGCAGCAGGAGACGTGAGCACCGTTACCTTCACGCCCACCTCTCTATCCGTTGTAGCCACCGGCATCAGCCCCGAAACGCTGATTAGGAAGAAGCAGGCACCAGCAGATGCTGAATCGTTGACTTATCAGACGTTGGGCACCATCGACCTCACCCCCTCAAACGGATGGACCGTAGATGCTACAGAGAACATATTCAAGCGAGCTGAAGACTCCCAGAAAGGATGGAAGGCAAACAGCTACATGATAAGCAACTTCATGATGCCTACACCAGAGGGAAAAATGCAGAAAAGCAAGAACTCGGCAGAGAACGAGACCACTTTCTATCTGCATTACACGGATGGCACGTACCACAGGTATGACAACATCAGGTTGTCAGCAATCACAGGCGACAAGTTCAAGTTCCCTATCGAGGCAAACCACCTGTATTGCCTGGGAGCCAAAAGCAAGACCGTGAACCAGCCATACGACCTGAAGGAGTATTACGAGCCGGTGATGACCGACGTGAAGGTTGAGATAGAACCAGCCTTCGAAAAAAGACATGAATTTGAAACAGAATAAACGTTACAAAACAGCATAAAAACGGAAATAGAATATGCAGAAATCAAGATTTAGCATCTATAAGATAAGCTCCATCAAGATGAACGCCATCAGGATGAACACCATCAGGATAGGCATGGCGGTAGGGGTTTGCTTCCTCCTCGCACTAGCCGCGGGATGCAGCAGCGATGCCGATCTGCCACCTTATCCAGATGGCAGCAATGGAGATGCAGGGATGAATCAGCCTTCTGAAAAGGACGACGAGATTACGACTGTTCCCTTCACCATCACCCTGGGCGGATTAAGCAGCAGCGATGGCAATGCAGGGCAGGGGGGCGGAAACACCCGTGTAGCCCCTCCTGGTGCAGGATCCTCTTCCTCGTCGGGCACAATAGGCGAGGACAACGGATATGCCGAGACCGACAACGTCGATGCCGTAAGGCTGATAGCTTTTCGCCGAAGAGTTCAGAACAATGGAGAAAATACTGCAACCTATGATGCCGCAGCCAACGATATCCAGGGCTTCGAGTACGACCCTACCAACGACAGGGTGATTAACGGAAAGCCCACGTTAGAAGACGGCAAGGAAGACGATTATCTTTCGGGAAAGCCCCACAAGCACTATGTGGTAAAGGGCACCTTCGGCATCAGCAGGGGCTACGAATATCGCATCATTGCCCTCGCTTACAATAGCCAGGAGAAATCGCCCTATCCGCAGTATGAGGAAAACAATGTGGTTACCACGGAAATGCTCAATTTAAAAAAAGGTACTACATTTCAGGAGTTCAAGGCCACGTTTGCGAGTTACCTGGTCAATGATGATGGCAAAACCGACACCCCCAACAACTGGCTTGGCTATCTGAAAAAAAGATATATAGGTATCATACCAAAACTGTATAATGTAGAGTGCTTGAGCCGCCAGCTCATCACGGTGCCGCAGCTTTTCTATGGCACCCTCTACCAGCAGGGAGATGCCACCCAAAATCCAATCATCTCTTCTGCTGATTACCAGAAGGAAAATCTGGGAAACAACACCCCTACACCGCTTGTAGGAACACTCTATAGAGGCATGGCAGAAGTGGAGGTTCATATCACTGCAGCCCATTACAGCAAAAAAGTGCAGACGCAATGGTATTGCCTACTTGCCGACAACGTGTTTACCCAGATGCCTCTTACCAGCTACGACGGTTTTAAGCAGGGTAGTGAACCTATCAAAAAATATTCAACAGAGGGAGACACCTATACAGCCATCGCCTATGCCCCCTTCCCAGGTGAAGGCGAGGAAGTGGTGCTCAAGGCATTTGTGCTGCCAGGCAAGACCCATCTTGCCGTGAGAATTGGCTTCGATGACAGTTTTAACAGTCCTTACGCCCTCAACTCTCCGGTGAAGGCGAAGGATATGATGTCTTCTGAAGCAGCCACGGGCGTCATCGTAGTAGATGGAGTCAGCAACCTCTTCTATCTGAGACGAAACCATAAATATGTCTTCACATACACTGATCAAGGAAAACTTACAGGCGACAAAAACCGTCTGCTAGATTAAGATCAAGAGAATTATCAAGACGTTATGCTATGTTTTAAAATCAAACAGACAATGAAACTGCATTTTATATATAAAACTTTCATATCATTTTTGTTGGCATTCCTGATGGTTGTGCCCGCCTCTATCCAGGCGGCACAACCCAAGGATGACAACACCAGTCCCTATTTCGAGAGTGCTGCCGTTAGAGACTCGTTCAAGAACTGCAAGAAACCCATCTGGACCAACAACTGGGATGATCTGCCAGCCGACAAGCACCAAGACCATTTTGTGGAGTTCAACAATGACCCCAAATATTACAACATGACATTCCGTGAACTGCGCAACCGCCGTGCCCTTACGGGCGAATCGTGCACCATTAACAAATTGATTGGTGTGGTAGGCGTAGGCAGCTGGGCAAAGGATATGGGCGCCCTTACCGACGATTCACTCGACAACTATGCACAGGTGAACTCCGTGGTACGGGCAGGGGTAACCGTAGATCCGATAGTAAGTGTAAAAGATATGGATAATTACTATTCCAAGGGAACGGTGGCAGGCTTTACCATCGTGGCTGGCTCGGGTAGCAGCGTGCTGAGCCTCGATGTAGTCAAGGCATTCTCCATCGGATTCTATCGCGACGGCAAACTGAAGGGCGTAAAGGCGGTGAGAGAAGGACAGGATGGTTCGGGAGTAACGCTGAAGCTGCTCCAGATACCAGGTTCCGACAACATCTGCGCCATGCTGACGGCAGAAAGCGACTGGCTCTTCGATGAAATCACTCTCGACTGCTCGGGCGGCATTCAGGCAGAAGTGGCGAATATTCTGAAAATCAAATATGCCTTCGTGGGCGAATCTACGGAGTTTACCGTCACCGATGGAGGCATCAAAAAATACAACGAATATTTCAAAGACGACAAGCAGGTAGCGCTCAAAGAGATGAAAGGCTGGCGCCCTATTATCCTCGGCATCCCCCTGCCTTTCCTGGACAAAGATATAAAGAAGATGACAGATGATGATCTGGACAATTTCGCCACCATCGTCCCTCTTCTTGACATAGGTTACCAGGGCGGAGCCAAGTTTATGATGCAGAACGACAAGAACCCGCAAGGCGAAGCATTCGAGGCTGGCATGGAGGCTGGCTTCAAATACAAGATGGATGCCCTGCTGAGCCTCAATGCAGGAACATGGGTCAACGTGCTGCTCTTCGACCACAAGGGAAACAAGGTGCAGGAAGAAACGATTTCTGCCCAGGTGCTCCACCTCTCGTTGGTGCAGATTGGCGACGGAACGGTGAGCATCAAGGCAAAGGTGCCGTTTTCAGGATGCGAAATCAGATTCCTTACGGTTCTCGGAGTTGACGCAGGCGCCATCGGCATCCACTATGGATTCGTAAGAATGGCTCCAGATGTATCCCACCGGTGCCCCATCAATCCTACCATCAGCAGCAATGTCTGCCAATCGCAGACTTCGTTTACTCTCCGTTCTAATCCGAAAGTAAGCGTAACATGGAAGCTGACGGGTGCCTGGGATTTGAATGGCAACGTCATCCTGAACACCACTCCCGTGAAGGTGACTGCCGATGGCCATGTAACCGGCATGCTGCCGGGCAAATATACCTTCAAGGCTACGGCTAAGGACGGATGCAGCGACGAGACCACCATCACCGTGGGCGGATTCGGAAAGGGTGTAACGCTGTGCGGCAAACCGCTTATCAACGATACTGAAAAAGCCGTCTATGCTCTCTCCACCGACAAGCACGCTACCTCAGGTTCGCTGATTTCCATTTCCGACCTCCAAAATCCTCTGAATATTCTCAACAAGGATGATACTTCGTATGCAGAATACATCAGCGGTCTCAACCTGGGCAACAACCTGGGCATCATCGGTATCAAAAGAATAGAGGAGAATAGTCTGATATATGATGCTACCGGCCGACACGAAGGTGAATCAGAGCCGGAAGCCGTCAAGAGAGCTCAACCTAAGCGCATCGGATTCGTGGTAGAAGCCACGGGAACGGTGCTGAACCTGCATGCACTGGAGTTCTTGCATATAAGATGCTATCATAACGGCGAGGAAATATATCGCCATCTGATAGACGAGAACAATGCCATCAGTGCCGACCTGATAGGTTCTGAGAAAGTGCAGAAAGTGAGATATTCCATCGAGGTGCCTTCCATTGACAAGAATGGAAAGCCAACCCAGATGGACGAGTTCCAACTCTGGTATTCGGGTGCAGTCAATCTGGGCGTTTCTAAACTCCGTATCTACTATGCCTTTATCGAGGAGGCTTCCGACGACTGTTCTTCGCCACTTGCATGTAGCAGTATGGTGATGTCGCATAATCATTCACATACTACCATCAATGCTAATGAAACCAAATTTGGCGGAGCGGTGAGTGTGGCTACTGTAGATGATAACTTAGGTTATCTGGTGGATGATGACTTGAATACCTATATGGCGGTTGCCAATACGGTAAGTCTGGGAGTTGGTCAAACATTCGCCGTAAAGATGGGTAGAACACTCGACTATCATCATCAGTTGGGAATTGTCATTGACAACAAGACTTTCCTGGCAGCCGTAAACGTAGGAGACTGGCTAACGGTAGAAACCTTCAAAGAAGGTAATTCTACGGGAGATAAATTTACCGACTGGGACGTGATTTCCGCTAAAGTAGCGGGTTATGGCGATAAGAATATCCTCTTCCTTCAGCCAAAGAAAGCGTATGACGAGGTGCGATTTACTTTAGGCAAAATTGTAGGCGCATTGGATGTGCAGAAATTCTACGGACTCGTGACACGTGGTGATATTGATAATGATGGTATTCCTGACTGTAAGGACAACAACTCGTGCGTAGATGGTGTAGACGATATCGTTGTCAACAATGTATGCGTAGGAGATACGATTGTCGTAACTGCTACCGGATTGACCGGAGTAGATTATCATCTTTACTTCGGTGATAAGAATGCGGGAGATAATGGCATCGTGTCTCTGCATTCTACATCAGACACCAAGAACAATATAAAATATTCTTATATCACCAAGAAGCCGGGCGAATATCAGCTCAGTTTCTTCGACGGCAGCGGGAGGCCACTCTCTTCAGTAGTATATCAGGTTCATCCATTACAGACCCGATGGCTTCCGAGTGCATCTACCAATGAATGGAACAAGTGGGACAACTGGAGCGACGGTTCGCCTTACTGCTGCACCAACGCCATCATTTCGTCGGATGCCGATAACTTCCCAATGCTGGGCACGCCAGTGAAGCCAGCCGACTACTGCTGCAAGGACATCTTCTTCGAACCCCGTTCGGCGGTGGATAACGTGCCATCGCTCAACTATCGCAAGGCATGGGTAGAACTGGAGCAGAAGCCGAACTATTACTATCTGCTGAGTGCACCACTCAAGCAGATGTACACGGGCGATATGTTCATGCCTGCCGACACCACGAAGGCGAACTACTTCGAGGAGCTGAACGAAGAAAACTGGAAGGAACAACGCTTCAACCCGAGCATCTACCAGCGCCTCTGGGCGGCTGCGCATCCGGGTAAGATTTATTCGCTAGACAGCAAGGGAAATCCGGTTTTGACGGATGAAAAGCTTGCCGTGAACAAGGCCACCTGGTCGCACAACTTCAATGCCGTGGCTAAGCCTTACGGCATGGGTGAAGGCTTCTCTATGTGGATAGATAACGGCAATCTGCCGGCTACCAATAAGTTCAGTATCCGCCTGCCTAAGGCGCATAAAGAATATAGTTACTTCGTGGATTACGATCAGGAGAAAGTGGCTAGTGAAACAGTGACGAAAGATGCAAATAAGATAAACCGCTTCATCTACGAACCGGATTCTCCGAAGAAGGGCGACTTGACGATGGAATATAAGTATCTGTCGGAAGGCAAGGAAGTGACGGAGAACCGCACGGTGTTCGTGGGGCAGAGCGAGTATCAGATTACGCTGAAATCGGATATTCCTACGCAGACCTTCTTGCTGGGCAACCCATTCATGAGCCGCCTGAATATCAAGAAGTTCCTGGAGGCGAATGGGAACGTGAGCAGCGTGAAGGTGGAAGTAGAGAATGAATCGGGAGGCATGGAAGAGCAAACTGTAAGCAAGGTCGCTTCTACGGGCAACGCCACCACCATCGCCCCAATGCAGGCATTCTATGTTACCACAAATGATAAGGCGAGTACGCAAATCACCCTGCTGCTCACCCCAGAAATGATTGGTGGAAGCAAGAAGGCTACTGAGGAAAGTAAACCTGCTGAAGCCAAGGGACTGAAAGTGTGTGTGGAAAGCCTGAAGACGCGAAGTAAATCAGCAGCTATGCTGGTGATGGAGAATTCAGAAACTGCTTATGATGTTTCTGACGGTTCTTCTTTCAAGAACTCTGTATTGGTTCCAACTCTTCTGGATAGTGAAGTGAAGTCACCTTTGAAGGTATTTGGTATTCAGCAGAGTCAGGCTTACGATATCCTTCCGATGACTGGCGCTACATCTTTAGGAATCTATCTGTCGCAAAAGGATAGCATCCGTATCGAGGTAAAACCTATTCAGGGTGTTGATATGAGCGGATATGTTCTCCATGATATGCTTTCGGGTGCCGATTATTCACTCGATACTCCTATCATTATTGCGGATGCCGAGACCTCGTTAGGCAGATTTGTTATCAGAAGCCGTTATGGAAGTACAGATGTGACATCTGTCGATACAGATCAGCGCATCAGTATTGTTCAGGAAGGTTCTTCTGTCCTCGTGCAATCTGCCTGCGGTCTGCTCAAGAGTGTCAAGGTCATAGACCTGAATGGCAGAATCATCAGCAGGGTACAGGGAAATGGTTCAAGGTGTTTAAAGGCGAGCATAGCCACAGGCATTCAAATCATACACATAGAATTGACAGATGGTAGCAGTAAGGACTATAAGATGATTTTCTAAGTAAGGCTGTACTGTGGTACAGCTAATATCTCTATCACACATAAGCAAATCCCCCAGCCCGCAGTTTGCAGGTTGGGGGATGATTCTTTCTGTTCCCATTCCTATACCTCCAGCAGCGGCTGGAGCTTGGTGGCATCGAAGCAGGGACATGCCTTCTGCACGCCAGGCAGGTCACGATGACCCAGTATCACCTTGATGTCAGGAAAACGGTGGTGAAGGTTGATGATCAGCCAGAACATCGCATCCTTCTGGGCTGCCGTTCGGGTGTCGGCTATGCAGCCATTGGCATCCAGTCCGCCCTCATAACAGATGCCGATGGAGTTGGCGTTGGCTCCACGGGCATGCGCACCCATCCGCTCTACCGGACGGCACTCATGTACCTTGCCCTCGCGCGTAATATAATAATGATAGCCGATGTCAAACCAGCCGTTCACCTCCACATGGTCGTGGCGCAGCTGCTCTACTGTGTAAGGGTGATTGCAGCGGCTACCGCTGCAATGCACCACAATCATATCAATCTTTCTCATAGTCTATCCATTCAACCAGATAATCCATTGTTAAACCCAGGAGACGGTATGCCCTAAAAAGAGCAGGAAGAAACTCCCATAGCCCCCAAAAGGGCTGTTAATACCGTCACCACAAACTTGATGACCTCATTCCATGTCTGCTTGTTCTTGATACTCATATACCTAATCTGTTAATAATTAATATTTTACAAATTTACATTGTCGCCGTTGCCGGAATCCTCGCCGGGGTTGCCGGTATCCTCACCAGTGCTGCCAGTGCCCTGCGATGTGCCGCCTCCGGTGGTGCTGCCTGGCTTGCCGGTCTCGTCTGTGCCGTCGCCAGCCGCCTCGTCCTTCTTGTACTTCTTTGCCTCCTCGATGTTGAGCGTCTTGGCGCCCGCCTTCTCAGCCTTCATGGCTGCAATCTGCAGAGCTCTGGATGCCACCTGCTTGTAATCCAGTTCGGTGAACTTGTTCTTCACTCCCTCTCCAGGGATATACTGGATGTTTGCTCCGGTGATGTTGACGTCGCTGCGGAAGTCGGCAGGATTATCTACTCCTGTACTGGTAAGCTGGAGTCGGAACTTGCCCAGCTCGCCAAACTCCACCTGGTTGCCACGCTGAAGCTCTGTTACGAGGTTATCTACTGCGCTCACCAATACTGCGGTGCAGTCTGCACGAGATACGGTGGTCTGCTTCTCGATCAATCCTGCAAACATCTTGAGCGAGATGGAATCGTTGATCTGTGTGCAAGCATAATACTTGCTGTCTGAGGTCTTGTCACCCGGCTTTGCCAAATGCTTTGCTAAACTAAAACTTACTGACATACTACTAAAAATTTAAAAGATGAATAACTCTTGTTGTGTATCGGACTCTTCCCGATTACATTTGCAAAGATACGACATCCGGCAGGGGCGATTTGCACACTTTGGTTCAAGATGGTTCACTTTCGTCCTTTTTGGTTCACTTTGGTTCAAGATGGTACTCTTTCGTCTGCGTCATATATGATACTTGCCTGTGTCATATATGATGATTGCTTACGTCATATATGATACTCGCCAGCGTCATATATGATACTTGCCTGCGTCATATATGATGCAAGCTCATGCCGTATATGGCGTAGGCTCATGCCATATCGGGTGTAGGCTGATGCCCGATATGCCTCCTGCAAGCATCCTATATGCCGATATCTGAAACCATCTTTCCTGGTGTTGCTACACTCTCGGGGAGTGGGTGATTTTTATGCTACCATCTCGGCGAGAAACAGCTACCATCTCGGCGAATGGGGGTGGCTGAAGCTACACTCTCAGCGAGAGGTTGAATGTTAAGTGCTTGATAATTAGATGGATAGATTTGAGAAAATGGCCCTTATACTATACCATATATAGTAATATATATACTTTATTATACTTTTTATACTATACGTAAACGCGCGTGAAAAATCTTTTTTTTTAGAAAATTTGATGGAAAATGTATTTTTTCTTCGTTTTTTTTGGTTATTTCAAAAAAAGGTGTTACTTTTGCAATCGGTTAGCTGAAATGGCATCAAAAGCTATGGCAAAAAGCTGTTGTGTCATAAGGCTGATACAAGTGAGGGTTTTACAAATACTCCGAGAGTTCAGGACTTACCTCTTTCCTGTTCTTGTGAGTTTGGCATTGGATCCTTACCTGGGCATTCTGTGTCCGATTGTTTTGAAAAAAAAGAATAGTCGGCACGGAATGGATGGTAAGCATATCAAAATGCCAAAAATGTTGACTAATTAGAGGTAATATTTCCCTAATAGGGAAGGTGGTCAGCATTTATTTGTTATCTTCACCTATCCTTCTGTGTCGATTTCTTTTAAAAATATGAATTTGCCTACCTTAAAAAGGCAGACAGCTAACAAGGAAAAGAAATGACAAAACCTATGAACAACGTAATCTCCCTGCTGGGAGTTCAAGGACTGTCGCGAAACAATTATTCCGTTGTGCAGCTCAAGGTAGTTTTGGCCATTGTTGGCCATGCTCAGAAAGTGATTAAGGACTACGTGGTAGATGGCCGAATGCCTAATAAGTCTATGCGTAAGCGTTTGACAGCCAGGCAGATGGCAGATGGCTATGTTGTAGTCGTCATCCGCTTGTCGGATCTATGCGCCCATACCAGCCGCTATAGTCAGGTTAAGAATGCGATAGTGGATATGGCGAAGCGCAAGCCGATAGCCATCCCCTACAAGTGTGATGTGAACCAGGTGACCTATTACGCTGAATTTCCAAGACTTTTCTCTTGTGAATTCATCAGGATGGGAGGTCATCTGGCGGTGGAGTTCCGTTTCTCCAACGATCTGCTGGACTACTTCTACAGTTTCGACAAGGGGGTAGCCCATGTGCATCTGGATGTGGTGAATCACTGCTGCAGTGCGTCATCCATCAAGCTCTACATCATCACCCTCTGCTGGGCGTTGAAGGGATATACCAAGATAGATCCCAAGAAGTTTGTAGCGCTGATGCACGGCAAGGAGAATTATTACAAATACTTCAGCGATCTGATGTCGAAGAGCCTCCAGCCGGCACTCGACGACCAGAAGCGACTCTACGACTGTGGCATGGTAGATCAGTATCTCACGCTATCTGTCTGTTATTCAGACGAAGATGCCTTGAGAGCTGAGCAGCGTTGCGTGGGGTGGCCTACTTACCTGGTTTTTACGGTCCACTGCCGTGAGGATGAAGTGCAGGAAGATAAGATTCCGGAGGAATTGCGCTCTCAACGTATCCAGCTGAAAATCAAGCTGATGAATCGTTATGATGTAAGCGAGGCTACTGCGAAGGAGCTGAGCAGTCATCTCTTTCTGGGAATGTTGGGCGACTTTGTGGTGTGGTTTGAGCGCAAGGAAAAGTATGTTGCCGAGCGCATCCGTCTGCATCAGCCTATGAAAAAGGCAGCATATATCGTGAGTGCCCTCCGTGGTTTCTTCAAGGATAGAGGCAGTCTGCCTTTGAAATCTTCCGGAGCATCCTCTCCGGATCCTGTTCCCGTGGCCAAGCCTTTTCCTCCTGTTCCGTCTAACCTCAAAAATGACTAGCTTATGCAAGATGCCAATCACAATAACTATATGATGATGGGCAAGGCAGATCTCGCCTTGCAGTATTTCCCGATGGCGGGCGACAAGATTACGGCTCGCCGACACCTGATGTCATGGATCAAGCGCTGTCCACCCCTATGGGAGGGCATCCGCCAACTGGGCTATCATCAGCGGTGTCAATACTTTTCTCCCAAAATGGTGCAATTGATTTACCATTTCCTGGGAGAGCCTGGCTAAAGGCTGAATAGTGAAAATTATTTATCATTACAGCTATTTACAGGCTATTTTAGCCAAAAATCTCCCTATAAGCCAGAAAAAACTGTGCTTATAGGGAGATTTCAATTGCGCCGGATATCCCATTTTCCGGGCGTTTGAGAAGATTGAGTTGAATATAGAACTATATTTACATTGTTATTCTTATGCTTCTTCTTCTGTTTCCTCATCCTTCAATGACTCCAGAATCTCTACGAAAGGACTGTGGAAGGTGCTGAAGAGATGGAGAATCTCCTTGCGCTGCTCCTCATCCTCCTCCCAAAGGCTGATCTCGCCCTTCTGGTGAGCCTTGATGAGCTTGGCGCAACGCTTGATCTTGCGCTTGTTGTTGCGAGCCTGCAACTGGTCGCCCTGGATAGGCTTCTGGCTTACATACGAGAAAGCTACAAGCTGGTTCATGAACATATCGAACATCGGATCATCATGACTCCAGTCGCTGTCCTTCAGCCAGAACCACTGGAAGGCATACTTCTGCTCCATGGCAATGAGGCTCTGTCCCAGGGTATCGATGTCGATGCCCTTTGCCATCTGCTCCTTGATGAAGGCAACGAGACTTTCTGGGGTAATCTCCAGTTCCACCTCGTGGGTGATGCTGCTGCCGGCAATGTTGATGCGCCAGCGGTAGTTCTTGTTCTTGATCAGGGCAGAATGGGCATTCATCATCAACTCGCTCAATTTTCCCTCAGACGGAATCTGATCTACTACGGCAAGGCGCTGGCGCTGGTCGCGAACCACCAGCTGGGCATCCTCATGACGGAGCACGCAGATATAAACCAGTTTGTTGTCGTCCAACTGCAAGGTGAAGCGGTCGTTGTTGTCATCACCTACAAATTCATAGCGATACTCATCTACCTTGTCGTGAGCCACCTCCAGTTCATTGTGTACCTTGTTGCCCTCACAGTCGTAGAGCGAGAAGCCGATGTATGGAATCTGAATATTGAGAGAGAATGGATTTCCCTCTTCCGGAATCAGGGTGAGGCGCAAGCCTTCGTCACCGAAGTCCTCCTTCTTGCAGACGAAGCCGTCATCGGTCTTCTCCGCCTTTTCTACCTTCACGTCGCCATGGCGCCAGTAGATATCAAAAGTGATGGTGTTTTCGTCCTCGCTGGTCACCTGGATGAAATCATCGATGTCCTGTCCCAGATAGATGACCTTGGCAGGTTCATATACCTCTGTATCATCATCTTCCAGAGGTTTTACCCACATTTCTCCCGGCATTGGGTCATCTTCCCATTCGTCTTCTTCTGCGGCAGCAGTAGATTTGAAGACCAGGAAGATCATTCTCTGTTCCTCTCTGCTTCCATCTTCCTTGCAAAGGAAAACCTTCGATTCCTTTGGAATGAAGAAAGGAGTAGATAGATATGGGTTCTTACATAATGCTGTGTATTCCACCTCTGTCCAGATTGGCAAGGTGTGCTTGTTCGTATTATTTGTCATATCTGTTTTTTTTGTATTATCCTATTGATTGATCTAAATTTCAAAAACGGATGCAAAGATACTGAGAAAAGCAGACAATACAAAATTTTACGGCCATTTTTTGTTGTTTTCGCTTTAAAAGTTTGTGTTTAGGGAAAGCTTTTGCCCTTTCAGGGCGTATGGTTTGAGCCCGTTGTAACCCAGGGTGGTGCCCTGGGAGGTCACTGAAAAAGGTACCCGTTTAAAGTTGCATAGTTTGTTTTT
>ENA-OVGE01001430-OVGE01001430.1-human-gut-metagenome-genome-assembly--contig:-NODE-1430-length-18556-cov-5.274796_pt1 | contig 18556 bp, 19 predicted proteins | sample MGYA00237769_ERZ505417 | MGnify/ENA primary metagenome ERZ505417 (study PRJEB26158, sample SAMN06016403) | human gut metagenome | biome: human gut; feature: ankylosing spondylitis patient; material... | reverse complement strand
AAGCCTCCCATTCCTCGGACTTTAGTTTTCCGTCCAAGAAATGGGAGGCGGTTCATATCGAGGCGGGCCCTCTTGCCTTACAGGTGCGCGATGCTTAGTGCCCGCCACAGACCATGCACATGGTCCTGTTGCCAACCTGAGAGATCGTTCCCTGTATAGGATTGCTTCGGTTCAGGGTTGGGCAAGACCTTGACTTATGCCACGCCTTTCCATAAGCCGTCCAGTACACCGTGACGCCATCCCACGATCCATAGCTACCACCAGTGCCATAGCCAGGAATCCAAGCGCCATCGGAGCCAACGTAGTAATCATCAATCCACTGGCTCGTGGCCATGGCGCCCGATGCCGTGAGATAGTAGTTGCCCACCCAGCAGGAAGCCGCCATTGCGCCAGAGCCATAGAAGTAGTACCAGGAGCCTCCAATTGACTGCCAGCCAGTCAGCATGGCACCTGGCCCGGAGAAGTAATACCAGGTATCACCCAGCAAGAGCCAGCCGGTCTTCATGGCCCCAGAAGCGTCCATGTAATACCAGGAGCCGTCCAAGGCCTGCCATCCAGTTGCCATGGTGCCAGAGCCAGCAAGGTAATACCAAGTGCCGCCGAGATTGAGCCAGCCCGTCCTCATAGCACCGGAGGCATCGACAAAGTACCAGGTTCCGTCGACCATAAACCAGCCGGTGGCCTTGACGCCAGAGCCGCGAAGGTAGTACCAAGACCCACCCAGGTAGCGCCAGCCAGTCGCCATGGCGCCAGAGGAATCGAAATAATACCAAGCTCCCCCAACGGAAACCCAGCCCGTTGCCATATAGCCACTGGAGTCAAACCAATACCAGGTCCCGTCAAGATCAAGCCACTGACTGCATGGGTAAGAGCCCGTTTCAAACTCGTACCACCAGCCATGGCCGTTAGCCTTCCAAGAACCAGCGGGCTCGGCTGGCTCGGGCTCAGTATCGACAGCTCCAGAGAAGATGCCATCCTGTCCCGCAGTATCGGCATATGTCAAAGGCGCAGGCAGGCCGCACAGGACTAAAGCTGAAAGCAGCAGAGCCACGAACAGTCTCTCTAAAGCCCGATTTCCCCGCCAACCTCATAGAGACCACGCTCCTTAACCGGCTGCCTATAGACGCCTTTAGTCTATCCATGCATTCATAATCCGAGGACGCAATTCTGTAGAAGCCCGCTTTTGCCGATAAACAGAAAAGGCGCCCGCCGGAAAGCCGACGAGCACCTCCAAGAAAAGCTTCGATCAAAGCAGTTACCAGATAACCACCTTGGTGCCACGAGGAATGTTGTCATAGATCCACTTGGCATTCTCGATGGCAAGACGCACGCAACCATGCGAGAGGTGCTGGCCAAGACGGCCGTCCCGAATCACCCTCGTACCCTCGTTATACAGCACGGAGTGGAAGAGATAGTCGTTGTAGAACTGCGTGTAGTAATAGCAGCTGTAGCCATGGCCAAACACGTAGCCCTTGTCCTGCACGGTGAACTGGCCCTTAACCGTGGGCGTCGAAGGCGCGCCCGGGCTGCAGATGAACTCCTTGGCGACAGTCCAAGAGCCATAGCTACCGTAGTAGATGCCGACCCTGCAGTTGACCGTATCTACCAAAATAAGGTAGTTGGTCGCGCTCGAATAACCCTGAGCCCAGTTGAGCATGTCACGGTACTCGGCATTGGTGGGAATCCAATGACCGTCACTCGCGCAGAAGTAGTACGCGCTGCCGTCATAGATCCAACCGGTCTGCATGGCACCGGAGGAAGCAAGGTAGTACCAAGTTCCGCCGAGGTTCAGCCAGCCAGTATGCATGGAGCCGTCGGCGTCCATGTAGTACCAGGCGCCGCCGGTCCAAACCCAGCCCGTAGCCATGGCGCCGGAGTTCTCGAACCAGTACCAGCGGCCGTTGTCGAGGAGCCAGCCCGTCTGCATCTTGCCATCGCTGGAGTCAAAGTAATACCAACGCCCGTCGATGGCCTTCCAGCCGGCAGTGGCAGCGCCGTCGGAGCCGAGATAGTACCACCCGCCATCGCGAATCCAACCGGTCTGAACGGCGCCCTTTTCGTCATAGTGACGGCGGACGCCATCGGCATCAACGTGCCAGCCAGTCACAGCGCGTCCGGTCGTCTCGTCGAACAGGTGCGCAACCCCGCCGATGGTCACGCCGCCATGCTGGATCTTGCCATCAACAAGATAGAACCAAGCGTCACCAACCTTGGTGAGGCCATCATCCGGAGTCGACCCGTCTGCGAGCCTGACAACATCGCCAGATACGGTAGCGGAGAGAACTCCATCGCCATCGATCCAGCTCGACTCGCCGTTGGCGCCATCGACCCAGCAAGACGTGTCCATCGCGCCGGAGTCGGAGAGGTGGTAGGTCGCCCCGCCCAGCGTCAGCCAGCCCGTCTGCATCCTGGCCGTGGCGCCGTCCATCCAGTACCACCTGCCGCCGACGAGCTGCCAGCCGGTGAACAGGTTGCCGTCGGGCGAGGCGTAGTACCAGCAGACCTCGGAGGCGTCCCGCGCCCAGCCGGTTGCCATGGCGCCGGAGGGGGCGAGGTAGTACCTGTAGGAGCCGATCTCGGCGAGACCCGTCGCCATCGCCCCCGTCGAGGGGTCCATCCAGTACCAAGCGCCACCGACCAGCTGCCAGCCCGTCCTAAGAGCACCGGAGCTCGAAGCGAGGTACCAATCGCCGTCAACGAATCCCCAGCCCGAGCCCACCATAGCGCAGGACGGGCCAAAGGCGTAACGCTCAGACCCCACCTGAACAACCTCATTCTGGGCAGCGGCGCCAGATCCGCCAAGCCAATACCACACCCCACGGTCAAGGAACCAGCCGGCACGCATATCTCCGGAACTGTTCAAATTATACCAACGGCCGTCGACGAGCTGCCAGCCCGTCCCCATCGCGCCAGAGGGCGCCATATAGTACCAGTGGCCAGAATCCCTAATCCACCCCGTCGCCATCTTCCCAGTGGTCGGGTCAAGCCAATACCAAGACCCTCCCGTCCAGAGCCAACCCTTTTGTGCAACGCCAGCTGAGGTCCAGTACCAGTCCCCACCGTCCAGCACCCAACCGTTGGAGTAGCCAAGCCACCTGCCTTGGGCATCAAAGCGTGACCACCGGCCATAAGTCAGTGCCTGACCAGTAGCCATCTCACCGGTTGTTTCGTCAAGCCAGTACCAGGCGCCGTCAACAGCCACCCAACCAGTCTTCATCTCAAGGGACTCCGGAGAAAAGTAGTACCAGGCGCCACCTATCTTTTGGAAGCCTCGCGCCGCGACGCCTTCATCGTTAAAGTAGTAGCGAGCGCCATCGGTCTCAAGCCAAGCATCTACAAGGCGGCTTCCGTCTTTCCAATACTCGCGGCCCTTGTCGGCGTCCGCCCATCCATCCTGAATCGGCGTACCCTGTGCCTCGCTAGAAGCATCGCGTTCATCAGTCTGCAGACCGCCTTCGTCAGCAACTTGCAAAGCTTCCGAAACGGACTCCTCACCAACAGCTATCGAGGGGGAGGTAATTAGAACTGAGGCTACAAGGATGCTTCCCGTCACGAGAAAGGGCAATCTATTCTTAAAAACCATTGTCTGTACTCCCCGGAAACCAAACGGCCAGTCTCTCAATTAAAGACAATCTTATACTCTGCAATCCGCTCCCCCAGTAATTGATGGGTTCTATTTGGCCAAGCGATAAGTTGACCAATCGCGCTCAGCCGTTTCCCACAGTTTCATAGAATGTAGGGGTCACTCTCAAATGCAAACTCACTACACTACGGAGCACGTATGCTTATCACTAGCCGCCGGCCTCGTTACACTGTTGCCATTATTGCCTTTACGTTCTTGCTCGGCTGTCTGTTCTGCCCCAATCCCTCATGGGCGGACACGCTGTCCGAACTCTACGGCAATCAGTTCGATAGGGCCCAAGTTCTAAGCGCGGGAGAGAATCCGGACGAGGACGAGGCCCAAGCTCAAGCCGAATCGAACAGTGCCGATCAAAACGAGGACAACGGCATCGCCCTCTTCGCCGCAAGTCCACGCGCTCGCTCCATCTCCCCACGCAGCATTCCCACAGAAATGCTCTACTTCTGCAAATGGGAAAGCGGCCAGAACTACGACCAGGGGTTGAGCTGGGGCGACGGCTATCACGCGCTGGGCTACTTCCAGTTTGACAATCGCTATGACCTTGGCTCGTTTCTCCAATCGGTCTATTACTACAACCCGAGTAAGTATTCGTGTCTTGCAATCATTGGCTCCCGATATAGCTGGGACGTAAGCGACGCCACTCGAAGCAACGGAACGTTCACCCAGCTCGGCAACGACCTCAACTCCGTGTGGGACGCCTGCTATAAGGCAGACCCCACTGAGTTCTCCCAGCTCCAGAACGACTGGGCCTACACCCAGTACTACGATGGTGTCACCGGCATACGCGGAAGCATGCAGGCCTTTGGCATCAACATCGACAACCGCTCGGACAGCGTCAAGAGCCTCGTCTGGGGCATGGCCAACCTGTTTGGGCAGGGCGGCGGCCGAAGCTATGTACAAAGCGGCCTCTACTACGGCGCCAACTGGTTTATCAAGAACTCCGAAATCAACGGAGCGATGGACGACGAGCAGCTCGTCACCACGCTATGCGACTTCGTCGTTAACAACGTCGCCCGTCGTTATCCCGGCCAGCCCGAGTATTGGAACGGCTGGCAGAACCGTTATCGCGACGAGAAGGCCCATTATCTTTCCATAATGAAGAAGTGGGTCTACGAGAACGGCGCATGGTACTGGCAAACCATCTCGGACGGCACTCGCAGCAAGGGCTGGGCTTATATCAATGGCACCTGGTACTATCTCGACCCCGCAACCGGTGCCATGCGAACAGGCTGGGTAAAGATAGGCGAAACCTGGTACTGGATGGATGCAAGCGGCGCCATGCGCACAGGCTGGCTCCAGCTCTCTGGCACCTGGTATTGGCTTGATTCTTCAGGCGCCATGGCCACTGGATGGAGGGATTTCTCCGGCACCTGGTACTGGTTTGACGCCACAAGTGGTGCCATGGCTTCATCGAGAGCCCTCACGGGAAACCTGTGGTCTGACTTTACCAACTCCGGAATCTGGACTGGCTATGCTTCGGGCTGGGATCTTCGCGACGGCTCCTGGTACTGGCTCGAAAACGGCACCCGAGCTACGGGCTGGCGTCAGGTTGCCGGTCGTTGGTACTGGCTTGACCCCAGCACCGCAAAGGCGGCGCAGAACACAACGACACGCATCGGAGCGTGCACCTACGCCTTCGACTCAAATTGCGGAATGGGGGCAAATGATTGGGTTCTCGCCAACGGAATCTGGTATTGGGCCAATCCGGGCGGAGACCTTACAACGGGTTGGATTAGGGTTGGTGGAGCTTGGTATTGGCTCGATCCCTCGAATTTTGCCATGCGAGTTGGCTGGACCCGAATCGGAAGCAGCCTCTATCACCTATCGTCTTCAGGCGCCATGGACTCCGGCTGGCTCTATGTCAACGGCAGCTGGCACTGGCTCGATCCCTCGGTTGGCGACATGCGCACAGGCTGGCAATTCATTAATGGAGCCTGGTACTACATGAACTTGGACACCGGTATCATGCAGACCGGATGGGTTTTGGTCGGCAACGACTGGTATTACATGGACGCAGATGGAGCCATGAAGAGCTCGTGCTGGATTGGCAACTACTATCTCACCAGCAGCGGCGCCATGGCAAAAAACCAGTGGATTGGACCGTACTACGTAGACGAGAACGGCTGCTGGATCCCTGGCGCTAAGCGCTAAGGCGAAGCAACGTAAAGCAAGCTAACAATGAGGGCGTCTTCCGCAATCAGGGGAAGACGCCCTCGCCCACAATCGAGTATTCAATTAGGCCGGGGCGAGCTACTCGTCCTTAAGCGCGATCTCCTGGGCAACGGTGGTCAACTTGCGCTTCAAGAGAGCAACGTTTTCCTGGAGCCTGAACAACCTCCAGAGAAGGATTGCGATAACTGCCAAGAAAACGAAGTTCGATGCTGACGCAAACCCAAGCAGACCAGAAATGAAATACACGGCCCTTGGAAACACCGCCGCGATAATCAGAAGCACAGACAGCCCAAGCCAAAAGAACGTATCGCGCGTCTCAAACTGGGCCTTCTTAATCTTGCGAGCCACCATGACCAGCATAAAGATGGCACCAAGAATCAGGAAGATGCGAAGATTGGTAGTCATGGCTACCTCCTAAACCACTGCGAGAACAGGATGGACATGCAGGTATTGGCCATGTATGAAATAGACCGCGTCAGGTTGAGATAGCTCTCCCCCGCCATACGCTCTCGCATCGAAACCTGCACCTCCTCAACCTTGTAGCCCTTCCTCATGAGACAGGCCAGGGTATCGGGCTCGGGAGACGTCCAATCCTGGGTGGCAAACAGACGGATAGCTCTCTTGTTGTAGAGGCGCATGCCAGAGGTTGGGTCTTTAATCCTCGCACCCGTCGTGAGCTTAATCATCCCCGAGATAAGGTTCGACCCCATCATGCGAAGGCTCTTTGGCTTCTCCTCGGTTACAAAACGAGAGCCAACAACAATATCGGCCTGAGCCTCATCCATCTTGGCTACAAGTGACGAAATATAGGCTGGATCATGCTGGCCATCGGCATCGAACTGAATCGCCATCTCATAGCCATGGCGCAATGCGTACTTCATGCCCGTCTGGACACCGGCGGTAAGACCCAGATTAGTTGGATGGCTCACGTAGTTGAAACCGTTCTTCTTGCACAGGGCCAGAGTGCCATCACGAGATCCATCGTTGACAACAACGTAGTCAACTTCAGGGGCGACCCGCCGCAGCTCCTCAATTGTTGCAGCGAGGGAGTCTTCCTCGTTATAGGCAGGAACAATAGCAAGAACGCGCGCTGGAACGCGCTCCACGGCATTCGTGGTTTCAATAGATGACATGCAACTCCATGGTTTCGTATCGACTTCAATACTCTGAAGTATCCTTCAGTCTAATGCTTGGTCGCCTTATTGGAAACATCCCGTCAGTCCTTCATTTATGCATAGTCAAGCATACCGTTAGCCCAACAGCGCTCATGCATTTATCAAACTCGACGCTAAATGGTCTCAACTAAGGAGGGCCGGACGGAGCCCCCTTCCAGCTCCGTCCGGCCCAAAGAATGACGCCCGCAGCAGCGTCCGTATCGTTCATTGCAAGAGCTAAATCTTCCCCAGCTCCTCGACCATGACGCTGCACAGGTCCTCGACCTGCGGCATCACGCCGCAGGTCTCAAAGAAGCCATGGTCGCAGCCCCCGTAGCGAATCGCTCGCACATCAACACCGGCATCCTGGAGCTTCTTTGCAAACAGCTCGTCCTGGTAGCGCAGGTAGTCGAACTCAGAGGCAACCACGAGCGTTCTGGGGAACATACTCACGTCTTCCGCGTACGCAGCTGAAACAAGCGGGTCAAGCAGCTTGTTCGCGTCACCGTGAGTGTACGTGGGAGCAAGGTCGCCAACAGACAGCTTGATACGGTCAACCCTGCTCAGAGCCTCATCGCGTTGCCCCTCGGCAGTCGGGTACAGGTCATAACTCCACGCAGCGGGAACCGGCGCGCCGTCTACCAGCGGGTAAATGAGCACAAGCAGTTTGATGCGGCCATCCCTGCCACGTTCAAGAACCACGGCATTGGAGAGGCTTCCACCAGCCGAATCGCCAGCAATCGCAATCAGCCCGCCATCGATTCCCAGCTCATCCGCGTGTGCCACGACCCAGTCATAGGTGCCAACGCAGTCCTCGACCCCGCCGGGGAACATCGTCTCAGGGCTCAGGCGGTACTCAGGATATACGACCACGCTCCCGCTCTTCTTGGCAATGAGCTTCAATGCGTTCTCGTACTGACCAATGTTGCCCACCATGAAACCGCCGCCATGATAGAAGACGAGCACGGGGGAACCCACTTCGAGCTCCTCGGGCGTATACACGTGAAGCGGAATCCCACGGTCACCCAAGTCCATAACGACAACGCGGTGATTCACTCCCCCGCCCTCAATGGAGTGCGTCTCCTTGTTGGGCCGTGTCCTAAACGCAATAATATCCCCGTCGCCGTTGCCGCCCCCCGCAACGATTCTTGCGTGCGCGCGCTCGTACACGCGAGGGTCAAGAACATGCTCGCGATCATCCCCCGGAACAGGGCGAATCTCGATTGTTAGGCCATTATCCAACTTGCACGTCCGCACGCGCGAGGCAATGTCTTCGACCTCCGCCAGGTCGTACTTCCTAGTTTCGGCTTCCATGGCTATCCAATCCTAAGTTCATCCAGAGCGTCATCGAGACGGGTCATCTCGTTCTGCGTAAGCTCCCACTCAAACGCCTCGCAGTTCTTGACGGCATGCTCATCGGTGCGCACGCCCACAAGAGCGGTAGCCACATAATCTTTCTGAGTACTCCAGTTAATGGCCACCTGAGCCACCGGCTTGTCATGTGCCTCGGCGACCTCGTCCATCACCTTGAGCAGACCCTGGACCTTGGAGAACTTGGGCTCCTGGAAATAGTCATAGAAGCCGGCGCGAACATCGCCTGCTTCGAACTTGGGCAGCTCGCGAAACTTGCCAGAGAGAATGCCAGCCCCGAGCGAGCCATACGTAAAGGAGTCGATGCCCCTCTCATAGCCCCACTGGATGAGCTCCTCGGAAGAGCGGTCCACCATCGAGTAGGGTGGCTGCTGAACATCGATGGGTGCATACTGTTGGCACTCCTCGATCATCTCGGTCGTAAAGTTCGACACGCCAATATGGCGAACCTTTCCCTGCTCCTTGAGGAGTGCGAGCGCACTCATGGTCTCCGAAAAACGAGTGCTCGCATCAGGCCAGTGTACAAAGTAGAAGTCGATGTAGTCGGTCCTCAGGTTAACGAGCGAGCTCTCGACCTCGCGCATGATGTTCTTGAACGAGGAATCGCGGTCATAACCCGCCGGGCTCGTCACCAGGCCCACCTTTGTGGAGAGCAGGTACGACTCCCTATCGACCCCACGCAGTGCAGCGCCCACAATCTTCTCGGAAGTGCCGTTACCGTAGCACGGGGCCGTGTCCACCAGGTTCACACCCTGCTCAAGCATGGTCCTTATCGCAGACATACAACCGTCAAGGTTGGCATTCTCACCAAACGAATCGCCGCCGAGTGCCCAGGTTCCAACCGCCACCTGGGACACATCCACATCGGCGTTCTTGAGATGCGTATAGCGCATGGCATTCCTTTCAACGAGAGGTGGCGCGCACCCAACATGTTGGACGCGCGCCACCGGCATGGGAGCAATTGCAGAGACGGCGGCCTAGACGATGCCAATCAGACCCAGGATGATGGCGACGACCATGATGCCAACGAGGATGATGTTGACGTTGACGTTCTTCTTCCTAAGCATCCAAAGAACGAGGAGCGTAAGGCCCAGGGGCACGATGCCCTTGAAGATCGAGTCGAGATAGGTCTGGATCATGACCGGGTCGGAGCCTTCGACCGGAATGGAGAGGATCGTGTTGAACTGGACGTTCGCCGCGGTCATGGCGCCAATCATCACAAGGCCCACAGTAGAGGTGGCCTTGGTGATGAGCTTCATGAGGCCGCCCTCGTACATCTGGGAAATGAAATTCGTTCCCATGCTGTAGCCAAGATAGGTCATGAAGTAGCGGCACGCGATGGACGGAATGTTATAGATAAGCAGGAACATGATGGCGCCCAGAGGCGAGCCCGTCATGGCAAGGTTGATGCCAATACCAGCGGCGATGACGCGAAGCACGCCCCAGAAGATGGCATCGCCAATGCCAGACATGGGGCCCATGAGGGAGACCTTAATGCCGTCAATCGACTCGGCGTCGAAGTCAGGGTGCTGGGAGTTCTCGCGCTCCATGGAGGCCACGAGGCCCATGGCGAAGGTACCAACGTTCTGGGTGATGTTGTACCAGGTCGTGTGACGCTTCATGGCGTCCTTGAGACCCTCGGGGTCATCCTTGTAGTAGCGGTTGAGAGCGGGCTGCACGGAGTAGAGCCAGCCATCGGCACCGGCCTTGACAGAGCCACCGGCACAAGAGGCAAACACGGAGAAGGAACGCAGGAAGATCTTGTTGAGCATCTTCTTGTCTTCAGGGCTCACGTTCTTAGTCAAGTTGCTCATGCGAAGAAATCCTCCTCATCGGAAGTGGCAGGATCGGTAGCGGCGCCAGTAGCGATGCCCTTGCGCTCGAGGTCGAACAGCTCCTTGTCACGAAGGGCGGAGACAACCGCAATGACAACGCCCAGAACCGCGATAGCGATCATCGGCAGGCCAAAGTACTCATACAGCGTAAAGCCGAGGAAGAAGTACACCGCCAGCTCCTTGCTCCAGAGCATTTGAAGCAGCAGAGCCATACCAACGGCGGGAAGCAGAGCGCCAACCGCGTTGAGGCCGTTCATGACGTTCTCGGGAATCTGATTCACGATGGCAGCGACAGGCTCGGCACCGAGATAGACGCCCAGGAAGGCGATGAGGGCAAAGGCGGCATATTTAACAAACCACAGGACAAAGTGCTGAATGGCCAGGCCCTTCTCATTGCCCTCGGCCGCCATCTTGTCAAACGAGCCAGCGAACAGCGAAAGAATCACGTTGTTCATGGCAATGGAGAGGAGCGCAGTAACAACGCCAACGGGAACGGCGAGAGTAATAGCCGCGCTCTGCTCAATTCCGGCGCCAACCGTAAAGGCAACGGCCAGAGCGGTAGCGGTAACGGGCTCAGCGGAGATGGCTCCGCCAATGTTCACCGCGCCCATGAAGATGGCTTCGAGAGAAGCGCCGATGATAACGCCGGTCTTGATGTCGCCCATGAGGATGCCCGCAACGAGGCCCACCACGAGCGGACGCTCGATCATGCACTGACCGAGGATCCAGTTGCCTCCGTAGCAAATCACTACGGTCAGCCAGGCCATAAACGCCAAACCAATCATTTCTCTTCCTTTCTCTCCTTTGGCATAAGCCAATCCCCTACTTTTCCGCCGCCTCGATCAGGCTCTCGAGAGGAGTCTTCGGGTTCGACGGGATAAGCTGATGGAACACGGGCACACCCTGTTCGCAGAGCTCCTTGGCCGCAGCCAGCTCAGCGGGGTTGAGCATGATGGTCGAGTTGAGTGCGACCTTGGTTGCGGGGTCAGACTTATCAAAGCGGCCGACGTTTGCCACGTTCACGCCCTCGATCTTCCCGGGAGCGCCCTTGACGAGCTCAAGAACATCGCTGACGCAATTGGTCAGGGCAAAGATGCGGAGGGCATCGGCCCTGGGATCATTCACGATTCTGCACGCGTCAGGCACGTCCTTGACCAGGAGCTTCTGGCCCGCAGGAGTGCCCATCTGAAGCGTCATGCGCAAGGCATCGCTCTCCACGGCCGCCTTGTTGGCAACAATAATCCTGCTGGTGTTGAGCTCCTTGGTCCACACCAGGGCCACCTGTCCGTGAATGAGCCTGTCGTCTACCCTCACCTGAACAATCATCTTTCTCCTTCCTTCACGTTCCGTTCGCTAATCCAATCCACTGCTAGTCAAAGAAGTCATCCGGCTCTTCCTCAGCCGGAGCCGAGGGAGGCTCAACAATCTGCATCGTCTGCCGTGCGAGCTCAAGGCTCTGCGACAGCGATTCCTTTGAGAGCGGGTCTCCCGTGATGAGCGTCTCTATCACCAGGCCAAGGTTCATCCCCGTCACGTGGAGGATGCCGCGCTTCTCGGGCTCGAGAAGCACCACCTTCTGGAAGACGCTTCCTCCGTAGATGTCGGTAAAGATGACGCCCTCGTCATCCGGGCCCACGGAGTCAATAAACGCCTGGATGCGAGGCGTGTAGTCCGAGTCGTCTACATAGCAGTCAACGGCCTCGATCTGGTCCGCCATGCCCGTGAGAATCTGAACGGAGCTCTTGATGCCGCTCGCCAGACGCCCGTGAGAGGCTACGAGAATCTTCTTCATCCAGGCCTCCTACAGGGAGTAGTGGTTCGGGTTCAGAAGCTGAATCTTGGAAGAGACGAATGCGCGCATGTCATCGGCTGCATCCATGAGCAGCGCCACGCCATTGCCGTCGTGCTCACCAGAAGCGATGTCCTTCTCGAAGGCGCGGTACATCGAGCGGAAGTACTCAGTGGCGATGTTGAACTTGCTCATGCCGAGGTTCACGGCCTCCTGGAGCTGCTCGTCGGGAATGTCGGAGCAGCCATGCATAACAAGCGGCACGCTTACGGCGGCGCGGCAATCCTTGATACGCTGCATGTCGAGGTCAGGCACCTTGATGTAGGGGCCATGGGCGTTGCCTACCGCGATGGCGAGGGAGCCGCAACCCGTTCCACGCACGAACTCCTCAGCCTGGTTGGGGTCCGTGTACATGTCGCTCTTAACGAAGTCGTCGGCATTCCCGCCGTCGCCAACGTGTCCGAGCTCAGCCTCAATGTCGACGCCAAAGATCTTGGCAACCTCAACGACGTCGTGCGTCAGCTTAAAGTTCTCCTCGTAGGGCAGCGAAGAGCCGTCGACCATGACAGAGGGGAAGCCGGCCTTGATACCCTTGACGGCAATCTCGTAACCGGCGGAGTGGTCCTGGTGAACCGCAACGGGGACGCTTGCACGCTCAGCATAGTAGCGAGCGGCGAACGCGATGATGTCGAGGGCGCAGTGGTCATCGAAGCCAGGCCAGTACTGGATGATGATGGGCATGTGCTCATTCTCGGCAGCCTGGATGGCATAGCGAATCGTCTCGGTGTTGATGACGTTGATGGCAGGCACCCCATAGTGATGCTCGGTGGCATGCTGCAGGAGCTCGTTCACCTTGATAAGAGACATCGTTTCCTTCCTTTCAATCGTCTTATTCAGCCACATGGCTGGTAGTTCACCCGATTAGCGAGGGATGGCCCTCGGCCCTCTCTTGCAAAGCACGAAGTAAGAGCCGCATACGACCGTGTTAACTAAGACGGTCAACAGAGCAAACGCATAGAAGCTGTTTTGGATGCCAAGGGCATCGCAAGCAATTCCGCCCGCAACATTGGCGATAACAACAGACAGGCCAGACTGCACTACGGCAAAGATGCTCTGGCCCCTAGCCTCACAACCAGGACGCACATGGTTCGCAATGTACGTGACGCACGAGTAATAGACGGTCATGTAGCTAACGCTTTGGAGAAGCTGGCCCGCAATCATGAACGGGACAATTCCCGTTCCCACTAGCAGCAAGCGGAGCGCAGCCATAAAGCCAGAAAGCATCAGCAGGGAAAGCTCGCCAAAACGCTCGATAAGCTTGGTAGACACGAGCAAAATGGGAATCTCGCTCATGGCAGAAACGGCACTCAAAAGACCGACGAGGTTCTGGCCTCCCCCCAGCACTACCGAATAGCGTCCGAGAAAGGCACCGATGAAGCCAATCGCAGACTGGCTAACAAGAGCAAACGCCAGAACATAGACAATCTCACGCGAAGTGAAGATCGAAAGGGCTCCCCGAGCACCCCCCCCGGGGGGGACATTCTGAGTGTCGGGAAGTGCCTTACGGCCACGTTCAACGCTCGGCTCGCTCAGCCTAGACAAGTGAAGGGCAAAGACGATCAGCGAAGCAGACACGATCGCAAATTGAATCTGGGGCGCTTCATCAAGCAGTCGACCAATCGCGAAAACCGCGACCGCGTAGCCGATGGTCCCACCCATGCGGATCCGAGAAAAGTCAAGAGAGGACTCCGCGGCCAAATCAATTACCAGCGAATCACAAAGCGGGAGAAGTGCGGAAAAGAAGAGCGAGAACGCCACAGTGGCAATCAGCACGCCCGCAAAGTTATTTGCAAGATAGTAGAGCAGCGATGCGGCAGCCGCGGCAACGCACAGCAGCGTACCCACCGCCTTCCTCTTGCCCAGCCTATCGGCCAAAGAAGACCAAAGAGGCTGGACGCAAATCGCGCACAGCGGCGTAACCGCAAGCAGCATGCCCGTCTGCGAGGCATCGAGCCCAAGGCGCGCGTAGTACGCAGAGAGGAAGGGCGAATACACCCCGGCGCACACCCAATACAATACGTTTGCCATGACAAGCGAGCTCATTGGGACCTTAGAACTCGAGACGTTCATCAACCCCTCCTTTCAGCAACTGAAACGAATTCAACTTGTTTCATCTAAATCGGTTACTTGTTTCGCCTGCGACAATAGTTCGCCCGTTCGGCAGATGCCGCGAGGACCTCTTATTTGGCCGTCAGCGGTAGCAAATTGGCGGTGAAACGTCATTCCAAAATTACTGAAACAGATTCATTTCTTTTCAGTAAACTAATTCAAAACATCAGTTAGGAGGAGGGGTCATGGAGCGCACCGGGGATGTTTTGACCCATATTTGCTCGCTAATGGAGAGCCTTTCTCCGTCAGAGAGAACAATTGCCTCCTTCATCCTCGACCATCCAGAGGATGTTCCAATGATGACCGTTCGCGAACTCGCCAGCGCCGCGGGAACATCGCCAGCGTCCGTCTCGCGATTCGCGCGGACACTCGATTACCGCTCTTATTCAGATCTAAGGGTCGCCCTTGGCGTGTCGACGAACCGTTCTGTGGGCAGAGACGAGATCTCTGGCGGCAAAATTTCGCTCGAAGATGTTCCCGGTTCAGTCAAATACGTTCTCGACCACAAGGTCAAGGAGCTCTACCAGACTGCGAGCCTCATTGACGAGGAGGAGTTTGCAAGAGTCGTCAACCTGCTCCACGACGCAAGTCTTGTCCTCATCGCGGGCGTTGGCAATACGTTGTCCATAGGGGCAAACGCAGCGTTCAAGTTTTCCCAGGCAGGCGTTCGCGCATCCTGTCCCAACAATACCGAGGCCATGATTTCCGCGGCGATGAACCTTACCGCGAGCGACATGTTGCTCGTCATGTCGACCTCGGGCTACTCAAAGCGCCTCGTCAACGCATTCGACTACGCCGAAGACTCAGGCACTCCCATTGTCATGATCACCGACAACCCAAACACTCCCCTCGCAAAACGGGCGAGCTATCTCATTCGAGCCGTCTCGAGGGACCATGCGGTGGTAGGAAACAACATTCTGTTTTCTCATAACTCGCTCAACTACGTTATCGAGCTGCTTTTCTTGTTCCTCATCTCCTGTTGGGACGATCCTGTCGAGCTCAACAGGCTGCTTTCGGAGAATCTCCTCGGAGATCGCCAGTACAACTAGCGTGCCGCCGCATCGGAGAAGACTATGGTCAAACTCGCTCTATCGGACACGGACGGCACGCTGCTCCCATTTGGGGAACGAACCATATCGGAGCGCACCCACCATGCCATACGTAGTCTGATGGATGCCGGGATTACCTTTGGTGCTTGCAGCGGAAGAGACCGGGCAGACTTGGAAGAGCCTTTTCTGAATGACGAGGCGCTTCTTCAGACCGGCATCATGTCAAACGGCAAGAAGGTGTTTGCAAATGGTTACCTCGTCTTCCGCAAAGAACTCGACCATTCTGAACTTGGCGCCCTTGTTGATATCGTAAGGCGTTACCGTGGTTCATCCGCTTGGCTCACGGTTGACGAAGACAGCACCGGAATCACGTCGCGCCGCTATATTTGCGGAGTGACGCCAGACGATGGCGAAGCCCTGAGAAACGCCAAAGAATCAGGGCGTAGCTTTGAAGTTGCTTCAGGTGTTCCCAACCTTCCCGCCATCACGGGCGGCGTTTACATAGACACCCAGTTCGCCGACCCAGCAGAAGTTCGCAATGAGCTGGAAGCGGCCTGTCCCGACCTCGACTTCCCCGCACCAGCTCCGTTCTTTCTCGACGTAGTTCCAAAAGGATGGAGCAAGGCCAACGGAGTAGGGCCGCTGCTCGAAAGCCTCAATATCGACCTCGACGAAGTTGCCTTCTTCGGCGATTCGGAAAATGATCTCACCATGCTCCGGCTTGTTCCCAGCTCATATGCCGTGGCAAACGCCTCCCCCGAAGCGGCTGCGGCGGCACACTTCCACATCGGCAATGCTTCAGACGATGCCGTGGCCGAGATGCTAGAGGGTTGGGTGGCAGCAGGAGAGCCGTAGACCTACGCCCTCACACGACGACAGCACTCGCAGATTACGCTGATGAGTGCCGCCGGGCTACCTGCCGCTTCGAGGTCCGATATGAACCCAGGATATTCATCCACAATGCTAAAGAGCTCATCAAGCGCAGCCGAGTGTACGACAGGCGTCTGAAGACAGAGAACCATGACAACGTTCAGGAAAACCCGCTCCCCACCCATGCTCACACGTACGGGATTCTTGAGCGTCGCCACTGATATCGCAGAGCGATTTCTCTCGTCGGGTTCCATATGTGGTTGCCCACACGTAGGAAGAAGCAAGAGCCCACACCGAATAGTTGAAGACGTCAACGTCAAAGGTATCCGTGAGCTTAAGGACAATCATCAGGGCATTATCGGCAAGACCGACAACAAGAAGAATAGCGTAGAAACTCAAGGGGAACAGAACTGACGAGTACGCCGGCCCAAGTCCAAGGTCGATAATGTCGAGCTTCAGACCAGTCGCCTCTACGACCTGCGTAAGAGCCGGCGTGGCAGCGCCCGAGAACATCCCCACCATCGTGCTCATCGCCACAAGCGCGCCGGCGACATAATTCGAGCGGCGCAGGGCCTCCCCTATCTTCAGCCTTGCCAGAAGAAGACCCACCAAGAAGATTCCGGCCATCACCATGACGGCAGACGGCAATACCGCATACCAATTCAAGGCTCCCATTACTGCATCCATCAATGCCTCCCTTTCTGAGAGCTACCTTGATTTCAAGTGTATGGGCGTATGCAGCCGGCATAATGACCAGTTATTTCACCGCCTAATCCTGCGATCCTGAACAGGTAAACGGATGCGGCGAAATAAAAGGGCGCCGGTGTAGCACGCCAAAAACCGACAACGTCAGCCCAATCCCAACTTGTCAGGTTGCCGTAACCCAATATCACACCCGCACAACGACAATGGACAAGGGCCGCCCCTACATCGCTGCTGCCCGCTCCACCGGCGCGGCGCACATACTGCCAGTACGGAAAAAGCGTGGGCCTGTCCCCGCCCGTCACACCCCCGCGGGCTCCCCGGCGGCGGCGCGGAACACCGCCTCCACGTCGGCCCGCTCGGCGTGGCCCTCGTGCACCTTCACGCCGTCCACATAGTAGCAGGGGACATAGTAGTAGTCAAAGGTATCGGCATAGGCGGGCTCCGCCGCCTCGTCCACCATTCGGAGGGGGATGTCCCGCCACGCGGGGTGCTCGGCCAGCAGCTCCTCCTGGAGCCGGAGGGCCAGCTTGCAGTGGGGACAGTTGTTCAGAAGAAACAGGGTGATCTCTTTCATTTGCGCACCTCAAATTTCACGTCGATGTCGCCCCCGCATACCATGCCCAGCTCGGCCGCGCCGGGGGTCAGATCATAGTGTCTCCGCACCGGGCCGCCCCCATGCGTCCACAGGGCCTTTGCCTCCTGGACGGCCAGGTGCTCCACCGCGCCGCCGCCGATGGTGCCCAGCACCGTGCCGTCGGGCCGCACCAGCATCCAGGTGCCCACGTTTCTCGGGGCGGAACCCCGCTTGGCGGTGATGGTGCACAGCACGCCGGGTTCCCCCGCCGCCGGGGGCGCGGCCGCCGGCCCCCGGCGGGCCCGCTCCTGCACCAGCTCGGCGGCGATGGACACGGCGATCTCCGCCGGGGTCTGGGCCCCGATGGACAGGCCGATGGGGCTGTGCACCCCGTCCAGGATTTCCCGGGCAATGCCCGCCGCCTCCAGGGCGGCCTTCACCGCCGCCACCTTGGTCCTGCTGCCGATCATGCCCGCATAGGCGTACTTCCCCCGGAGCACGTGCTCCAGGCAGTCCCGGTCGTGGGCGTGGCCCCGGGTGAGAATCACGTAGTAGTCGCTCTCCCGGCTGCCCAGGGCGTCCAGCGCCTTCAGAAAGGGGGCGCACACCACCCGGGCGGCCATGGGGAAGCGCTCCGGGCTGGCAAACTCCGGCCGGTCGTCGATGACCGCCAGCTCAAACTCCAGCCGCTGGGCGATGTGGGCCACCTCCAGGGACACGTGGCCGCCGCCGCAGAGAATCAGACGCTCCATAGCCCCGCCCTCCTTCCGAAGTACAAAAGCCCCTCCAGCACGCCGCCGCCGATGGCCCGGGCCTTGTCGGAGACCGTAAAGCAGTGGCGCACCTCGCAGCGGGGGTCGATGTCCCCCGACTTCATGCCCTTGCATACCTTCAGCCCGGCGGGGAGCATACCCCGCACCACGCCGGTGATGAGGGCGTACACCGGCTGTCCGTCCACTCTGGCCACCAGGTCCCCCTTCTGCACCTGGTCGCCGATGGCGGCCACAGGCTCAAAGGTGCCGTCGGCACAGGCCCGGATGATGCGCTCGGTGGTGTAGCCGCCGATGTTGCCCGGCACGCCGGTGTTGGGCACGGCGGAGCCGTCGGTGATGAGGCGGCCCAGGTCGTGGCCCCGCTGGGTCTCAATGACGCCGTGGCAGTCCACCCCGGCGGTAAAGCCGGGGCCCAGGGCCAGCACCACAGGCGCGTCGGTAATGGCGGTGCCCAG
>ENA-OVGE01001427-OVGE01001427.1-human-gut-metagenome-genome-assembly--contig:-NODE-1427-length-18570-cov-33.352903_pt1 | contig 18570 bp, 17 predicted proteins | sample MGYA00237769_ERZ505417 | MGnify/ENA primary metagenome ERZ505417 (study PRJEB26158, sample SAMN06016403) | human gut metagenome | biome: human gut; feature: ankylosing spondylitis patient; material... | reverse complement strand
CATGAACCTTTTCAAGCTGACCACCGAGATTGTAAGAGTAAGTAATCTTCTCCTCGTCTGGATAAATCATCCCTAACCCGTAGTGCTTGGATTTTATATGGAAAAACTTTCAAAGATACAAGGGAAATATCCTCTGATAAGCCCTGACGAATTTTAAGGCGGTTTATAGCCTTGTTTTGTTGATACATTCATACGTCTTTATTTTATGTTTTATCTAAAGAACGATAGACATTTGAATTTATTGCATTGAATTGCAGTATTAATCAAAAAACACACAATAATATGTCTATCAATGTTTTTCATTGTCTCACCAAGCAGGAACTATTTTGCGACACGCATGTTCAAGTCATACATGCTTTTCTGCCAAAGGTGCGTCTCTGCAATCCTGCTCTCCATCCAGCTTCTGTCGAGCCATTCAAATAGGCCGATAACTATGATACTTCCTACGACGTTGAGCAAGTTGCAGCATATTAGTGCATTGTTGATATTTGTCAGATTCTTTGCGTTATTTCGTTTTTTAACGGACTATTGTATAGTAATCATCATATAAAATCCGCAGATAGAAACTTACTATCTACGGATTTTAATAAGTTTTAAATAAAAAACTAAGACCATAGAGTGTAATACATTTCTGTAAAACGTACTATTACATCCTATATTTCTTCATAGACTACTCTTCTATAGATTCGTCTGTTTGTGAAAGTTTTATAGTCTTAACAACTTTTCCATTCTGATTCGTCCATACTTTTATACGGCACTCTACAGCTCCCATTCCAGTAGAAGAAATCGTATAGACTGAGTGAGCCTTTAAGTTTATCTTTTCACTTCTTGATGGTAGTCCACCACGACTAATTGTATACCCTCTTGGAATATTGCTCAATTTAATTTTTTTTGGAGGAACGCATGTAGAATCTTCCCAAATTAGCAATAAAGCTCCTTCGTATAGTTTCCCATCAGAAGTAACAGAATCATTCTCAAAACAAATGTCGTAAAAATAGCCATCACTGATAGTCAGAGATTGAGTTTGAGTGTCAAAATCAAAATCAGCAACCCTTCTACATCCTAATAATAGAAAAAAGGAAAGGCAATATAGTACTCTTTTCATCTTTCGTTGTTTGAGTTTGAATCGTTATACATTTTCCACCATTGATCAATTTTTTCTATTATTTGACCTTGAGAATTGTTTTTGTTGTAGAACAATCTCTTTAAAGCATTTTTTTGAATTTTGCTATTTATAAAATTATTAAAAAATCTTTTCTCCATTGTCTGCTTCTTTTTCTAGATATAAACATAGTGAATTCATATTTCTCCTTCCGAAGTTTATTTATAGCAAAGTTGAAAATTGCAAGATATATTATTTGAAATCATTTTCACAAGGCGCATTATAATTACATGTTAATCGCCATCCATCTTCCACTAAAGATAACACCTCTTGAGATACAAAGATGTTATTTTTCCTGGTAAAACATTTATTCATAGCTCTCAATATTTCTTTATAGATTTGCATGGCTTCGATTGAGCTATCAGTAAAGACTGCAACACGACCTGCTATTAAAACATTTTCTGCATTGTCGTATATTCCTCCAGTACTTAACTCAACACCTGTAGGATTAGATGCAAGATCTACGATGTAATGAAAAGAGCCATTTCTTTGTTTCACAATTCTATACTTCACCTCATTATTTAAGGGTAGCACCATGTATCTATTATCCAAAGAAATCCAATTGGCATAGCCTGTATGACCAAGTTTAGAAAAATTTGATATGGTTTTTACTCTTCTTATCGCCTCCTGATTAAATGCCCCCAGCAGGTAGGGTGTTCAAAATCCGCATTTTTTTTCTGCACGATTTTTGACCCAATAAACGTCATAACTCATTGATATTCTGCAACAATTATATGCATAATGTGTCGGAATGGAAATCCTGCACGATTTAAAAATGCAGTTTATTGATTTACTGTTAGTTAGGTGGATATTTTGGGGATAAATTGGACATAAGAATTATGAGGATTTTGAACACCCTACCCAGCAGGGTATATTCTATTGGAATTCTTATTTCAACCATAGACATCATCTTGACTATATCTGATTTTGTCAGAAAGAATATTTGCTGCTTACTTTTCATCCGTCCATCATTCATCAGCCTTTTATCCCCTTTCCTATTTTGTACAAACAGGACATATAACCCACCAATTAATAATACAAAGAAACTTCCAACCCACAGGTAGTAACCTGCTGCCATTGTAATCATTTGTGTATGTCCAGCTTCGTCTATTATAACCTCAGGGCAAAAAGCAAACAAGAGACTCAATCCAAATGTAATAGAACTCAATGTTAAGAAACACTTATATTTATCTTTTATCAAGGACCTAATCGCAAAAACGTATGTTATATTAGAATACCATGCCAAGAAGTAGACTTTCAAAAATCCTTCATGAAAGAGTGTTCCTGCCCATCCCAAAAGTAAGCAAAACAGACTCCCAAATAAATAATCTTCGGTTGGCGGCATATTAGAATAGTAGAATGGCGTAAATATACAAGCCATTAAATAGCACAAAAGACTAAGTACTATTACAACTTTCTTACCTATAAATTTTCTATATTTTTCCATTCTACCTCCGTTTTTTAAGTGTTCTATTTTGGATCAAATAACAAAGGACGTTTACTGGCGATGCGCCTTAATACTATATATCTCCATCTTGGAGAAGCCAAACAGCTTTTTGACTAAGTCCTTAATGGATGCACCTATGTGATATACACAGTTCGCTGCTCTCCTTTTTTCTATTTTATCTGTCATATTTATATTCATTTTTTCCAAAATCACAAATTGTGACTTTGAACATTACCATATTTAACAGCATTCAAAGGTAGTGCTTTTAGCCTTTAAGCCACTATTGCACAACCCTTTCTTTGAAAAGAACGTAAAATCAATAGTATTATTGCTATGATTGTGTATTTTTAATCGCTTAACTCGTTGCATCGTATTTACCCCTTAAACGGATGATTTCCCGACAACAGGAGTCGATAACATTACAATAAGCCCACAAAAGGAAGAACAGATATATGATTTGTCTGGAAAAAAGGTAACAAGCATAGAGAACGGACGCATATATATTATTAATAATAGGAAAAAGGTAATATCTACAACTCATTAAAAAGAAAAAATATTAGAAAGGAATTATGGAAAGCGATATTTGCCCATAATTCCTTTTATTTTTATATGACCTCACCAACTCCAATTGGATATAATCAAAACGGTACGACCGGTTTCCAGAAATCGCTAATTTGATTTAGTTTCAAGTTTCTCTTCCAAACATTAGCTTTAATAAAATGCTCTTCATAAACAGCCCTGTCTCGCTCTGGATAAATGTTCCCTTTCCAATATTGTCTCAATTCGGCAACCTTAATGAGATGTCCATTGGTGCATACATATTTTGCATATTCGTTCTCTGCGGAAGAAACATACACTCTTGAAAGAATACACTTGTATTTGTCGCTGATTTTGGGGTTTGGAATATCTTTGAATTCTTCAATTTTGTCATAATGCTCAGTATTAGGATTCCACACGCAGGCATCAAAATATTCTGTGCCAGAAGCACCAAAGCTACCCAAATAAAACAGCACATCTTCTTTTATACCGTCAAAATTCAAGTCAGTCAACAGACAACTATCAATACGTTCTTCATTTGGTACAAGATCATCATCTTCAGGATATTTGTATCCGAAGCGATGAATGGTCTTGTCGCCACGTTTTATAATCACTCCATAATCAACATCGTCAACCTCATGCTCTATCATAAGGCTTAGAGTGTCGTCATTACTTCTCATAGAAGAATCAGAAGTTGCTTCTTTCTGTGGAACACATTTCGTTTTATTCTTATTGCATCCCCATACTACAAGAAAACTACAAAAAATGAGTAGAATAAAAACTATCTTTTTCATACTTCTTTTTATTTTTATTGCGACAAAGATATAAACCGCTTCCTTCCTGACTGTAATCGGAATGAGATATTATCACGTTCCAATTGCGCACAGGTCGAAAGTGTGGCTATCATTATCGGGGCAAAGAGGGACGGACTTCCTTCATCGTCCAATAATGTAAGCTGTTCCTTTTGAATGTAGAGGTTAATGCCACAATGTTGCAATTTATTCAGATATAAATGTAACTTACTTCTATCAATTATTTGTCCTGCTCCAATTCCTCTATTGCGCAAATGGCATGTAGCTCAACTTTCTTAATCTTAGGATATGCCGTTTTATAATAACCTGTCACATCTTTGACTATACTTTTTTGGTCATAGTAAAATGTAGCCAAAACGACTTCCGTATAATTACCAATAGGTAATAAATGCCAAACTTCGGAGTTATCAGCATTTGGTTGAATCTTAAGAATTCCATCCATGCGGACATTTCCTTTATCATCTGTAATGGTTAGTCTCTTGGTTGCATAAGGGCCAGAAGGAATATAAACACGAGTACGTATTGTATAATATTTATTGTATGAGTCTTTCTCTATGGCATCAGCTGCAATAGTTGCAGAATCCTCAGAAGAAACACCTTCAACAAAACATTTTCTATCTACCACATACATTGTTCTACTAAGTTCCCAAAGAGTCGTCCAATCTTTTACTTCAACCTTTAATACAGCAGTATTTCCATCGGAATCGGTTATGGTGATAGTGGTATTTCCTACAGAAACACCACTTACATAGATTTCTTTCTCTGCTTCATTTGTTGAGCACGAGACTTTGGCTATACTTTCATCGGAAGATGTTGCTGATAATTTGCCTTTAGCTCCATTTACATTAACTTTGCTGCTACTTTCCGTATAGGTGGTAAGAGAGGTAATCACAATCTTTTTACCAGTATTTATGTCACCAATGATTTCGTCTTGTGTGAGTTGAATACCAGAGTCATCATCACCGCAGCTTGCCAAAGATAGCAAAGCGGTTAATGCAATAAGAATCATTTTAATTTTCATACATTTCTTCAATATTAAAGGGTTATAACTATTCAATAAACGCAAAAGGAATCAAAAACTTGCATGAGATTTCAAGATTATTTTATTCCTTGTGTTATTTCATCAATACAGGCTTATTATCGTAGCCGTTCATCTTGTTTGTCACTATTGTCGTTCCAAATAACCTCTGGTTCATGTACAGTTTGCAATGGTACTTTAACAATAGAGTCAGAAGCCACTTTCTCATAGTCATTTGGTGAGTGATTGGTTTGCTCTACAAAGGTTTTAAATAGAAAATTTCTTCCCCAACCATTACCAAATATAACATCTAATGGTTCCCCTGTATCTTTCCATATTCTGACTCTTGCTGCAAATCCAAAATCAAATTTAACGGCAGTACTATCATATGTAAAGGTTACAGTATAGAACTTTCTTCCTATCTGTTTTCTTATTTGAGGACGACCATCTCCATAGATATCCTTTGTGAAAATTTTAATATCGGAAATTATAGCTCCGTTGAAATATGGAACATACGTAGGACCAAAGGTCATAGCCACATTTTTTGCGGTTCTGATAAGTGTTTTCTTGTCAGAATCTTCAAAATGCTTGTTTAATTTTAGGGATTGCGCATATAAAGACATCATCCCCCAAACAAAAACTATTATAAAAAGAACCTTTCTCATCTCAATATAGTATAATGTTAATTGACGCAAAGATAATGTTTTTAAGTGACAATGCTGCATAAAAGCTATAGTTTATGCAAGGCTTTGTTCTAATTTAGAAAAAATAAAGATAAAGCTACCATTATGCCTACCGGTAATCTGATGTTTTATTAAATGTATGCGTGAAAGACTTATAGTAAGTGATTAAATCGGCAAAAACTGGAAAAATCAATATATTCTGACATATTCATTTCTTTTTGCATAAATAACTTTAAAAATCATCCTTAATGTAAATGATTAGGGATGATTTTCGGCTTTTTTTTTGTATTTTTGCTATTAAATATTGTATTATAACGACAATAGTAAACGAAACGGATATGGTGACACAAAGTGAAGCAGCCCTGGAACAGGGACTGATAAAGACACTTCAAGATATGAGTTATGAATATGTCAAGATTGAAGAAGAAACAAATCTTGACCAGAACTTCAAGACTCAACTCGAAAAGCATAATAAGAAAGAACTTGCCCGTCATGGACGTACAAGTTTTACGGATAGTGAATTTGAAAAGATAAAAATTCACTTAGAGGGCGGTACTCGTTTTGAGAAAGCCAAGAAACTGAGAGACCTGTTTCCATTAGAATTGGAAACAGGCGAACGTGTGTGGGTTGAATTTCTCAATCGCCAGCAGTGGTGTCAGAATGAGTTCCAGGTTTCCAACCAGATTACAGTGGAAGGTAGAAAGAAGTGTCGATATGATGTCACAATACTTATCAATGGTTTGCCTTTGGTTCAAATAGAGCTAAAGAAACGTGGCGTGGAGTTAAAGCAAGCTTACAATCAGATACAGCGCTACCACAAGACTTCGTTTCATGGCTTGTTTGACTACATACAGTTGTTTGTGATTTCAAATGGTGTGAACACTCGTTATTTTGCCAACAATCCTAACAGTGGCTACAAGTTCACTTTCAATTGGACAGATGCTGAGAATGTGCCGTTTAATGATCTCTCCAAGTTTGCATTGTTCTTTTTCGACAAATGTACCTTGGGTAAGATGATAAGTAAGTATATCGTTCTGCATGAGGGAGACAAATGCTTGATGGTATTACGTCCATATCAGTATTATGCCGTAGAGAAAATTCTGGATAGGGTGCAGAACTCTAACAAGAATGGTTATATATGGCATACTACTGGTGCCGGTAAGACATTAACTTCATTCAAAGCGGCTCAACTTGTTTCTGAGATTGATGGTATAGACAAGGTGATGTTTGTCGTTGACCGTCACGACCTTGATACGCAAACACAATCAGAGTATGAGGCTTTTGAACCTGGGGCAGTAGATGGTACAGATAACACCTATGAGCTAATAAAGCGATTGAGTGGAAAGTCAAAGATAATCATTACCACCATCCAAAAGTTAAACTGTGCAGTTACTCGTGATGCTTACAACAAGCATTTGCAAGATGTCAAGAACCAGAAGGTAGTGATGATATTCGATGAATGCCACCGCAGTCATTTTGGTGATTGCCATAAGAATATTGTTGGTTTCTTCAAGAACTTACAGATATTTGGCTTTACTGGTACTCCAATATTCTCAGAGAATGCCAAGGGCGAGCATACCACGGCAGAGGTCTTTGGCGAGTGTCTTCATCGTTATTTGATAAAGGATGCTATTGCTGATGAGAATGTACTCGGTTTCCTTGTGGAGTATTATCAAGGTCAAGGCGATGTTGACTTGATGGAAGAACAGCGAATGAAGGAGATTGCTCAATTCATCCTCAACAACTTCAACAAGTCAACATACGATGGTGATTTCAATGCTTTGTTTGCCGTCCAGTCTGTGCCTATGCTTTTGAAGTACTATGACATCTTCAAGTCATTACATCCTAAGATAAGGATAGGTGCTGTGTTCACATACGCTGCAAACGAAAGCCAAGATGATGATAACACTGGCATGAACAATGGTTTTGTTGATGACACGGTTACGAGTGACAAGCTGCAAACCATCATGGATGATTATAATAATATGTACGGAACTGCTTTTACAACAGACAATTTCAGTGCATATTATGATGACATCAATCTTCGCATGAAGAAGAAACGTGCTGACATGGAACCGTTGGACTTGCTGCTTGTCGTCGGTATGTTCCTTACTGGTTTTGATGCCAAGAAACTAAATACGCTGTATGTTGACAAGAACCTTGAATATCATGGTTTATTGCAGGCTTTCAGTCGTACGAATCGTGTTCTCAATGAGAAAAAGCGATTCGGAAAAGTTGTCTGCTTCCGTAATTTGAAGGACAATGTTGATAGAGCTATCAAGTTGTTCAGCAATACTGACGCTCCTGAGGCACTGGGATTCGTACTTCGTAAACCATTTGCTGATGTAAAGAAAGATTTGGATGAGTTATGTCAGAACTTTAAAGCGCGTTATCCGGACATGGCTTCCATCGACAAACTTCAGAGTGAGTACGATAAGCGTAATTTTATCCTCGCTTTCCGTGATATTATCAGAAAACATTCTGAGATTCAGGTGTATGAAGAGTGGAATGCCGATGATTCATCTTTGATAATGACAGAGCAGGAATACAATGATTACCGCTCTAAATATCTTGATATGACGATGGGATTCATACAAGATGATGAGGATGACAAGAACGATGACAATGGCAAAGAAGATGAAGGAATGGCGCATGAAGACCCAACAGCAGATATCGACGATATTGATTTCTGTCTGGAGTTGTTGCATAGTGATGTTATTAATGTAGCATATATACTGGAATTGATAGAAGACCTCAATCCTGCAAGCGATGATTATCAGATGAAACGACAGAATATTATCGACACGATGATAAAAGACCCAGCTATGCGCAATAAGGCTAAACTTATCGACCATTTCATCCGTGACAATGTTGATAATGACCAAGCAGGATTTGTAAAGTCGAAAGCTGATGGCAAGATGGATTTGGAGAGTCGTCTGACAACCTATGTTACTCAGGCACGAGCCCATGCGGTTACTTCATTGGCTACGGAAGTGGGAGTAAGTCAAGATGCACTTATTAAATATGTGCAGGAATATGATTATTTACATCGGGAAAAGCCAGAAATTTTGCAGAAGGCTATCAAGGAGAAAAAGGGACTGCGTTTCTTGCAGCGTATTCATCTTAAAGAGTCATTGATTTTAAAACTGCGTAAAATTATCGAAACATTCAGTTGGGAATAAAAAAGAAAATTAAAAGAAAAAAATATGAGTGAAGAATTACAACAAAAACTGCGTACGCAACTTTGGACAGTAGCCAATACTTTGCGTGGCAATATGTCTGCCAGTGATTTCATGTATTTCACTTTGGGCTTTATCTTTTATAAGTACTTGTCTGAAAAGATAGAAATGTGTATTGATGCTGAACTTGAAGAGGATGGAAGTAACTTTAAGGAAGCCTGGGCAAGTAATGAGGAAGAACTGAAGGAGGAGTTGAAGAAGTTTTGCATGAATGAACTCGGTTATTTTATCGAGCCAGAATACCTGTATTCTTCTGTAATAGAGGCTATCAATCGCAAGGAGAACATCCTTCCACAGCTGGAGCGTTCATTGAAGAAAATAGAGGACAGTACCATTGGACACGATAGTGAAGAGGATTTTGGTGGTTTGTTCTCTGATATAGACCTCGCTTCTCCTAAATTGGGAAAGACCGCAGAGGATAAGAACAATTTGATTAGTGAAGTATTGATTGCTCTTGATGGTATCGACTTCGGCTTAAACGAGGCTTCTGATATTGATATTCTCGGCGATGCCTATGAGTATATGATAGGTCAGTTTGCCGCAGGAGCTGGCAAAAAGGCTGGAGAATTCTACACCCCACAGGAAGTTAGTCAGATTCTTGCAGATATAGTTACTACAGGCAAAACACGCTTGAAAAATGTATATGACCCAACTTGTGGTTCAGGTTCATTGCTTCTCCGTACTGCTCGCAATGGTAAGGCTGATTTGATTTATGGTCAAGAGAAGAACCCTACGACATTCAACCTTGCCCGAATGAACATGTTGCTTCATGGAGTTAAGTTTAGTGACTTTGACATAGAAAATGGAGATACTCTTGAAGATGATGCTTTCCCTGAGGAACAGTTTGATGCGGTAGTAGCTAATCCGCCATTCTCTGCTGCCTGGAGTGCAGCGGAGAAATTTAATAATGACGATAGATTTAGCAAGGCTGGAGTCTTGGCTCCAAAGTCTAAGGCTGACTATGCATTCATACTTCACATGATCCATCATCTTAATGAAGGTGGAACGATGGCATGTGTTGCTCCTCATGGTGTTCTTTTCCGTGGTGCATCAGAAGGTAAGATTCGCCGTTTCCTCATTGAGAAAAAGAACTATATTGATGCCATCATCGGTTTGCCAGCCAACATTTTCTATGGTACAAGTATCCCAACTTGCATCATTGTGGTAAAGAAGTGTCGCAAGGATGATGATAATATACTCTTCATAGATGCCAGCAAAGAGTTTGAAAAAATAAAGACACAAAATAAGCTTCGCCCAGAGCACATCAAGAAGATTGTTGATACCTATCGTGAGCGCAAGGAAATTGAGAAGTATAGTCATTTGGCAACTTTACAAGAGGTTGCCGACAATGACTATAACCTTAACATTCCTCGTTATGTAGATACGTTCGAGGAAGAAGAGCCTATCGACATTCATGCGGTCATGAAGGAAATCAAGGATTTGGAAACTAAGCGTGCTGACCTCGACAAGCAGATTGATGTATATCTGAAAGAATTGGGGCTGGTTGAGTAGAATATTAAAAGAATATTGATATGAAGGGCGATGCATTATTGTTAAGTAGAGTTATAGCAGGAGGTAGAGTGCAATTTATCATTCCTGTATATCAGCGTAATTATAGTTGGTTAACCGAGAACTGCAATCAGTTGTTCAACGACTTGGTGGATTTGGTTCATTCTGGCAGACCGACTCATTTCTTTGGTTCTATAGTTACATCTCCAGCAGATGGCTATGGCATCAATCGACTTGTCATTGATGGACAGCAGCGCCTTACAACAGTTTCGTTGCTGTTATTGGCAGGCATTCATGCCGTAGAAGATGGTAAACTTGAAGGTGATAAAGGAAGTATAGAAGAGGCGAAAGAGGAATTCTTGATGGCAAAGTTTAGTGGTACAGAAAGAAAAATCAAACTTTTACCGATTGAAAATGATATGGAGGCTTACGATAGAATCTTTGAGCATGATGTAGATAATTATGTGAAAGATTCTAAGATGACCCGTAATTATCAATATTTCTATGAGCGTTTGACCAAAGAACCTCATCAGCTTTCGTTTGATGCTTTATTGAATGCTATTGAACGTTTGCAAATTATATCAATAGAATTGGATGGTAATGACCAACCTCAACTTATTTTTGAAAGTCTTAATTCTACAGGCTTGGATTTGACTGGTGCTGATGAGATTAGAAACTATTTGTTGATGTTTCTTACAGCAGAAGAACAGCAATATTACTTCAAAACATATTGGCAAAAGATAGAGATAGCTACGGAGAACGAACCAACAATGTTTCTTCGTGACTACTTAACTATCAAGCAACAACTCCAACGCCCTGTGAGATTGTCTAACTTATATAGTGCATGGAAGAAGTACATGTTAGGGCATGACCGTAAGGAAGAACTTACAGAGATGCTTGTTTATGCTCAATATTATCAGCAAGTTACTGAGGGTAAACTCAACTCAAAGAAACTGTCAGATAAAATGCGTCATATTTGCAATATAGAGACTGATGTGGCTAATGTGTTCTTTATTCAGTTTTTGAAATATGCTGATGAAAAGCACCTTACAGAAGATGAAATCTTCAAGGCTATAGACTTAGTCGAGAATTATATGGCTCGACGTATTGTATGCAATATGCCAGGAAATGCCTTAACTCAGGTTTTCTGCGCTTTGCATAAAGATGTGCTAAAAAGTATGGAAGAGTATGAAAAAGCAGGAATGGAAAATAGCTTTACTTACTCTGATATTTTGACTTATCATATTATGCGCCGTGATGGTAACTATCAGTTGCCAAGAGATACACAGTTTGTCGAAGCTATAGAGAATCGTGATGCTTATCACATGCTCAAACCTTTCCAAATTTTCCTTTTTGAAAGACTTGAAAACTCTGTGCATGGTGAATATAATGATGTGGCATCCGACATGAAGAGTAAGGATGCAACGATTGAGCACATTATGCCACAAACTTTAAATGCAGAGTGGCGTGAAATGCTTGGTGATAATTTTGAGAAAATTCAAGAAAGATATTTGCATACGTTTGCCAATCTGACATTGACAGGTATAAATAGTGAACTAAGTAATAAGGCTTTTGAAATCAAACGTGATGGTCGAACGGTAGATAACATTGTATATCCTGGTTATAAGGATTCAAAATATCGTTTAACAAGAAGCGTTACTGACTGTCAAAAATGGACGGAAGAAGAATTACAAAAGCGTAGTAAAGAGATATGTGAAACTTTCTTGCGCTTGTATCCTCTGCCAAAAACAGATTTCAAGCCATTGCCAAAACCTGTTGAAGAAGTATCTTTGGACGAAGAATCATTCTCTCCAACAAATAGAATACTTAGAGGATTCCGTGTGTTTGGACATGAGTATAACGAAACGATATGGAAAGATATGCTTATAAAAATTGTATTATTATTGTCTGAGCGTTATCCTGATATTATCGATTCCCTCTATGATGGAGGTGCATATCTTTGGACTGCAAAACAAGCAGATTTGAATTATTGCACGCAAATAGGTACTGATAAGTATCTTTGGACATCTATGGGTAATAAGGGTAAGATAGCCTGCCTCCACTACCTGTTCGACAAGTGCGATGTTGCAGAATCTGAACTCATTTTCATTTTGGAACCATCTAATGAATAAAATATATGGAAGAGAATAATGTACCAGATATGCGTCCTACATTCGATGAAATTCGGAAGGTGGATGATAACGGCAAAGAATATTGGAACTCTCGTGACCTTTGCAATGCCATGGGATATTCAGCATATTGGAAATTCCAAAATGTGATAGATAAAGCCATCAATGTTGCAGGTAGTAAAGGCATGACTATAGATGAACATTTCAACCATGCGGTTGATATGTTCAAGGTGGGCAATGGTGCGTTTCGTAAGGTAGAAACGTTCCATCTTTCACGAATGGCTTGTATGATAATAGCAGAGAATGCAGATAAAAGAAAACCATTGGTGAAGCAAGCAAGAGAATATTTCTCGCAGTCTGTATCTGCGACGGATGTTGTGTGTAACCCGTTGGAATCCAATATCTTACTGTATAAGACTGCACAAGGTGAGACTCGCATTGAAGTGATATTTAATAGTGAAACCTTTTGGATGTCACAGAAAAGAATGGCTTCTTTGTTTGGAGTTGATAGGGCAACTATAGCCTATCATATTTCTCAGATTTATGAGTCGGGAGAATTGCAAAGAGAGGCAACTTGTAGAAAAATTCAACAAGTTCAACTTGAAGGTGAACGTGATGTAGAGCGTGCTCCGTTGTTCTACAACCTTGATGTTATCATAGCTGTGGGGTATCGAGTTAACAGCTATCAAGCAACCCAGTTCCGTATATGGGCAACCTCTGTATTGAAGGAATTTGTTATTAAGGGATATGTGTTAGATGATGAGCGTTTGAAACAAGGTAAGCACTTTGGCAAGGATTACTTTGATGATTTGCTGGAACGCATTCGTGAAATTCGCACATCAGAGCGTAGATACTATCAAAAGATAACTGACATTTACGCTGAGTGTAGTGCTGACTATGATGCAAAAGCTGAGAGTACCAAACTCTTTTATAAGATGGTACAGAATATGATGCACTTGGCTGTTACCAATCATACGGCAGCAGAGATTGTTTATGAACGTGCCGATGCTGAAATGCCACATATGGGCTTGACCACATGGAAAAAAGCGCCTAATGGCAGAGTGCAAAAGTCTGATACGATTGTCGCCAAGAACTATCTTTCAGATGATGAACTGTCTCAGCTCAATACAATAACAACAAGTTTTCTTGATCTTGCCGAATCTCGTGCACGGCGTCATATTATCACAACGATGGATGATTGGAAGCAACGCTTACAACAATTCCTTGCAACTATGGATTATGATGCAAAGAGTAGTGCAGGCAAGGTTTCCCAAGAGGAAGCAAGAGATAAGGCTTATTCTGAGTATGAGAAGTTTAAGGTTATTCAAGACCGTTCATATATCTCAGATTTTGACCGATTCAATAATGGCAATGATGATGATACACCATTGCTTCCGTTTGACATCGACCCAAAAGAAGAGTAAATACCAGTAGAGGAAAGTATAACAAACAATTAAGGATTTAAAATAACTATGGCAATAAATAAAGAACAAAATATACTGAATGTACCCCATTTGAGATTCCCGGAATTTCATGGGGAATGGGAGAAGTGTAAGGTTTCTGACCTCTTGGACTTCTATTCTACAAACTCTCTGAGCTGGGATCAACTGGAATATGGAACAGATAATATGCTAAACTTACACTATGGGCTTATCCATGTTGGGCTACCAACTATGGTAGATTTGTCAAAGGATATTTTGCCTGCAATAAAGAAAGAAAATGAGCCAAAGAACTTCGAGCTTTGCAAAGAAGGTGATATTGCTTTTGCTGATGCTTCAGAAGATACAAATGAGGTCGCAAAAGCGATAGAGTTCTACACTTTAGAAGACAAAGCGGTTGTATGTGGTTTGCATACGATACATGGAAGAGATAAATCCAACAAAACTGTTGTTGGATACAAAGGCTATGCTTTTTCCTCAACAGCATTTCATCATCAGATTCGCCGTATTGCACAAGGTACTAAAATATACTCGATTAGTGCAAAGAACTTCGCAGAATGTTATATTGGTATTCCTTCAAAAGAAGAACAAACTAAAATTGCCAAATTATTGCGTCTAATAGACGAGCGCATCGCTACCCAAAGCAAGCTGATTGAAGAGTTAGAGTCCCTAATCAAGGGAATTGCACAACATTGTATCAGAGAACTTATCAATGGTTGGGAATATGTAAGACTGAGCGATATTTGCAAAATAACAACCGGAAAACTTGACGCTAATGCACAAGTTGAAAAAATTGACAATATCCATTCTTTACATGTGCAGAACAACCATTTAATATTGATAGATACGCTTTTAATACTGAAGCCCTATTAATATCTGGGAATGGTGCAAACTTGGGATATATAAATTACTACAAGGGCAAATTTAATGCCTATCAAAGAACTTATGTTTTAGATCATTTTTTTGTGAATATCCAATATGTGAAATGGGCATTAAAAGTCTTGCTTCCCAAAAGAATTGCAATAGAAAAAAGTTCAAGTAACACCCCATATATCGTATTGTCCACTCTTGCAGATTTGAAAATACCTATACCCAATAATAGCAAACAAAATCATATAGCAAACTTAATGCAGTCATTTGAAAGAAAACTATCAAACCAACTTGCATTAAATGACCTTTACAATAAGCAGAAGCAATATATGCTTCGTCGGATGTTTATATGAACATCTGGCGAAGTAAATACTGTTTCTGTTCCTGATATAGACTTAATACACGATTATTAATTTCAATTTTAGCTTGAATCATATCAAGTATCATTGCCTTCTGTTCTTGTTCTAAGATGGAAGGCAATGTTATTTCTAACTTCTCCAATGGAGTGCGTACTATTTGTGGCTGTCCTGAACCAGAAATTATACAATTGAAGTTATATGCAGAAAGATAATGAAACAAGTACCTCTTGCACACATCGTTTAGATGTTCGTCCGTATTTATCACCATTGCATTTCCTGTTATCCAAGACATTGGCTTTGTATAATTCACCATACCACAAGTATTGCCACGACAAGTTATGCAGATTTGTTCAGTCTTATGGTTGTAATCCTTATACTTGCCAATAATTCCATTAGCACCATATACTAAAAAACCATCTTCCGTTAATTCTGTCGAAGATATAGTTTGAGGCTGATATATTGACGCAATCTCATTTAGATGTACGATATTACCCTTTTCTATTTGCACAAGACGTACTCTTAGTCCCTTGATTAAGGATTTTGAAGTTTGTAGGTCTGCGATTATTGAAATGGAATATAGTCACATGACTAAAAACATTTCGCCCATAGGCGATTTCATAGAGCAGACCTCAAAACGAAATAAAGACAAAGCAATCCATAATGTTTTATCCGTAAGTAATCGTCAAGGTTTCATTCAACAGAGTGAACAATTTGAAAACAGAAACGTTGCAAGTGATGACACTTCAAACTATAAGATTGTAGAAAAAGATGATTTTGCTTTTAATCCTGCAAGAATAAATGTTGGTTCAATAGCTCGTCTTACTTTATTTGAAAGAGGAATAGTAAGTCCTATGTATATTTGTTTCCATACAGGAGACAGTCTACTCCCAGAATATCTTGATTACTATTTTGAATCTAAGCAATTCTTTACTGAAATACAAAAGAGATTAGAGGGCAGTGTTAGGCAGTGCTTATCCTTTGAAGGACTATGCAACATACCGCTATGTGTTCCAGCTATTGAAGGTCAGCAACAAATAGCAAAACGACTATCTGCTATAGCCCAAGAAATCATGTTGGAGACTGACTTCTTGGAACTATTGCAAAAGCAGAAAAAGTTTTTACTCTACCAAATGTTTACATGAACATATGCTGCAACAGATAGGACTTCTCATTCTGTATGGCATTCTGTATATGTTTTTCAATCTCGGCTTTTCTTTCAAGTGATGACAGAAAAGTTGAGATTGATTTTTGTTGTTCAACAGTTGGTATTTTTATCTTGAACATAGCCAAGTCTTTCTTCTGGATATTGGGTAAGCCAGAACAGATGCGTAATTTCATTATAGCATCTTCTTTCGATTTAAGATAATGGTACAAGTACAGATTATCTACATTGTCTGCTATTTTTTGGATGGTATAGCAATGACCACCGCTCCAAAAAGGAGAAGTGTTGAATTGTACATATCCACAAGAGTTGCCACCTTCGCTGATTGAAATGGTGTTGGCTTTTACATTATAATCACTATAATAGCCAGATGGTTCAGTGCCTCCATTCATCACATAATACTTTCCTTTCTCTGATAGAAATTCACCATTGACTTGTTTGCCTTTGATAATTTCACATATCTCAGACAGAATAACGACATCACCTTTAACAGCTTTGAAAAGGTTTTCTGAAATCGCAGACTTTAGCTCCTTCAAATCCTCGATCAGCTTGCTTTGGGTGGCGATACGCTCGTCAAGCAGATGGAGCAATGACGCTATCTTGGTCTGCTCTTCTATGGAAGGGAAATTCAATGAAACTTTACTAAGTCCCTCTTGTCCAATATTAAAATGTTGTGCACCTGCTCCCATAGGTATAATTCTTTTGCGGGCATAAGGACTTGACAACAAATATCTAAAAAACAAAGGATCATAGTTCGCCTTTTTCTTTCCTCTAATAACAAAGCCACCAAAAACAGCAACTTTATCATCAATGTAAACATTCGCACGTCCTACATCTTCCAAGGTCTCGGAGCTACGCTGAAAAAGAATATCTCCATTTTCAACTGAAAACGAAGATATTTCTGCATCAGTAGCTTGAACTGATGCTCTTATGCAATCATATGTTATTACAGGATTATTCAAAATATCCATCACAGAAATAAACTTTATTCCCTTACCAAATCTCTTTGAATCTGGGTTAAGTCCATTTTTGAAGTCAAGATATTCTGATAGTCTATGCTTCTCCCATTCACCCTCAAATTCTGGGAATCTCAAATGGGGTACATTATGATGCAATTTTCCCTAATCATCTTTTGCCTTATTTATATAAGGGTCTATTCCCTTAAAATAATAACATGGTTAATAATAAAAAGACAATTAAGGAGATTACAGACATCTGGAAAGAAGACAAACGCCAGTATGTCAAGCAATCAACGATGGCAGTGTATTTGTTATCGTTGGAGAACCATTTGCTTCCGGTTTTTGGAGGCAAGATGGAGGTTACAGAAGAAGAGGTTCAGGCTTTTGCCATGGACAAGTTGAATCATGGATTGAGTCCAAAAAGTATCAAGGACATGCTCATTGTTTTAAAAATGGTGGTTCGTTTCGGAGAGAAGCAAGGTTGGCTCAATCATGTAGAGTGGAAAGTTAAGTTTCCTGCTAATCAGCCAAAGGCTACATTGCCAATCTTGACAAAGGCGCATCAAAAGAAGCTGATGGACTATCTCAAAGACAATTTCACGTTTTCCTAATTTGGGGATACTTGTGTGTCTTTCTACAGGACTTCGTATTGGAGAAGTTTGCGCCTTAAAATGGTCTGACATTAATATGGACACAGGATTACTTCATGTTAATCGCACCATCGAGCGCATTTATATAGTGGATTCTGACAAGCCACATACGGAGATTGTGATTAATACTCCTAAGACAAAGAACTCTTTGCGTGAGATTCCTTTGAGTAAAGAACTTGTCAGAATTTTTGAGTCTTTGATGAAGGTGGTGAACAAGGACTACTATGTCCTCACGAACAACACAAAACCGACTGAGCCAAGAACGTATCGCAACTATTTTAACAAGCTATTGAAGCAGTTGGATATTCCGCGATTAAAATTCCATGGGCTACGCCACAGTTTTGCTACTCGCTGTATTGAGAATCATTGCGATTACAAGACTGTGAGTGTTCTTTTGGGGTTACCGTTAGAACGTTCTAACGTTTGTTCAAATGAATGATATACATATAAACATATATACAATACTTTCTGCCTGTATATCAATACGACAATGAATCAGTACGTCAGTAAGTCACTCATCATCATATTTGCAAATCAATACTTACCGATAGGTTGATTCAGATACTCGACTTTGGAGAGGTATCTACCGATAGGC
>ENA-OVGE01001421-OVGE01001421.1-human-gut-metagenome-genome-assembly--contig:-NODE-1421-length-18606-cov-5.521158_pt1 | contig 18606 bp, 14 predicted proteins | sample MGYA00237769_ERZ505417 | MGnify/ENA primary metagenome ERZ505417 (study PRJEB26158, sample SAMN06016403) | human gut metagenome | biome: human gut; feature: ankylosing spondylitis patient; material... | reverse complement strand
CTCGCCCGCGCCCGGCGCCCGTCCTGGCAGACGAGGACGAGCCGGCAGACACCGACGACGCGGACCGCGCCACGAACCTCGGCAGCGCCTTCCACGAGCTCGCCCGCCTCATGGTCGAGACGGGCCGCGAGCCCGGCGAGGAGCGCGTGGCCCTCGTGGCAGACGCCTACGCCGTCACGCGCGCCGACCGCAGGCGCCTTGCCGAGGCGCTCACGCGCTGGGCGGGTAGCCAGATTCGCGCCCAGGCGCTGGGCCATGCGTGCGTGCGGGCCGAGGTGCCGTTCTTCCGCGCGGTGAGCTCGCCTCTGGGCGAGGACCTCGAGGGCGCCATTGACCTGCTCGCCTGCGACGCGCCGGGGCGGGGCGAGGCACTGCTCGTCGACTACAAGACCGGCGACCACGGGGCCACCTATGCCCAGATCCACGAGCGCCACGAGATGCAGGCCCGCTTCTACGCAAGCGTGCTTCTCGCCCAGGGGTTCACGGCCGTCACCTGCGCCTTTGTCTGCGTAGAGCTCGAGGACGAGACGGGCGAGCCCGTCGTCGTCCGCTACACGTTTTAGCGAACGAGACGGGGCAGCCCCTTCGTTTCATTTTTGGGAGGAGTATTGGATGAGTGTCATCGAGCTGGTCTGCATCGTGGTCGCGGTCGCGGCGGTTGCCGTGGCCGCCTGGGCGGTCATGCGGTCGGGGAGGGGTGCCGCTGGCGTCGACGAGCAGACGCTCGCGACCTACCTTGGCCACCTCAACGGCTCCATCACCGAGCTCAAGACGCAGCAGGCGGCCGACGCCGCCTCGATTCGCGCACAGGTCGAGGCCTGCTCGCGCGCCGTCGAGCAGGCGGGCGTGCGCGTCGATGGCATGCGCGCCGACGTCACCCAGCAGCTCGCCGCGGGCTCCCAGGCCACGACCCAGCAGCTCCAGGGCGTGTCGCGCATCACGGCAGACCAGCTGCGCCAGGTGCGCGAGGACACGAACCGCCAGCTCGATCAGATTCGCGCCACGGTCGACGAACGCCTCGCCAAGACCCTGAACGACCGCCTCTCCGCCTCGTTCAAGCAGATCAGTGACAACCTCGAGGCCGTCTATCGAGGCCTTGGCGACATGAAGACGCTCGCCGCCGGCGTGGGCGACCTCAAGAAGACCCTCTCGAACGTCAAGACGCGCGGCATCCTGGGCGAGGTGCAGCTGGGCGCGATTCTCTCGGAGGTGCTCGCGCCCGCACAGTACGACACGAACGTCGCCACGGTGCCGGGCAGCGCCGAGCGCGTCGAGTACGCGGTGAAGCTGCCGGTCGAGAGCGGCGAGCCCGTGTGGCTGCCCATCGACGCGAAGTTCCCCGGCGACACATATGCCCAGCTGAGGGATGCCCTCGATGGTGGCGAGCGCGACAACATCGCCGCCGCGCGTCGCATGCTGGCCATACGCATCAAGGCCGAGGCCAAGGACATCGCCACCAAGTACATCTCCGAGCCCGCCACGACGAGCTTCGCGATCATGTTCCTGCCGTTCGAGGGCCTCTACGCCGAGGTCGTGAACATGCCCGGTCTCATCGAGGAGCTGCAGCGCACCCATCACGTCAACGTTGCCGGCCCCTCGACGATGGCGGCGCTACTCAGTAGCCTCGAGATGGCCTACCAGACCTTCAACCTGCAGCGCCAGGCCGACGAGGTGCTGCGCGTGCTGCAGGAGGTCAAGGCGGAGTTCCCCAAGTACCAGGCCGAGCTCGCCCGCGCCAAGGACCAGATCGACCGCGCGGGCCGCACGGTCGACAGGCTCATGACGACGCGCACCAACGTCATGGAGCGCAAGCTGAGAAACGTCACCCTCGGCCCGGCCGACGCGGATGGCGAAGACGACGTGGACGATGCGGACGACGAATCCGGTGCCGGCCTTCTCGAGGACTAGCGCGGGCCGTCCCCGGTCCTGCCTGCTACAGGACGTCGCAGCCCAGGGCCCGCACGCGCTCGCAGGCCCACTCGTTGGCGCCATCGGTGACAAGGGCGTCGAAGTCCGGCAGGTCCGCGTAACGCCACGAGCCAAAGGCGGAGAACTTGCGCGACTCGCACAGCAGGTACGTCTTGCTCGCGCGACCCATGGCGCACTGCTTGAGCAGCCCGTCCTCGGCGTCGAAGGTGCTTACCTCGCCCGTCTCGGCGTCGACGCCATAGGCGCCCATGAGGGCAACGTCAAAGCGGAAGTGGGAAAGCGTCTCGGTGGCGAGCGACCCCAGAAGGCCGCGCATCTGCGGGCGCAGCGTGCCGCCGCAGCACAGCGTGGTCACGCGCTCGGCGTCCATGAGGATCGCGAGCACGTCGACCATGGGCGTCACGACGGTGAGCTCGAGCCCCGCGTCGCGGATGAGGCCCGCCAGGTGCACGCAGGTGCTCGACATGTCGAGGTAGACGGTCTGGCCGGGTGCCAGAAGTGCGAGCGCCTTGCGGGCGATGGCGAGCTTCTCGGGCGCCTCGCGGGTGAGGCGGGCGCTCATGGCGCGCTCGCTCACGTTCTCTACGCGGGTAGCACCGCCCCAGACGCGCTGGCAGCGGCCCTCGTCGGCGAGCTGCTTGAGGTCACGGCGCACGAGGTCCTCGGTGATGCCCAGGCGCTGCGCCACGTCGCTCACGGTGACGCGGCCCACCTCGTCGATCATCGCCTGGATGCTCGCGCGCCTCTCCTCGGGAAACATGGCCGCCCCTTGTCGTCGCTGCGCCAGGCCGGTTGGCCGGCGCGTGGGGCATGCGCCCCAAAACCCTCCGATACTGTCCCCAAAGTATACCGAATGGGGCAAAATACGCCAAAATACGCCGAATACTCGCTCAATATGCTTGAAGAATAGGGATAAACACGCTAACTTGGGGCTAAATGGGAATCATGCTGCCGAGAAATGCCAGGCGCGCCAGCGCCCGCGCGGCAGTCGGCAGCGAATCGTCTGCGCGGGAACGCTCCCCCCGGCCGCCCGCGCCCGCCTAAGGAGACGCACGATGCTCACACCCCGCACCCAAGCCATCAAGGACGCCATCTTCGACGTCCCGCGCGTCGTCGACCTCGAGCGCGCGCTGCTCTATACCGAGAGCTGGCGCACCACCGAGGGCCAGCCCGTCGTCGTGCGCCGTGCCCGCGCCATCGCAAACGTGCTCGCCAAGCACAAGATCGTCATCGATGACCAGGACCTGCTCGTGGGAAACCGCAGCGTCACGCCGCGCGCAGGCGTCGTCTCGCCCGAGATGAGCCCCTACTGGATCGCCGACGAGCTCGACGAGTTCCCCACCCGCCCCCAGGACCAGTTCCAGATCTCCGAGGACACCAAGCGCCGCTACCTCGAGGAGCTGCTGCCCTACTGGAGCGGCCGCTCGCTTATCGACTGGTACCGGGCGCACCTCGACGAGGATGTGGCCGCCGCCGAGGCCGACCAAGTCTTTGCCGTGGCCCAGACCGACAAGGGCCAGGGTCACATCATCTGCGACTTCCCGCTCGTCCTCACGCAGGGCTATGGCGCCATCCTCGATCGCGCCCGCGAGCGCGCCGCGGTAGATCCCGACAACGCCTTCCTCGAGGCCGCGGTGATCTCGCTCGAGGCGATGGTGGCCTATGTCGGCCGCTATGCCGCGACCGTGCGCGAGCTGGCCGCCACCGCTGCGCCCGAGCGCGCCGCCGAGCTCGCCCGCATCGCCGAGGTCCTCGGCCACATCCAGACCAAGCCCGCCCGCGACCTCTACGACGCGCTGCAGATTGTGTGGATTACCGAGGTTGCGCTCATGCACGAGAGCAACGCCTCGTCGCTGTCGCTGGGGCGTGCCGACCAGTACCTGTGGCCCTACTACCAGGCAAGCGTCGCCGCCGGCGCCAGCCCCGAGCAGGTCCGCGAGCTGCTCCAGTGCTTCTACCTCAAGTTCTCGACGATCGTGGCCATCCGCTCCACGGGCAGCGCCCGCTTCTTTGCTGGTTTTCCCATCGGCTTCAACCTCGTCGTGGGCGGCGTGGACGAGCAGGGCGCCGACGCCTCCAACGAGCTCAGCTACCTGCTGCTCGACATCCAGAAGGACACGCGCCTGCCACAGCCCAACCTGTCTCTGCGTGTCCACAAGGGCTCGCCCGCCGCGCTGCTGCGCCTCGCCGGCGAGGTCGTGCGCCTGGGTGACGGCCTGCCCCAGTTCTTCAACGACGAGGTTAACATTGGCGCCTTCATGAACCGCGGCGTGTCCCAGACAGACGCGCGCGACTATGCCGTCGTGGGCTGCGTCGAGCTGTCGATTCCCGGGCGCATGTACGGCCTGCACGACATCTCGATGTTCAACCTCGTGCGCTGCCTCGAGCTCACCCTTGCGGAGCACCCGGAGGGCTTCGCGAGCTACGAGGCCGTGGAGGAGGCGCTCAAGGCCACGGTCGCGCGCTACGTGGCCCTCATGGTGCGCGGCTGCAACACCTGCGACCTCGCGCACCGCATGACCTCGCCCACGCCGCTGCTGTCGTGTCTCGTGAGCGACTGCCTCGAGAGCGGCCGCGACGTCACCGAGGGCGGGGCGCGCTACAACCCGTCCGGCGTGCAGGGGGTGGGCACGGCCAACCTCGCCGACTCGCTCGAGACCCTACGCCGCGGCGTCTTTGGCATCACCGGGGCAGACGGCTCCGGCCGTGTCGAGCCCATCGTGGGCTACGGGCGCCTGGCGCAGGCCCTCGCGCGCGACTGGTTCGGCGAGGGCGACGAGCTTCTGCGCCGCCGCATCGTCGACCGCATGCCCAAGTACGGCAACGACGTCGACGAGGTCGACCTGCTCGGCTCTCGCATGCTCGAGTTCTATGCACGCGAGGTCGAGAAGTACGGCAACGTGCGCGACGGCTTCTTCCAGCCGGGCAGCTACACGGTGTCGGCCCACGTGCCGCTGGGTGCCGCCTGCGGGGCCACGCCCGATGGCCGCCACGCCCACGAGGCGCTGGCCGACGGCGGTCTGTCGCCCATGCGCGGCCTCGACAAGCACGGCCCCACGGCGAGCCTCATGAGCGTCTCGAAGCTCAACAACGGCCTCGAGTCCAACGGAGGCCTGCTCAACGTCAAGTTCTCGCCCTCGACACTCAGCGGCGAGCAGGGGCTGGCCAAGCTCTCCGCCTACCTGCGTGCCTTCTGCCGCCTGGGCATCCAGCACATCCAGTTCAACGTCGTCGACAAGGCGGTGCTGCTCGACGCCAAGGCACACCCCGAGGCGCACCGCGATCTCGTCGTGCGCGTGGCGGGCTACAGCGCCCTGTTCGTCGACCTGGCTCCGGCCCTGCAAGACGACATCATCAACAGGACCGAGCATGAGCTGTAGGGAGGAGAGTGGCATGTCGGCGCAGGTAGAGGGCGTGGACGTCGAGGCCGGCGGTGGATGTCCGAGTGGCGGCGAGCCAGCCCGCCTCTGCGTCACGAACGTCCAACGCTTCTCGCTCCACGATGGCGGCGGGATTCGCTCGGTCTCCTTCGTGAAGGGCTGCCCGTTTCGCTGTCCCTGGTGCTGCAACCCCGAGAACCTTTCCTTCGAGCCCGAGGTCGCCTGGCACGGGCGCCTGTGCATCGGCTGCTCGCTGCGCGCGAGCGGCGCGCGCGACGCCAACGGCGCGGGCTGCGACACGTCGTGCGAGGAGTGCCCCACGGGTGCCAAGGAGTGGCTGGGCACCTGGCGCACGACCGACGACCTTGCGCGCGAGCTCCTTCGCGACCTGCCCTTTTATGAGGAGAGCGGGGGTGGCGTCACGGTATCTGGCGGCGAGTGCCTGGCGGGTGCGGCCCGCCAGCGCGCCGTTCTCGACCTGCTTGGCCGCGTGCACGAGGGCGGTGCCTCGACGGCCATCGAGTCGACGCTCGCCACTTCGCTCACGGTGGCGCCGTCGGAGCTCGTGCGGGCCTGTGACCAGCTGCTCGTTGACTTCAAGGTCGCCGACCGCAAGCGCAGCCTCGAGGTCTGTGGCATCGACGTGGCCGTGCGCGACGGCAATCTCGCCGCGGCGCTCGCTGCGGGGGCCACGGTGGTGGCCCGCATGCCCATCATCCCGGGCTTCACTGACGGTGACGACTGCGTGCGCGCCAACGCCCGCCGCGCCCGCGAGCTGGGGATCGCTCGCGCCGACATCCTGCCGTTCCACCAGCTGGGCGAGAGTAAGTACGCGAGCGTGGGCCGCTCCTACGAGATGGGCGGCGTGCCGCAGCTCGCCGAGGCGTCCGCCGAGCGCGCCGCGGCCATCGTCGCGTCCGAGGGCCTCGATGTCACCATCCGCGGCGAGTGACGTGCCCGGGACACTAACGCCCGGAGCTATTTCGTCCCACATTACCTGTGGTTTGGGACGATAAAGCTCCGGGCTAATTCGTCCCAAGCTGCGGCCCAATGCCGCGACCGTCATCCTCTCGCCACTTGTCCCTTTTGTGTCCGCGCGCTCTCCTATAATTGTGGCGTTCACAACTGCGCTGCTGGGATTGCCCGGCACAAAGGAGGACCCATGGAGCGTGCAAACGCCTGGAAGAAGTACACCGAGCAGCAGGGCGAGGAGCTCGAGGGCCTCGCGGCTCGCTACCGCGGCTTCATCAGCGAAAACAAGACCGAGCGCGAGTGCGTCGCCTCGGCCGTGAAGCTCGCCGAGGCCGCCGGCTACACCAACCTCGAGGACCGCATCGCCGCCGGTACGTCGCTTGCCGCCGGCGACAAGATCTACGTCAACACGCGCGGCAAGGCCCTCACCCTGTTCAACATCGGCAAGCTGCCCCTCTCGAGCGGCCTCAACATCCTGGGCGCCCACGTCGACTCGCCGCGCCTCGACATCAAGCAGAACCCTGCCTACGAGAAGGCCGACCTCGCGTTTCTCGACACCCACTACTACGGCGGCCTCAAGAGCTCGCTGTGGGTCGCCACGCCGCTCGCCATTCACGGCGTTGTCGCCAAGAAGGACGGCAGCGTCGTGCCCGTCGTCGTGGGCGAGGACCCGGCCGACCCCGTCTTCTGCATCTCCGACATCCTGATTCACCTGGCTGGCGAGCAGATGAAGAAGACGCACGCCGAGGCCGTTGACCCCGAGAGCCTCGACGTCATCGTGGGCGGCAAGCCCGTGCGCATCGACGGCGAGGGCGACGAGCCCAAGGAGCCCGTCAAGAAGATGCTGCTTGACCTGCTGGCCGAGCGCTATGGCATCGAGGAGGAGGACCTGCTGTCCGCCGAGCTCGAGGTCGTGCCGGCTGGTCCCGCGCGCGACATGGGCCTCGACCGTTCGATGGTGCTGGGCTATGGCCAGGACGACCGCGTGTGCGCCTACACCTCGCTCGAGGCGATGCTCGCCGTGGAGGACGTCGAGCGCACGAGCGTGTGCCTGCTTGTCGACAAGGAGGAGATTGGCTCGGTGGGCGCCACGGGCATGCAGGCCCACTACTTCGAGAACGCCCTGGCCGAGGTCATGGAGCTCGCGGGCGAGGGCGGCGAGCTGGCGCTTCGCCGTGCTCTGGCCAACTCCAAGATGCTCTCGAGCGACGTGTCGGCGGGCTTCGACCCGGCCTACGCGGGTCAGTTTGAGGAGAAGAACAGCGCGTACCTGGGTCGTGGCCTGTGCTTCAACAAGTACACGGGCTCGCGCGGCAAGAGCGGCTCCAACGACGCCGACGCTGAGTACATGGCCTACGTGCGCGACGTGATGGACGAGGCTGACGTGAGCTTCCAGACCTGCGAGCTTGGCCGCGTGAACGCCGGTGGCGGCGGCACGATCGCTTACATCATGGCCCGCTATGGCATGGACGTCATCGACTCGGGCGTGGCCGTGCTGTCGATGCACTCGCTGTGGGAGGTCACGAGCAAGGCCGACATCTACGAGGCCTACCGCGGCTACAAGGCCTTCATCCAGCGCGCCTAGCAGTAATTATTTGCGCGCGAAATAACGAGCGCCCGGCGTCTCCTCTCGATGGCGCCGGGCGCCTTCGTTGCCAGGTGGCTACTTAAGTCTCTGGGCAATTGAGGACTTTGAATAGAGGGCGCGGGCAACAACCACTGAGCTCTCGCCTTCGTCCACCCAATAAAAGGCGAGATAGTTTCCGTAGCCGATGCTGCGGTAATCGTGTGCGAGGGGCTTCAATGTCCGATAGACACGTCTTCTGTACGGCATGCTTGCGAGCGACGACACGGCGCCGGTAATGCCGCTTATCGTGTCCAATGCGGCCTTTTTGCTCGATAGCGTATTCGCGATATAGGAGGCAATCTCAACGAGATCCCTCTGGGCCACGGGGAGATACGTGACGTTATACATGGGCTAGCTCATGCGTTTCATCTGCGACGCTCAACGCGTCTCGAACCGCCGCGAGCACCTCATCCGTTGAATAGCGCGTATTCGTGGTCTCGGCCTCCCGCTCGGCCTCCTTGAGGCTTGCATATACGCTGCTGTCGAACTCGAGCGCCTCGTAGGTGTCGAGACTCATGACCACCATGTCTCCCACTCCGTTGCGCGTGAGGAACACGGGCTCGCCACTTTTGTGAACGTCTCGAGAGATTTCGGTGAACTTGTTTCTTAGATCTGAGACGGGTCGTATCGGCGTCATGGCTTCTCCTCCCATTGCTATCAGAATCATGATAGCAATGATTACAATCATGTTCGAGGACGCCTCTCTTTGCGTTCGTTATGCTGGTGACACGTTTTCGAGAGGGGAGCTCCCATGCCCGAGCATTGTGAGTGGCGAGACGGATACGACAACTCGCAGGCCCGCCCCGACCAGCGGGTGAGCTACGAGTCGCGTCGCGAGCGTGCCCGCCGCGAGCGCCTGCGCCAGGGGCTCGCCGACGAGGGCATGTGGGACCGTGTGAGCTCGTGCGCAAAGAAGCGCAGGTACGCAACGTATGACCAGGCCCGCGCCGTTGCGCGCTGGGGCGAGGAGGAGAACGGCCGGGAGCTGCGCATCTACAAGTGCGAGTACTGTGGCGGCTGGCACCTCACCCACAAGCTTGACCAGAAGGTATATGGCCGCGAGGCAGGTCGCGAGGCTACCGAGCGCATTGCCCGCGAGCAGGCCGAGAGCACCGCTGCGGCGCCTCTGGCCCGCTGGAGCGTGGGCGACCTCGTGCTCGACCTCGCGAGCAACACTCCCTGCATCGTCGAGGCCGTGGGCCAGATGGACGACGAGCCCGCCTACCAGCTCGCGAGTGCCGACGAGTCATGCGAGCTTGGCTGGGTGCGCGAGTCAGACGTTGCGGAGGCGTAACCGGCGGCGTTCGTGGTCGAGAGACCCCATCTTCCAGGATGAAGTACTCAAAAGTTGACCAGCGAGTACGAATTCTGGGCATTCTGATCAACTTTCGAGTGCTTAATTCGCGAGGCCGCGAGTAGACGGGCTCCATCGCGGGCTCAATCACCCTGGTGTGCGCCCTGTGAAGCTCCGCGAAGGCGGGTCCGTCGTCACCTTCGCGGGTATACAACCCGTGCGTGCTTCAAATACATTGGCAGGAGGCCTCATGAAGACCACCACGCTTACCTATCCCAGCCACGACAGCTCCTCGACCATCCGCGCCCTCATGTGGGAGGCCGACGACGCCGCCCGCCCCGACTTCGTGCCCCGCGCGGTCGTGCAGCTCGTCCACGGCATGTCCGAGCATGTCGAGCGCTACGCCCCCTTTGCAAACTACCTTGTTGACCAGGGATTCGTTGTCTGCGCCAACGACCACGTCGGCCACGGCAAGACCGCCGCGAGCGATGCCGAGCTGGGCCACATGCCCCTCGACGCCGGGGCCGACGTCCTGGTCGAGGACGTCCATGCCCTGCGCGAGCTCTCGCACGAGCGCTACCCCGGCTGCCCCCACGTGATCTTTGGCCACTCGATGGGCAGCTTCGTGACGCGCACCTACCTCACCCGCCACGCGCAGGGCCTCGCCGCCGCCGTCCTGTGCGGCACGGGCCAGCAGCCGCACATCCAGATCGCGGCCGGCAAGGTGCTGTGCCGCATCATCGCCGCAGCTCGCGGGCCGCGCCACGTGAGCCGCCTCATCGACTCGCTGGGCGCGGGCGCCTACGGCCGCGCCATCAAGGGCGCGCGCACCAACGTCGACTGGATCTGCACCGACCCCGAGGTCGTCGACGAGTACATCGCCGACCCCCTGTGCGGCCAGCCCTTCACCGTGGGCGCCTACGCGACGCTCAGCGGCCTCGTGGCCCAAGCGACCGACGCGCGCCTGGCCCGCCGCATCCCCCGTGACCTGCCGCTCCTCTTCATCGCGGGCGCCGAGGACCCGGTGGGGGAGTGCGGGCGTGGCGTGCGTCGCGCCGTCGATGAGTACCGCAACGCCGGCGTTCGCCTGGTCGAGCAGATCATCTACCCGGGCGTGCGCCACGAGATCCTGAACGAGCCCATCCATGACCAGGTCTTTGCCGACGTGCTCGACTTCCTCACGCGCCAGGGTATCTAGCGGGAGCCGGCACGCCCGTGCCGACCCATGCAACGCGCATTAGTGTCCGCATAGCGCCGTATCGTGGTCTCATCCACAGGGAGCCCGGTGGCCGGCAACGACTCGGCCGGCCACCGTCGCCTCGCCCGAGCATCCTCGCCCTCAACATTGCTCGCGCACGCCAGCGCTAATCGACACACATAACAAAGCGGCCCCCGATTTCTCGGGAACCGCTCTTGTCGCGCATATTTGATTTTGCGCGCGAACCAACATCCGCGTGCGAACCAGTGCGCGAACCAAAACCCACACGCATCGCCCACATGCCCGCCCGCGCAATCGCCTACTCGGCGCTGTTCTTGTATCCCTCGAGCTTGGAGGTGCAGTGCGGGCAGCGCGTGGCGTCGTCGGCAATCTCCTGCTTGCAGTAGGGGCAGAGGCGCGGGGCCGGCTTGGCGTCCTCCTCGGCCTTCTTGGCAAGACCCGCCTTCTCGGCCGCGATGTCCCTGATGCGGTTGAGCTCGTTTAAGGCCTTCACGATGGCGAAGACGGCCGCCGCGGTGATCAGGAAGTTGATGATTGCCGAGATGAACGCGCTGAAGTCGACCACCGAGCCGTTGAGGTCGATCGAGAGGCCCGGCACACCCTTGGTGCCGCCGGTCAGAAACGAGATGAGCGGCTGGATGACGTTGTTGACCAGCGAGTTGACCACCGCGGTGAACGCGCCGCCAATGATGACGCCAACGGCCAAGTCCATCACGTTTCCGCGGTTGATGAACTCGGCGAACTCGGCGATGATGCCCTTCTTGCCGTCCCTTGCCATGTCTTCCTCCTGCTTGCTCGTATCGTCTTGGTGCGGGGTGTCGCTCCCGTCTCGGTACGGTCCAACGTGCTATTCTAATCGACTAGCTGTACGTCCATGCGAATGCGCCTACCAGCGGCTCGGCCCGCGAGCTCATTGGCAAGCGCATTCCAGAGATAGCCTTGCGAGAGGATGGTTCTTCCGTGGCAGAGAACAAGCCTGCGGCCATCGCCGCCGACATGCCCAAGACCTACGACCCGGCAACCGCCGAGCCCAAGCTCATCGACCAGTGGATTGATGCCGGCTGCTACCAGCGCAGCAAGGGCGTCGGCGACTGCACCGTCGTTATCCCGCCGCCCAACGTCACGGGCGTGCTGCACATGGGCCACGCCATGGATGACACCATCCAGGACTCCATCATCCGCTACAACCGCATGCGCGGCCGCTCCACCCGTTGGATCGTGGGCACGGACCACGCCGGCATTGCCACGCAGACCAAGGTCGACAAGAAGCTCAAGAGCGAGGGCATCTCGCGCCTCGAGATCGGCCGCGAGAAGTTCCTCGACGCGTGCTGGGACTGGCGCCGCGAGTACGGCGGAACCATCATCAAGCAGATCCGCCGCATGGGCTGCTCGGTTGACTTCGACAACGAGCGCTTCACGATGGACCCCGAGTACGCCAAGGCCGTGCGCAAGGTCTTCTGCGACTGGTACCACGACGGCCTGATCTACCGCGGCAAGCGCATCGTCAACTGGTGCCCCAAGTGCACCACCGCCATCTCTGACGACGAGGCCGAGTACAAGGACGAGAAGGGCCACCTCTGGCACCTGCGCTACCCGCTCACTGAGCCGGTCAACGGCCAGGACTACATCGTCGTGGCCACCACGCGCCCCGAGACGATGCTCGGCGACACCGGCGTGGCCGTGAGCCCGTCCGACCCCGAGAAGGCCGCCTTCATCGGCAAGACGGTCATGCTGCCCATCGTCAACCGCGAGATCCCCATCTTTGCCGACTACCACGTCGACAAGGACTTTGGCTCGGGCTTCGTGAAGGTCACGCCCGCGCATGACCCCAACGACTACGCCATGGGCCAGGCCCACGACCTCGAGCAGATCAACGTGTTCGACGAGCACGCGGTCGTCGTCGACGGCTACGGCGAGTTCTCCGGCATGGACCGCGACCAGTGCCGCGATGCCGTCGTCGCATGGTTCGAGGAGCACGGCCTGCTCGACCACATCGACGAGCACGAGCACTCGGTCATGCACTGCTACCGCTGCGACACCAAGCTCGAGCCGTGGCTGTCCGAGCAGTGGTTCGTGGCCGTCGACAGGCTCAAGCAGCCGGCGCTCGAGGCCGTGACCTCGGGCCAGATCAAGTTCCACCCGGCCCGCTGGACCGACACCTACACCACCTGGATGGAGAACCTCAAGGACTGGTGCATCTCGCGCCAGCTGTGGTGGGGCCACCGCATCCCGGTCTTCTACTGCGAGGACTGCGGCTGGGAGGACGCCTGCATGGACGACGTCCACGAGTGTCCGCACTGCCACGGCCACCACGTCCACCAGGACGAGAACGTCCTCGACACCTGGTTCAGCTCGCAGCTGTGGACCTTCGCCACGCAGGGCTGGCCCGACCACCCCGAGCAGATGGAGGGCCACCACCCCACGACGGCGCTCGTCACCGCGCGCGACATCATCGCCCTGTGGGTCGCCCGCATGGTCATGAGCTCGCTGTACTTCACCAAGGAGATTCCGTTCAAGGACGTCGTGATCTACGCCACGATCCTGGCCAAGGACGGCTCGCGCATGTCCAAGTCCAAGGGCAACGGCGTGAACCCGATGGACCTCATCGAGAAGTACGGCGCCGACGCCATGCGCTTCAACCTCCTCACGCTCGTTACCAACAACCAGGACGTCAAGTTCGACGCCAACATCGACAAGAAGACCAAGCAGCTCATCGACAGCCCGCGCACCGAGCAGGCCAAGGGCTTCGTTACCAAGATCTGGAACGCGAGCCGTTTCGTCCTCATGAACATGGACGGCTATACGCCCGGTCCCGCCAAGGCCGCCACGCCCGAGGACGCCTGGATGCTCTCGCGCCTCGCCAAGATGGTCGCCGCCACCACCGAGCGCCTCGAGGCCTACGAGATGGGTGACTACGCCCGTGAGCTGCAGAGCTTCTTCTGGGGTGAGGTCTGCGACTGGTATATCGAGCTGTGCAAGGGCCGCCTGCTCGATGGTGACGCCGCCACGCGCTTGCAGGTCCAGCGCAACCTCGTCTACGTCATCGACGCCTCGCTGCGCATGCTGCACCCGGTGATGCCGTTCGTGACCGAGAGCGTCTGGGACGCCATGCCCGCCAGCGAGCTCGACGCCAACGAGCAGGGCGGCTACGACGAGCACGCCGGCCGCTTCCTCATGATGGCCGCATGGCCCGACCCCAAGGCCGTCGCCAGCTTCGTTGACGACGAGGCCGAGTCGACCTTCGACATCGCCCGTCGCCTCGTGGCTGACGTGCGCTCGGCCCGCGCTCGCTACAAGCTCTCGCCCAAGACCGAGCTTGCCGTCGTGGTGAGCGCCGCCGCCGACGCCGCGGCCAAGCTCTCGAGCCAGGCCGACTTCGTCAAGAGCGTGGGCCGCGTGAGCAGCCTCGAGGTGTCCGAGAACGCCGAGAAGCCCGCCGCCTCCGTGACGCTCGTCGAGCCCGACTTCGAGGCCTTCGTCGTCATGGGCGACCTCGTGGACTTCGCCGCCGAGGGCAAGAAGCTCGAGAAGGACCTCGCCAAGGCTGAGAAGGAGCTGGCTGGCGTCGAGCGCACCCTCTCCAACCAGGGCTTCATTGCCAAGGCCGCCCCCGAGGTCATCGAGGCCAAGCACGCCCGCGCCGCCGAGCTCACCGCCACGGTCGAGCGTCTGCGCGCCCAGCTCGCCGACCTCGCCTAGGCTTCGGCATCGAGGCCTCGCGTGCCCGCGGCACCGGACAACAAGCAGATCCTGAGGACCCAGCTCAAGGCCATGCGCCGGGGGCTGGGTCCTTCCTTGCGCGCCAGCGTCGACGCCGCGCTGGCCCGGCACGTCCTCGGGCTGCCCCAGTGGGAGGCGGCGCCAATCGTGCTCGCGTACCTATCGGTGCGCGAGGAGGTCGACACGCGCGCCCTCGTGGCGTCCGCGCTTGCGGCCGGCAAGCGCGTGGCGGCCCCGCGCGTGGTGGGCCCGCGCAGGCTCGCGTGGTATGAGGTGGGTGTGGGGGAAGCCTTCGAGCGCAGTCGGATGGGCATCGATGAGCCGCATGAGCGCCCCGAGCGCCTCGTCGACGTAGGTGCGCTGGGTGTCGACGCCCTTGCGCTCGTGCCGGGCCTCGCCTTCGACGCGCGGGGATACCGTCTGGGCTATGGTGGCGGCTTCTACGACGCGTTCCTGCGCGACTTCGCCGGCATGAGCGTGGGCCTGTGCCGCAGCGCCATGCTCCTCGAAAGTCTCGCCGCCCTGGGCGCCACCGAGCCCCATGACCTGCCCGTCGGCCTCGTCGTGACAGAGATGGGGACAAAAGACCCGTCCCCGTGTCCCCGCTAGCGAAGGCGCAGGGATATCCCCAGCGTGAGGCGCACGTCGGGGTCGTCGAGGTCAAGGCCGCTCACCTGCTGGATCTGTTCGAGGTGGCGGATGCAGGTGCTCCTCGTCATGAACAGGTCGCGGGCGGTGCGCGTCACGTTGCGGTCGTGGTCGAGGTAGCCGCGCAGCAGGCGCACGAGGTCGGTTCCCCGCGCGCGGTCGTACTCCATGAGGCGCAGAAGACCCGCCGGCGTGAGCGCCGCGGGGATCTGGCGCACGCGCATACGGCGCAGCATGTCGGGCAGCAGGTAGTCCTCGTAGCGCCACAGCGCCTCGCCCGGACAGTCCTTCTCGCCCAGTCGGGCGGCCGCAAGCGTCTGGTTGTAGTAGTAGAACGTGTTCTTGAGGTCGCCATACTCGCTGCTCACGCCCACCGCGAGCAGCCCCGGCACAAAGAGCCCGGCCATGCGACGCAGCATCGCGGAGTCGTCTGCGCCCGCGCGCGTGAGGTTGCACACCACCACGAGGTGAGCGCCGTGGAGCACGAATCCCACCTGCCCGACGAGCGGGGCGAGCGACGCCGCCGTGGCCTCGAGGCGCTCCTGGCTCTGCCCGCGCTGCACCGAGGCAATCGAGACGCACAGGTAGCGGTCGAAGACCTCCCAGCCAAAGGCGCGCGCTGCGGCCTCGATGCGCCGCTCGTCGAGCAGCTGGTGGGCGAGGAGCCCCTCGAGCACGAGTTCGAGCTCGCGCGGCTGCCCACCTCCCTCGATTGCGCGCTCCACCGAGCGCTCCCACTGCTCGTGGCGCGCAAAGGTGCGCGTGACACGGGCGAGAAGCGCGCGGGCCGTGATGGCGCTCGCCTCGACCCACAGGACGTCGTGCCTTCCGTGGCGCCACGCGGCCGGCGGCTCGCCCACGCAGACGAGCGATATCACGCCGCCCGTCTGGGGTGACTGGGGCAGCTCCGAGGCGTCGGCCACGTAGACCACGCCCTCCTCGAGTGGCTCGCCGGGCACGTAGGGGAGGGCGTAGCCGCAGGTGCGGCCGGCTGCCCCCGGTGCCAGGTGGCTCGAGAACTCCAGGCCGTCGAGCTCGTCCTTGAGCGTGAGCAGGTTGAGCCTCATGCTTCCTCCCTCGTTTGCGCGCGTGTGAACGTCGCGTGACCGCCCGTCTCGGCATATGGCACACTTTGTAGCATCATCGTGCCACATTTGCGCCCTTTGTGCCTTTCTCAGCCAGACGGCACTTCTTAGAATGCTCTTCGTTGAGATAAGCGGCCTCGCTTTTGCCTGCCTTGCGCCAAGCCCTTGCGCATCAGAGCGCAGGGACTGCGAACAAACTGTTCCAGTCTGGCGCGTATGCCTACCCGGGCGTACGCCGCGGCGGATAATGGCGAGGCGAGGCCCACGCGGACGCGATTGGAGAACCCATGCCCAAGTCTGACATCGAGATTGCGCAGGAGGCCGAGGTCTGGCCCATCGACAAGGTTGCCGCCACCCTTGGCATCACCGACGACGAGCTCATTCCCTACGGCCGCCAGATGGCCAAGGTCGACGTCGCCAAGCTGGGCGATCGCCCGCGCCGCGCCAAGCTCGTGCTGGTCACGGCCATCAACCCCACGCCCGCGGGCGAGGGCAAGACCACGACCTCCGTTGGCCTGGCAGACGCTCTGCAGCGCCTTGGCAAGAGGAGCGTCCTGGCCCTGCGCGAGCCGTCGCTGGGTCCCGTGTTTGGCATCAAGGGCGGCGCCGCCGGCGGTGGCTACGCCCAGGTGGTGCCCATGGAGAACATTAACCTGCACTTCACGGGCGACTTCCACGCCATCGGCGCGGCCAACAACCTTCTCGCCGCGATGCTCGACAACCACATCAAGCAGGGTAACGACCTTGGCATCGACCCGCGCCGTATCACCTGGAAGCGCGTCGTCGACATGAACGACCGTCAGCTGCGCAACATCGTCTGCGGCCTGGGCGGCGTTGCCAACGGCATGCCGCGCGAGGACGGCTTCGACATCACCGTGGCCTCCGAGGTCATGGCATGCTTCTGCCTCGCCACCTCGATCGCAGACCTCAAGGAGCGCCTGGGCCGCATCGTTGTGGGCTACACCTATGACCGCGCGTCCGTCACGGCGCACGACCTGCATGCCGAGGGTGCCATGACGGCCCTGCTCAAGGACGCCATCTCGCCCAACCTCGTGCAGACGCTCGAGCACACGCCGGCCTTCGTCCACGGCGGCCCGTTCGCCAACATCGCCCACGGCTGCAACTCGGTCATGGCAACCGACATGGCCATGAAGCTCGGCGACTACGTCGTCACCGAGGCCGGCTTTGGCGCCGACCTTGGTGCCGAGAAGTTCTGTGACATCAAGTGCCGCATGGCGGGTCTCACCCCCGACGCCTGCGTCGTGGTGGCCACCGTGCGCGCGCTCAAGCACAATGGCGGTGTGCCCAAGGCGGCGCTCTCCGAGGAGAACCTCGAGGCGCTCGAGGCCGGCATGCCCAACCTGCTGCGCCACGTTCAGAACATGCAGGACGTCTTTGGCCTGCCCGTCGTGGTCGCCATCAACGCGTTCCCCACCGACACGCCTGCCGAGCTCGCGCTCGTCGAGAGCAAGTGCCGCGAGCTGGGCGTCAACGTAGCACTCTCCGAGGTCTGGGCCAAGGGCGGCGAGGGCGGCCTCGACCTGGCGCGCGAGGTCGTGCGCCTGTGCGAGCAGCCCCACGAGTTTGCTTGCGCCTACGAGTTGGGCGGCATCCGCGAGACCATCGAGGCCATCGCGAGGCGCGTCTACCACGCCGACGGCGTCGACCTTGCTCCCGCCGCAGCCAAGCAGATTTCCCAGCTCGAGGAGCAGGGCTTCACGAACCTACCCGTCTGCATGGCCAAGACCCAGTACTCCTTCACCGACGACGCCAAGCGCCTGGGCGCGCCCGAGCACTTCCGCATCACGGTGCGCTCGGTCAAGGTCGCCGCGGGCGCGGGCTTCGTCGTGGCGCTCACGGGCAACATCATGACGATGCCGGGCCTGCCCAAGCACCCCGCCGCCGAGAACATCGACGTGGACGAGAAGGGCCGCATCACCGGCCTCTTCTAGGGCAAGAAATACCAGATAGATTGGGTGGCGTGGCCGCTTGCGCGCGGCCACGCCATCACGCGTGAGGAGTGTTTGCAAGGCATGCAGGACATGCAGGACAAGGCAAGATCGATGATGGACGAGAGCTGCCGCACCTTTGCCGAGGCGCTTAGCCAGCGCACGCCCGTGCCGGGCGGCGGAGGGGCGGCCGCCTACGTGGGCGCGCTCGGCGTGGCGCTGTGCTCGATGGTCGCCCGCTACGACGAGGGCAAGCCAACCTTCGCCGCCAGGCAAGTCGAGCTCGCCCATACGGTGGCCGCCGCCGAGCGCATTCGTGCCGAGCTCACGCGCCTCGTCGATGAGGACGCGGCGGCCTACGAGCTCGTGAGCGCGGCCTATGCCCTCGACCGCGAAGACCCCGCGCGCCCGGAAGCCATCGAGACTGCCCTGCACGAGGCGGCGCTGCCGCCCTACCGCATCATGGTGGCCTGCGCCCGCGCCATCGCCCTGCTCGAGGGCATGGCCCAGGACTGCTCGCGGCTGCTCCTCTCCGACGTGGGCTGCGGCGCCATGCTCTGCCGGGGGGCGCTCGACGCCGCGAACCTCACCGTCTGCGTCAACACCGCCTCGATGCGCGACCGCGAACGTGCCCGCGAGATAGACGAGCAGTGCGTGGCACTGATCGCCGAGTGGGAGCCGCGCGCCCAGGCCATCGCCGACCACTACCGCCCCCGCTTCTCGGGCGACGGCCTGCCCGCCTCCGCCGTGGGCATCGGCGCGCTGACCGTTGTGGGCCAGTGT
>ENA-OVGE01001417-OVGE01001417.1-human-gut-metagenome-genome-assembly--contig:-NODE-1417-length-18636-cov-2.682364_pt1 | contig 18636 bp, 19 predicted proteins | sample MGYA00237769_ERZ505417 | MGnify/ENA primary metagenome ERZ505417 (study PRJEB26158, sample SAMN06016403) | human gut metagenome | biome: human gut; feature: ankylosing spondylitis patient; material... | reverse complement strand
GAGTCCTCATCCTCCAGATCGACCGTTGTGTAAGGCACCACGCCCAGGACGGGGATGTTGGTCTTTTCTTCCAGCATAGTAAGGCCTGGTTTTAATAGGCCCACATCCCCCCGAAACTTGTTGATGATGCACCCGGCCACCCGCGCCCGCTCGTCAGGCTCCAGCAGTTCCAAGGTGCCATAGAGCTGGGCGAACACGCCGCCCCGGTCGATGTCTCCCACCAGGAGGACGGGGGCGTCCACCAGCTTTGCCAGGCCCATGTTGACGATGTCATCCTGCTTCAAATTGATCTCAGCGGGACTGCCCGCGCCCTCGATGACGAGGATGTCATTCTCCTGGGCGAGGCTGTGGTAGGCCGCCAACACGTCGGGGATGAGAGACTGCTTCATCTTAAAATAGTCCGCCGCCCGATACTCCCCCCGGACTTTGCCGCCCACAATGAGCTGGCTGCCCACGTCGCTGGAGGGCTTTAATAAGATGGGGTTCATGCGCACGTCCGGCTCTTTCCCGGCGGCGCGGGCCTGGACGACCTGGGCGCGGCCCATCTCCAGACCGTCCTGGGTGATGTAGCTGTTGAGGGCCATGTTCTGGCTCTTGAAAGGGGCCACCCGGTAGCCGTCCTGCCAAAAAATGCGGCAGAGCGCGGCGGTGAGCAGGCTCTTGCCCACGCCGGACATGGTGCCCTGGATCATCAGATTTTTGGTCATAGCAGGCCCTCCATGGTTTCGATCAGACGTTGATTTTCTGCCGCCGTGCGGACGGCGACACGGAACCAATTTGGCCCCAGACCGTCGTAATCGGCGCAGGTGCGGATCAGCACCCCTTGGCGCTCTAAGCGCCGGCCCAGCTTCGGGTCGGGGCTTCGGAACAAAAGATAGTTGGCTTCGCCGGGAAGCACGAAGCAGCCCAGGCGTTCCAGCTCTTGCTTCAGCCAGGGGCGTTGCTGCGCGAGCAAGGCCCGGAGTTTCTCGGCGTAGGCCGTCTCCCGTAGGGCCGCCACCCCCGCCGCCTGGGCCAGATTCGACACCGGCCAGGGCTGGCCCGCCAGGGCCATGCGGTCGAGCAGATCCGTGTCGGCGCACAGGCAGTAGCCCAGGCGCACCCCGGCCAGGCCGTAGAACTTGGTGAAGGCCCGTAAAATCAGCAAACGGTAGGCCCTCAGAACCGGGATCTGAGACCGGGGAGTCAGCAAAAACGGCGCAAAGCATTCGTCCAGCACCACCAGCACCCCGCAGGCCCGGCACTTCTCTAGGATCGCCTGGAGCAGACCCGGCTCTGTTGTCCGCCCCGTGGGGTTGTTCGGCTCGCACAAAAAGAGAATGTCTACGTCCGGTGTGATCGCGTCGAGTATCTCCGGCGTGACCGCAAAGCCGCGCTCCTCCCGCAGGGGGAAGGACATGACTTGCCCCCCCACCCGTTCCAAGGCCTCGGCATACTCGGAAAAGGTCGGGGCCGTCACCAAGGCCCGCTTGGGCCGCAGGGCCAGAGCCAGGCGGTCGATGAGATCCGCCGCACCGTTGCCGCAGAGGATGTGGGCGGGGTCTACCCCGTGATGCTCCCCCAGGGCCTTCCGCAGGGCACAGCAACGGGGGTCGGGGTATTGCGCCACGTGTTCGATGGCCTCCCGCATGGCCTGCTTTACGCCCTCCGGCGGGCCCAGGGGGCTGACGTTGGCGGAGAAATCCAAGCGGGGCAGTGCGTCGTGTTTGGCTTGGTAGGCGGCCCAGTCGCCGCCGTGGTTTCCTTTTCGCATCAGATCCCTCCCCAGAACCAAACCGCCCAGCGCACCAGGCCCAGCAAAACCAGGCCCAGCACGCCCCCGCCGTAGAGCAGACGGTCGGCCCGCAGAATATCGTTTGGCTCCACGGGGCGCTTGGCGTCGCCGATGGTGGGCTTGTCATACTTCTCGCCAAAGTACCAGGCGGGGCCAGCCAGCTGGATCCCCAAGGCCCCGGCCATCGCCGCTTCCGTCTGGGCGGAGTTGGGGCTGGCGTGGTTGCGCCGGTCCCGCCGCCAGATGCGCCAGGCGCCTTGGGCGTCCTCCCCCAGCAGGGCAGAGACCAACACCAACAGCAGCGCGGAGAGCCGGGCCGGGAGCCAGTTGGCCGCGTCATCCAGCCTGGCGGCACAGCGGCCAAAAGAGAGATAGCGTTCGTTTTTGTACCCTACCATACTGTCCATGGTGTTGATGGCCTTATAGCACAGGGCCAGCGGGGCCCCGCCGAGGAGCAGATAGAACAGGGGCGCTAAGACCCCATCCGAGAAATTCTCCGCCACCGTCTCCACCGCCGCGCGGGTGACCCCGGCCTCGTCCAGGCGCTGGGTATCCCGGCCCACGATGCGGCTCACGGCCTTTCTGGCCTCCTCGATGGTCCCCGTGGTGAGGGCGGTGTAGACCCGTTTGCTCTCCGTGTTCAGGCCCTTCAGGGCCAGCGCCTGCCAGCCCCAGAAAACCCCCAGAGCAAAGCGCAAGACCGGGTGAATCAGCCCCACAGCCCACAGTGCCAAAATGGTCACGGTCAGCGTCCCCACCGGCAGAAGCAGAGCCAGGACAAAGCCCGCCGCCCGTTCTCCCCTCGGCGTTTTGGGAAAGCCAGCCCGCAGGATCTTTTCCAGGCGGGAAATGGCTTTTCCCATGACCACCACGGGATGGAGTAACTTCTCCGGGTCCCCCAAAAGCAGGTCCAGCACAAAGCTCAGGGCCGCACCCAAGACCCACATCATGGTGCCGCCTCCTTCGTGTAGTCCCGTTGGGCCAGGACGGTCAGGCGGCGTTCCGTGGGCCAGCGGCTGGCGTCTAAGACATAGCTGTGCCCGCAGGGGACAGACCAGTCGAAATAGGGTTTCTTCGGGTCGGCGAAAGCAGATAAGACCGCCAGCTGCGTGCCGCCGTGGGCGATAATTGTCAAGTTACTTCCCTTTACAGCTACTGCATCCAAAAGGCGAGCAAAAGCTTCCGTCACCCGCCGGATAAACTGGGCTTGGCTCTCGCCGCCGGGGCAAGGCCCCTGACACATCGTATCGACCCAGGCACGATAGGCCGGGTCGTGGGCCATGTCGTTGGCACTGCGGCCCTCGAAGTCGCCAAAATCCATCTCCTCCAGGCCGTCCGTTTCCATGAGTGTTGCATGGGGGAAGAGGCGCTCGGCCGTCTGCCGGGTGCGGCAGAGCCTCGTGATGTAGACCGTCTCCGGGCCAATTTCTGGCGGGTGCAGCTCCACCAGCCCGGCGGCGGAGAGGGGCACGTCCGACTTTCCCTGATACCGCCCGGTCCCCTGCCAGAGGGTGTTCCCGTGGCGGATGAGCTCGACGGTCATAGCAGTTCCCCCTTGAGCGCCTGGGGCAGGCCGCAGCAGACGCGGATGACGGTCTCCGCCCGCTGGGCCAGCAGGCAGGCCAGCCGCCCGGCGGCTTCCCGTGCAACGCGCTGGGCCGGGTCCATGGGGACCACGCCGCCGCCCACCTCCGTGGCGATGAGGACGGGGTATTGGGCGCTGAGGTCATCGGCCAAGGCTTCTAAGTCTTCGGCTTGGGCCGCCAGGTCCTGCACATCCCAGGCGGCCTTTTGGGACAAAGCTTCCTCGCTCCAGCCCAACGCCTGGCACACATATTCTTTTTTCCCCGCAAAAAGCGGGCCGGTCACAAAGATCATACGATTCCCTCCAGCCATTCTACCAGCCACAGGGCGGCCAGCATCCCCAGCTCCGCCCGCTGCAAAAACCACCCGGCCAAGTCGCCGGATAAACCGCCGAACTCCCGCTCTGATTTTCGGCGGTAATGGACAAAGATCCCTAGTGCAACCAGCGCCATGCCCATCCCCCGCAGACGGAACCAGCACAAGGCCAGCACCAGCAGGAGGGACGCCACGCATAACCTACGCGCCACCCGTTTCTTGTCCGCCGCTGCCGCAAAGGTATAGGCCAGCCCGGACCCACGGGCCAGCGGAAACGTCGCCACCGCCAGCCCGGAAAGGCACCGGCTGAGCACAAAGCTCAGCCAGATGGGTACCCCGGCATAGTCCGGCAAGGTCGCCCAGAGGACAAAAGAGACCAGCAGATACCCGCACAGCCGCATGACCCCAAAGGCCCCAATATGCGGGTCCTTGAGAATTTCCTGCCGCTTCTCCGGCCCGGCGTGGCTGGCCAGTGCGTCGTGGGTGTCGCAGTAGCCGTCCAGATGGATCCCCCCCGTCACCCAAAGGGGCAACAGGCACAGCCCTGCCCCCCGCACCAAAGCGGGGAACCCCAGCCAGCCGCAGGTCAGCCACCACAGCCAGCCCAAGCCGCCGATGAGCACCCCGATGAGGGGAAAGGCGCACAGGGCATAGCGCATATTTTTTGCATCCCAGGGAAACTGGGGCATGGGCACGGCGGAGAACATGGAAAACGCCACCGCCACCGTTTGAAACAAAGTTTTCATGGGGCCTCCTTGAGGACGTTGGGCAGGCCGCAGACCAATTCCACCACCCGGTCGGCTTTTCGAGCCAGCACGCGGTTGAGCCAGGCCAGGTCTTTGAGATAGGCCAGCGTGTCCCCCGCATACTCTGCCCCGCCGGAGAAGACCTCGTTGGTCACCACGGTGAGGTGGGCGCAGGTCTTTAACAGATGCTCGATGCCCGCCAGCACCCGTGCCACGCCCCCGGCCTCCGGTCCGTAACGCTCGTTGGCGGTAAGATTACTCAGGCACTCCAGAAGGACGTTGCCGCCGGGGGGCAAGATCAGGGCGGGCAGGTTGCGGTAGCACTCCACGGTGGTGAACTCCCGCTGGGCACGGGCGGCCTGGTGCTTGGCGATGCGGGCCACGCACTCGTCATCCCAAGGCTCCATGGTGGCAAGGTACCACCGCCGCCCCGGCAGGGCCGTGACCTGCTGCTCGGCGTATTCACTTTTTCCGCTGGCGGAGCCGCCGATGACTAAGGTGAACATGAACGCGCTTCCTCCTGTCAGTGCTGGGGCGTGTAGGCGTCGATGCCCAGCGCCCCAAAGGTGTGACCGCTGTGGTAGACGGCCAGGGCCATGTCCAGCAGGGGCAGGGCCATGACAGCCCCGCTGCCCTCCCCCAGGCGCAGGCCGGCGCAGAGAGGTGCCGACAGGCCCAACCCCTCCAGGATCGCCTTGGCCCCCGGCTCGGCGGAGACGTGGCTGGCCAGCAGCGCATCCCCCGCCGCCGGACACAGCCGCACCGCACACAGGGCCGCAGCGTCGGCAATGAACCCGTCCAGCAGCACCGGCAGACGGACGAAAGCGCCCCCCAGACACAGGCCACAGAGGGCGGCTAAGTCCAGCCCCCCCACGCTGGCCAGGACCCCCACGGGGTCCGCCGGGTCCGGGTGATTTCTGGCAACGGCCTTGTGCAGCACCTGAATTTTTTTCAGAAACGCCGCGTTCGACAGGCCAGAGCCCCACCCCACCAGCGCCGCTGGGTCGCGGCCCAGCAGGACGCTGGCCACGGCGCAGGCCGTGGTGGTGTTGCCGATGCCCATCTCGCCGGTGAGCAGGATGTCCGCTCCCTGGGCTTTCGCGTCCAGGGCCAGGGCAATGCCCGTCTCGATGGCCTGGGTACACTCGGCCCGTGTCATGGCAGGGCCAACGCTGCAATCGTCGGTCCCGTTTTTGCATTTTCTTGGCAAAACGCCATCTGTAAAGTCAAGGTCCTTTACACCGATATCCACTGGGATCACGGTGCAGCCTGCTTGGGCGGCCAGATAGTTCACCGTGCTGCTCCCCTGCCCCAGGGCCCGGGTCACGGCGCGGGTGACGCTCTCGTCGGACTGGCTCACACCCTGGCAAACGACGCCATTGTCGGCGCAGGCCACGAACAACATGCGCTTGTCCAAACGCACGTCCGGATCCCCGGTCAGGGCGGCGATCTTCGTGATGGCGTCCTCCAGATGCCCCAGACTGCCCAGGGGCTTAGCGAGACGATCCCACCAGCGCCGGGCGGCGTCCCGCGCCGCCGGGTCACCGGGGCGAATGGCAGAAATGGTTTCTTCCAGGGTCATGCTCTCGTCCTCTTTCTATAAAAAGTTGCCATGGCGACAAAACGCTCTGCCACGGGGGTCTCCCCTCCAAAGTGCAGGTGGGGAAAGGCGGCGTACATGCTCTCGCCGGCATAGCCAAACCGCCAGCTCCGCCCAGAGGGTTTCACGGCGGTCAGATCCTCTCCGTTGGCGGTGGTGTCCCAGTAGTGAAATTCGTGGGCGGGGATCGCTTCGCCCGCCCGGAAAAGCAGGCTGTCGCGCTCCCCCGTCAGGGTCAGATACCCAAAGCGGCGGAGCTGGCCCGTGGAGTAACCCTCACCGGGGAAGAGACCCACCATGGGATAGCCCTCCCCCGCCGCGTTCTGTAAGGCTGTTTGCAGATAAAGAAATCCCCCGCACTCGGCTACGGTGGGCAGGCCGCTGGCCACCGCCCTGCCAATGGCGTTCCGCATCCCCGTCTTTTGGGCCAACTGCGCGGCGTAGAGTTCCGGGTATCCGCCGCCCAGATAGAGGCCATCGGCCTTTGGCGGGGCCTCATCCTGCAGGGGGCTAAAAAACACCAGCTCCGCCCCAGCGGCTTCCAAGGCGTCGAGATTGTCCGCATAGTAAAAACAAAAGGCTTCGTCCCGCGCCACGGCAATGGTACAGGTCTTCTCCCCCTGCCGGCCCTGGGTCTTTGGCGCGTCCGGCACTTCGTCAGCAAGGGCTAAGAGCGCGTCCAGATCCACGGTTTTCTCAAGCTGCGCCGCCACTTGGGCGAAGCGCTGGGCCAGGTCCTGGATCTCCCCCGCCGTCTGCAACCCCAGGTGTCGGCTCTCGATGCGAGCCGCCTCCAAGGGCGGCAGATAGCCCAGCACAGGCAGGCCCGTCTCCCGCTCTAAGATCGGTTTCAGGTGGGTGTGGAGGGACGGCTTGCAGAGGGTCAGGACCAGACCCCGCAAACGGCTGTCCGGCCGGAACTTTTGTAGGCCCTGGATCTGCGCCGCCAGAGTCAAACTACTCCCCCCCGGCCGAACGGCCAGCACCACAGGCAGCTTGGCCGCAGTGGCCAGGTGCCACGCGCTGGCCTGGTCGGTCCCGTTCACGCCGTCGTAATAGCCCATGGCCCCCTCGATGAGGGCGACGGAGCGGCTCTGCTTGGCGAGGGTCTTTCGCACGCCCCTCTCGCCTTGGAGAAAGAGGTCTAAATTCCGGCTGGGGATGCCCAAGACCTTTTGGTGAAACATGGGATCGATGTAATCCGGCCCGCATTTGAACGCCTCCGCCCCGATGCCGCGGGCGGTAAGAGCCGCCAGCAGGCCACAGGTCAAAACCGTCTTGCCGCTCCCGCTGGCCGGGGCGGCCAGCATCAGGCGCTTCATGCGTCACCTCCGGCAGAAATCAAAAAGATGGGGTTTTGGGCCAGGAGCAGATGCAGGTCCCCCGCCGCCTTGGCGCGACTGACGGCAATTTGGGTGATCTCCGGGGCATAACCCAGGGCGGTCAGTTCCTCCACAGCCTGGTGCAGCGTCTCCAGCGCAATGGCGGAAATGCAGACGCGGGCCTTGGGATTTTTCGCGCGGACAACCTGTAAAATTTCCGGCATCTTCCTGCCGGTGCCGCCCAGGAAAACCACATCCGGTGCGGGCAATTCGTGCAGCGCTTCGGGCGCGTGGCCCTCCACGACCCGCAGGTTCCAGGCGCAAAACTTCTCCCGGTTGCGGCGGATGAGGTCGCAGGCCTCCGCCTTGTGTTCGATGGCCCAGACGGCCTGGCTGTGGAGCGCCAGCTCGACGCTGACGCTGCCCGCGCCCGCGCCGACATCCCAGCAAAGGTCCTCCGGCCCCACGGCCAGCTTCGCCAAGACTGCCGCCCGGACCTCCTGCTTTGTCATGGGCACCCTGTCCCGCAGGAATTCCGCATCCGGGATGCCAGGGGTGCGGCGCTTGGGCGTGGGGGCCGGTTCGGCCAAGAGGACGCTGAGGGGGGCGAAGGTCTCTTCCGCCAGGGCCTGGGCAGTGCCGGAATAAACCTTCTCCTCCGGGTACGATAAATTTTCCCCCACGGTGACAGGCAGGTCGCCGAGCCCCATCTCCACGAATCTCCGGCAGATACTCTGCGGCGTGAGCACCCCGCCCGTGAGGAAAAAGGTAGGACGGCCGTGCAGCACCTCCGCCACCGGGTCCAGCTCCACCCCATGGGCGGAGCACAGCCGCCAATCCTGCCAGGGGCGGCCCAGCTGGGCGGCAAAATATTGCAGACTGGAGACGCCGGGCAGCACCCGGACGGAAATGCCCCGCTCCCGCAGCAGGGGGAGGAGAAGCCGGGGGCCTTGACGGCCACGCAGGTAAAGGTACCGCGCAGACGGTTCACGATCAGGGTGGACAGGGCCTCGCCCTCCACATCCTCGGCCACGATGACCAGCTTCTTGCCGGCCTGCACGATCTGCTCCAGCAGAGGCAGCAGGCCCTTGGCCCCGGAGTAAAAGCCCGTGTCGCCGCTGAAGACCACGCAGGCCGTCTCCTCCTGGGCTGCTTGGAGCAGGTCCAAGATCTCCTGAGCGCGTACGGCGGGCACTTTTCTCGCACCGTGTTCCGGCAGATGTTCCAAGAGGCGCTTCGCGCCTAAAATGAGGGGGGCCGTCTCCAAAACCTCCCGCGCTTGCTGGGTCAGGGTGTCTAATGTCCCCCCGCCCAAGCCGATGAGGGTCACTTGCATTTGCCTTCCTCCTCTCCCAGTTCGTGCAGAATTTCTTCCATGGTCTGGCCGTCCTCCTGGGGACGGCGGATGAGGACCAGGGGGACGTGTTTTTCGCGGGCAGCGTCCGCTTTATCTGTAAAGCCTCCGGCCTTGCCCCCATCTTTGGTAACAAGCCATTTTACGTTGTATTGGGTCAGCATGGCTTTGTTCATTTCCCTGGTGAACGGCCCCTGCAACGCCAGAATATTCTTGTGGGGGATCCCCAAGGCCTCGCAGGCGTCCAACGCCGCGTGGGTGGGCAGGACGCGGGGATAGAGCCGCGCGGGGTCCAGGCTGGCAAAGGCGGGCAGCTCTTTCGCACCAGTGGTGAGGAGAATGTTCCCCTCGGTGGTCTGCAAAAACGCCGCCGCCTGCTCCGTGCTCTCCACCGTGACCCAGGTTGCTTCCGTCGCGCTCTCCTGCCGCAGGAGGCGGCGGAGGGGGGTGCCGGTGGCTTCACAGGCCGCCTGGATGTTCTTCGTCACCTCCACCGCATAGGGGTGGGTGGCGTCGATGCAGAGGGCGTAGTCTGGTAAACGTCGCGCTATGGCAGGCTGCTCCAAGCGGCCCGTTAAGATATGGTCTTTGGGAAAGTCCCCCAGCATCTCCGCCCCCAACGCCGTCGCCACGCTCACGGTGACGGCATGGCCCAAGGCCAGGAGCTTCTGGGCCAGGACACGGCCCTCGGTCGTGCCGCCGAACAGCAAGATCTTCATGTCTTATTCTCGTAGCCTCGCGGCGTGACCATGCGGCCGTCGATGGCTTTCGTCGTGCGGTTTCCGATGAAGACCGTTGTGAACATATCCGCCCGGAAGTCCCGCAGCTGTTCCAGGGTGAGCAGGGCGTGGTCCGTCCCCTCCCGGCCGATGTTCCGCACCCAGCCGCAGAGGGTGGCGGGGTCCTTGTCCTCCAGCAAAATGTCGCAGGCACGGCGCAGATGCTCCGTGCGCTTCTTCGAGCCGGGGTTATACAGGACAAGGGAAAAATCCCCCTGGGCCGCACACCGCAGGCGCTTCTCGATGGTCTCCCAGGGCGTGAGCAGGTCCGAGAGGGAGATGACGCAGAAATCGTGCATGAGCGGCGCCCCCAGCACCGCCGCGCCGGAGAGCGCCGCCGTCACGCCGGGGACCACCTCGATCTCCACCGCTTCGACCCCCTCCGCCAGCTGGAGCAAAGGCCCGGCCATGCCATAGACCCCCGCGTCCCCGCTGCATAAGAAAGCCACCGTCTTGCCGCTCCGGGCCGTCTCTATGGCCCAGCGGCAGCGTTCCAATTCCTGGCGCATGGGGGTGGTGTAGGTCTGCTTGTCCGGGAACCGATCCTTGACCAGGTCCACATACACGGGATAGCCGCACAGCACGTCGGCGTCTTCCAGGGCCGCCAATGCCTGGCCGGTCATCTGGGAAACCTCGCCGGGGCCAAGGCCCACGAGATAGATGCGTTTTTCGTTCATATTACCACCGCCAATCAAAGTGCACAGGGGCCAGGGCGACGGCGAAGGTCACGCCCGCCCCCTTCCATTTTTTCCGGATCAAATGCCCCCCGCTGGCCCGGACTGCCGCCCGCTCACAGACGTTGTCCACGCCCGTGATTTGGGCCACAAAGGGCGAGGGGGTGAAGTCGCCGGGGAGTTTGGAAAGTTCCTCCGCGGAGTAGGTTTTGAGCTCCCAGCTGTGGGCCGTGCAGAAGGCCAGCAGGCCGGGTTCGTTGGCTTTCAGGTCGATGGACGCGGCCTGAACAAAAGCCTCCGGAGCGAAATTCTGCTCGGCCAGCAGGGCCGCATAGGCGTTTTCTAACACCGCCTGAGACGTCCCCTTCCGACAGCCAACCCCCAGCGTCAATGCCTTTGGGAGCAGATGCAGCGCCGTGTTTTCCTCCTGATACAAGGTGACCGCTGCGTCGCAGGTCTCCTCTTCCGTCAGAGAAACTTCGTCCGGCTTCTCCCCGGAAATGGGCCAGGGACAGCGCAGTTGAATTGGCTTCCCGTCCAACACTTTAGAAGAGACCCATTTGATGCGCTCTGCTTCCTTCACCAGGCACCCCTGGGCGTTTGCCCAGCTATCCACCGCAAACAGCCCCCGGCCATCCGTGGCTGTCGTGATCACAGGGATCGCGCCAAGGTGGGCCGCAACGGCCTGCGCCAAGGCGTTGGCTCCGCCCAAGTGGCCGCTGACCAAGGGGATGGCAAAGCGCCCCCCTTCGTCCACCGCCACCACGGCGGGGTCCGTGGCCTTGTGCCGCAAATGGGGCGCAACGGCCCGCACCGCAATGCCGACAGCCCCGACAAAAACCAGGCCCTCTTTTTCCGAAAACTGTTGTGCTGTCCACACAGGCAAGGGATTTCCCTTGTCAATTCTCGTCACGCTTCCGCCGAACTGTTCCGCCAGACGCCGGGCCAGGTCCTCCCCCCGCCGGGTGAAGGCGGCAAAGGCCAAGGTCATGTTGTCGCCCTCCGAAACTCCGTGGAGAAATCCGGGGTGTAGAGGCGGCTGCGCTCACAGTCCGTCCCCAGAAAACCGCCGACCAGGACCAAGGCCGTCTTGGAAATGCCGTGTTCTTTCCCCGTCTTCGCCAGTTCTCCCAGGGGGCACCGGACGACCTTTTCCTCCGGCCAGGTGGCCTTGTAGACCAGCGCCGCCGGGGTCTGTTCCGTGTAAGTCCCTTGCAGTAAGGCGGCCTGCAAACCCTCCAACATGGAAGCGGAGAGAAAAATCACCATCGTCGCCCCGTGCGCGGCAAGGGAGGCGATGCCCTCCCGCTCCGGCACCGGCGTCCGCCCTGCCATGCGGGTGATGATGACCGTCTGGCTCACGCCGGGCAGGGTGTACTCCGCTTCCGCCGCCGCCGCGGCTCCGCAAAAACTGGACACCCCAGGGGTAATGGCATAGGGGATGCCCTTGGTATCCAAGGCGTCCATCTGCTCCCGAATGGCCCCGTAGAGACAGGGGTCGCCGGTGTGCAGGCGGACGGTCTGTTTCCCCTGGGCTTCGGCCTGCTCCATCACGGCCAGGACCTCTTCCAGGGTCATTTCCGCGCTGTTATAGATGACGCAGTCCTCCCGGCACAGGCCGAGCAAAACGGGGTTTACGAGACTGCCCGCGTAAATGCAGACGTCCGCCTGCTTGAGCAGCTCTGCCCCCCGCAGGGTGATGAGATCCGGGGCCCCCGGCCCCGCGCCGACAAAGTGGATCATGGTGCCTCCTCCTTCACGATGATGGTGGCGTAATAGCCCACGGGCTGATCAAGCTCCCGCAGGTCCCGGCAGACCAGCTCCCCCGGCAGGCCGCAGTTGGCCACGAGCTGGGCGCGGTCCAGCAGGCCCTTTTCTTGCAGAACAGCGAGTACCTGCGGTAGCTCCCGCCCCGATTTCATCAGAATTTTCGTCCCCGGCAGGTCCAGCCCCGCCAGTTGGTCCGGGTGAGAGGCCGGGAGAACGTGCAGGGCCTCGCGCCCCTCCACCAGACTCTCCCCCAACCGGGCAGCGATGGCCGCAAAGCTCGTCACGCCGGGGATCATCCGGGTGGGATAGCCCCGCTGCTTCAGGCGCTCCATCACATAGCAATACGTAGAGTAGGTGGACACATCCCCCAGCACGACCATGGCCACGTCTGCTCCCCGGTCCAGATAGGCCGCCACCAAGTCCGCGTTTTTCTCCCAAGCGGCCTCCAAAACCTCTGGGTCCCGCGACATGGTGAAGGGCAGGGACAGCAGCGCTTTCCCGTCCAAGTCCACCGCCTGGCCCGCAATGGACAGCGCCAGCTGCTCCCCCGACCGCGACTGGGGCGCAGCGATGACCGGGCAGGCCTTCAGCACGCGGCAGGCTTTTACCGTCAAGAGTTCCGGGTCGCCGGGGCCGACGCTCACCCCGTAAAATACGCCTAACCTTTCTTCCATTCGTGCAGTACCTCCTCATACCCTTCTGTCCGCCCCAACACGCCGTAGACGTTGGAAAATAGTAAGACCCCCACAGGATACGCCCCCGCCGCCCGGCGGCGGACGTGCCCGTCAATGGCCGCGAGCAGGCGGGCCATCACCGGCGCACGCAGGCCGACCTGATCCAGCAAGGCAATGCAAGCATCGGTCGTCGCGCTGTCTAACAGGGTCTCACACAGCGCCTGTCCCCCGCCGCAGACGGCGGCGTAGGCGCAGAATAGTTCCGTCCGGCAGTCGGCGTAGCGGCTGTGGGTGTTCATAATGCCCCCGGCCAGCTTCACGAGCTTGCCCACGTGGCCCACCAGCAGAACGCTTTCAAAGCCCTCCGCCGCCGCTTGGTCCAAGGCATCCCCGATGAAATTTGCACACTTCACCACGGGGACGCCCAGGCCGTCCAGCCCGTGGCGGGTGAGAAAATCCTGGCCGTAATTGCCGGGGGTCAGGATCAATCGCTTGTGCCCCTGGGCAGCGGCCTGCCTGAGTTCAAGGGCCATGGTGTCGATCATGGCCTGCATGCTCATGGGTTCCACGATGCCGGAGGTACCTAAGATCGAGATGCCCCCCACGATGCCCATCTGGGGGTTGAACGTCTTTTGGGCAATGGCCTCTCCCTCCGGGACGGAGATGGTCACCTCCGCCCCGCCGTCATAGTCCGCCGTCCGACAGGCCGCCTCCACCGCCTCCCGGATCATCTGCCGGGGCACGCGGTTGATGGCGGCTTCCCCCACAGGCTGATCTAAGCCGGGCTTCGTCACCCGGCCCACGCCCTGGCCGCCCCAGATGCGAACGCCGGGGGTGTCAGACAAGGATACGCTGGCTTGGATGAGCGCCCCCGTGGTCTTGTCCACGTCGTCGCCGCCGTCCTTGCGGACACTGCATTGAGCGGTGTCGCCCTGCATCCGGCAATGCTCTAAGGGGACTTCGACGGTCAAGCCTTTGGGCGTCCGCAGGGAGACCGTCTCCGGCCAGACACCGGTCAGCAATCTCTGCACCGCCCCGGATGCGGCCAGCGCCGCGCAGGTCCCCGTCGTGTACCCACAGCGGAGCTGTTTGCCGTCGGCGTAAATATAGTGTTCAAAGGCCATGGGACCCCCCCTCTGAAACCGCAACGGGCTTGCCCATCTCCTGCGCTGCGTTCAGTAAGCGCCGGTTGGCGTCGTTGTCCGGGCCGAATCCGGGACAACAGCAGAGGACGGTCTCGCAGGTTTTCAGCACGGCCAGGGCTTGGGTATACTCCCCTTCCTCTATCGGCTGAAAGGCTGGGGAGGAGATCACGTCTACCGCCAAGGCCTTCGCCGCCGGGAAATCCAAGTCGTGTTCCTGCAAGATGCCCGCTGCAAAGGGGATGCCCTGCCGCCGCAGACGGCGGTAGGCCGGGATGCCGCTCCCCCCGCCGCCGATGACAAAGACCTTCGGTGGGCCGGGGATGCGGGGCAGCTCCAAGCTGCCGTAGGCCGCAGAATAGATGCCGGGGGGCAGTTCGTAGAGCTGGGCGATATAGTCCTCCGTAAACACTTCCTCCGGCGGGCCGACTTTCTCAATGCTGTTGTTGTGGACACAGACCACCAGGTCAGACACCCGCTGGGCTAAGTCCAATTCATGCAGAGACAGCACCACCGCCAGCTGCCGCTCGGCCACCAGTTCTTTTAACGTGGAGAGCAGCTCCAGCTTATGCCGAATGTCCAGAAACGACGTTGGCTCGTCCAGGACCAGGATCTCCGGCTCCGGGCACAGGGCGCGGGCCAGCAGGACGCGCTGGCGCTGGCCGTCGCTGATGGCGGAGAAGGGGCGGTCGGCCAGGTCCGCGGCCCGGACTTGGGCCAAGGCCTCGTCTACCTTTGCCCGATCGGCTTGGGAGAGGACCCCCATGCGCCCGGTGTAGGGATACCGCCCCGCCGCCGCCACGTCGCGGCAGGTCATCAGCTCCGGCTGGTGCCGCTCGGTCATTAAGACCGACATCTTTTGGGCGACCGTTTTGTTGTCTAAGCTCGCCAGGCTCTGGCCGTCCAGCTCCACCACGCCGCCCAGGAGCCGCAGCTGGCGGACGATGGTCTTTAAGATCGTGGATTTCCCCGCCCCGTTGGGGCCGATGAGCGTCATAATTTCCCCCCGGCGCAGGCGGAGGTCGATGTGCTCGATGAGAGGCTTGTCGTAGCCCACGGGCATGTTCTGGGTTTGCAGATAAAACGCCTGCATAGCGCCTCCCCCTTTCTCAGGTCCGCTTGTTCTGGCGGCGGATCATCATATAAATGACCACCGGTGCCCCAAAGAGGGCTGTGACCGAGCTGATGCTCAGCTCCACCGGCGCAAAGACCGTCCGGGCGATGAGGTCACAGAACAAGCAGAACACCCCGCCCCCCAGAAAACACCCTGGGATGATGAGAATGGGCTTGGCCGACCCAAAGAGGCTCCGGATCAGATGCGGCACGGCGATGCCCACGAAGGAGATCGGGCCGGCAAAGGCCGTGACGCAGGCAGAGAGAACGCTGGACAGGAGAATAAGCTCCACCCGGAACCGGCGGACATTGACCCCCACGCTCAGGGCATAGCCCTCCCCCAGCTGAAAGGCCCCCATGGGTTTGGACAGCAAAAAAGCCCAGGCCAACGCCACGCCCACCGTCACCGCCATGACACGCACGTTGGACCAGGTGATGCCGGAAAAGCTACCCATGGACCAGTTGTGGAGATTCACGATGTTGGCGTCGTCGGCGAAGGTCACGGCGAAGTCGGTCAGGGCCGAGCAGATGTAGCCGATCATAATGCCGCAGATGATCAAAATCGACATACTGCGGACTTTGCGGGCCACCAGCAGCACAAAGGCCATGGAGAGCATGGCCCCCACAAAAGCGGCGGCGATCATCACCACGGAGTTGGAGAGCAGCCCCCGCTGGAGAAAGAGGATCATGGTCATGGCGACCACCAGCTTTGCCCCGGAGGAAATGCCCAGCACAAAGGGCCCCGCGATGGGGTTGGCGAAAAACGTCTGGAGCAGAAACCCCGCCACAGAGAGCGCCCCGCCCAGCAGGATGGCCGCCAGCACTCTCGGCAGACGGATGTCCCACACGACCCGGCTGGCGGTGGCGTCGCTCCCTTTTCCCAGGAAAATTTGCATGACCTGAGACACGGAGATGCCATAGCTCCCCGCGTTCAGGTTCCAAACCACGAAACTGACCAACAACACGGCCAGGATGACGAAAGCTACGGTATATCGTTTTGTCTCCCGTCGCATGGGGGTCCCCTCCTGTCTCAGGTCAGTCTGTGTAAATACGTCAGGGCGTCGTCGGAGACGCTGGGGTCGGTGAAGATGGTGTGGAAATCGACCATCATATCCCCTAAGCCTAAGCTCTCCTGGAAGAGGTTCTTGCCGGTACACCAGACGTTGCCCGCTTTGACCGCTTGAAAATCCGCCAGGAGCGGACTTTTGTCCAGAAGCTGGTCGATGGTGGTCAGCTCGCCCTCGATGGTGCTGTTGTAGATCAGAATATCTGCGTCTTTGGCGCCGGTGTAGAAGGCCTCCATTTGGAGCGTGGTGGTGGCCTGGGCGTTTTCGTCGGCTTTGAGATCGCGGAAGGCATAGGTCCCCCCGGCCAGCTCGATGGCCTTGGCCACGTAGTCCCCCGGCTTGCGGACGGTGACGCCGCCGCTGTTGGTGATGGCAAAAAAGGCCACGGTCTTTCCCGTCGCGGGAAGGTCGGCAAACTGCTGAAGCTTATCTACTTGTGCCTGGAAGCAGGCCGTCGCCTCCGTTGTCTTTCCCAGGAGGATGCCGCAGAATTTCACCCATTCCATTCGCCCCAAGGGGTGGCTCTCGTAGCTGGAGCGCTCCACGAGGACGGGGATGCCGAAGCTCTCCAGCTCCTCTTTCACCTCCGGGGTGTGGTAGATCATGGTGTTTTCCAGGGCCAGATCACAGCCTTTGGAGAGAATGAGCTCATAGTCCGGGGCGCGGTACTTCCCGGCATAGGTCATGGTGCCATTTTCCATCGCGTTCTTGGCCTCCGGGATGTACCAGTCATCCGCCTTGAGGGAGGACAGGGTCACATTCCCGATGCCGTCCACCGCCCGGAAAAAGTCCATGGTGCTCGTGGCGGCGAGATAGATATTGTCGAGAGGCTGCTGGACGATGGTCATTCCCTCCGGCACATCACTGGGAACGCTGGCCCCTTCGGGGACCACAAGACAGCTGCTGCCGTCCTGGATGTCGATGCGGCAGTAGCCCTCTTTGGAATAGGCCGCCGTAAACTGGGTGGCATATTGCAGCTCCACGGGCTGGTCAAAGGTCAGGTCCGCCCACGAAACGCTGCCCGCCGTCTGGCTGCCGCGCTCCCCCGCCCCCTGGCCCCCGCAGGCGCAGAGACTCAGGGCGAGGGTCAGGGTCAGCAGGAGGGCAGTCAGTTTTTGGAAAGGCCCCCGGCGCATCAGGAGGCAGGCTCCAGGCTGGCCGAGTCGAAGGTCAGGGTGTAGTCGATCTCGTGGGGCGTGCTCATGGCGGTGGTGTCAGCCAGGACGGGCATCTTCCAGTCGAAGCCGCTGACGGGGATCTCAAAGACGGAGTTGCCCTCGGTGTTCACGGGGTCATACTGCACGTCGTCCACCTTCATGTAGTCATAGTTGGAGCTGCTCCACTCGATGGTGGCGGTGGCCTTGCCGTCGGCAATGACGAGCTTGGTGGGCGAGGTCACGCTGGCCCGGCCGGAGCCGCCCTCCAGGGTCACGGCGACCTGATAGGTGCCGTCGGCCAGGGAAAGGTCTGCCACCGTCTTCAGGGGGCTTTCTTTCCAAGCCTGCTGGGGCAGAGAGACAGACTGGAAAACCAAGGTGCGGTCATACCACATTTCCTTATTCTTGCTGAACGCAGCGCAGTCCACGCCCTTGTCCAGGTACTCCACGGGGATGGTAAAGACGTGCTTGCCTGCGTCGTTCTCTTCAAAGGAAATGTACTGGTCCTCGGAAGCAGCGGCGGCTTCCTCGCCGGTGCCGGGGAAGACATAGAGGTAGCCGGTGCCGCCCATGGTCATGGCGGCGGTCATCTTGCCGTTGGCCACGGTGAGCTGGCAGGCCTCGATGTTGAACATGGAAGAACTGGACTCCACGGTGATGTCATAGGTGCCGTCATTGAGCACGTCGGCATAGACGGGGGTGCCCTCTTCGATCTCCTGGGGGGCGGCCATGTCGCTCTGGTCGGCGACCGTTTTGTTTTCGTCGGTGGCAGGCTGGGGCTCGGCGTTGTTGCCGCAGGCAGACAGAGAGGCCACCATCAGCCCCGCCAGAAACAGGGACAGTGCTTTCTTCATTCTGATCTCCTCCTACTTGTGTTGGCTCGATAAACTGCGGCCGCCCGAAAGGGCTTCCGGGCGGCCGCAGTGGTCCAGTATACTGTGTATCGCTTACTCTGCCTCGGCGCTGGCAACAGCGGCCTTGGCGTGCTCCACGAAGAGCTGCTGAATGGCCTCCAGCTGGCCCAGGCCCTCGACCTGGCAGTCGACGGTGTAACCGGCCTTCTCGAAGGTGCTCTTCCAGGAGTCATCCTCATCGCCAGCCATGTCGTTGTTGGCGTGGTCGCCGGCCACGATCATCAGGGGCCGCAGGATGACCTTATCATAGCTGCCCTTCTGCACGGCAGCCAGCACATCGTCCAGGGAGGGGGTGGCCTCCACGGTGCCGACATAGTAATCGTTGAAGCCCTTGTCGGTCAGCAGGGTCTGCATCTTGCTGTACACGGAGTTGGAGTCGGCGGTGGTGCCGTGGCCCATGAAGCAGATGGCGGTCTTGCCGTCGGCAGCGTCCTTGGTGGCGTCGGTGATGGCGGTCATGACGGCCTCGAAGTCGGCGTCAGAGGTCAGCAGAGGGTCGCCGATGGCGATCTTCTCAAAGCTGTCGGAATACTTGGCCAGCTCGTCGGTCAGCTCCTCGTACTCCAGGCCGTTCATCAGGTGGGTGGGCTGGACGACTAGGGTCTTCACGCCGTTGTTCACGGCGCGTTCCAGGGCCTGCTCCACGTTGTC
>ENA-OVGE01001411-OVGE01001411.1-human-gut-metagenome-genome-assembly--contig:-NODE-1411-length-18680-cov-84.702174_pt1 | contig 18680 bp, 10 predicted proteins | sample MGYA00237769_ERZ505417 | MGnify/ENA primary metagenome ERZ505417 (study PRJEB26158, sample SAMN06016403) | human gut metagenome | biome: human gut; feature: ankylosing spondylitis patient; material... | reverse complement strand
GGAGAGCCGTGGTCTCCACTATACCATCGACTACCCTGTTCATGCTTACGACAAGGAGTAATCAAGAATTATCAGAATATTAAAAAGCTCGGATGCTTGTGATGCATCCGAGCTTTTTTTATTTTCAAGAATTTGAGAATTAGAGAATTTTTCTTTCTACCTATTGGTTCTGGTGAATTTTCTTTTTATCTCGTCAGCGAGAACTTGATGCTCAGGCCGAAATCCTGTGTGGTGGTAGGATAACTGCTGCTCGACAGGAGCGGGGTGTTGGTCTGACGGTCATAATAGAAACTCATGGTAAGGAGTTTGCTGAAGGTATAATCGGCAGAGAAACTCAGTTTCAGAGCATTGTTGCCGCTGCTGGCACTGCTTACCATTGAGGCAATATCACGAACGATGGCTGCCTGCTTGCGGAAACTGAAGTCAAGACGTAGATTCAGATCATGGTTGGTACCATTCTGAACCGTCTTGGTGGTCGACGCATTCTGGTTGGCTGCATTCTTGTTGCCGCCCTTCGACTTGGAACGGGAGGCCTTGGCACCCCAGCCGAAAACATCGAAGTTGTTGATGCGGTAACCCATACCGATTACCCAGTCCTTACTCAATGCCTCGTTCAGCTGCACACTCGTCATACTGAGGTTCAACACACGGGTCTGGCGATATTCTGCCTTCACCGTCATATTATTATTGAATGTGACATCCATACCCAATAATGGCGAGAACGACTCGTTGATACTTACCTGCGAAATGTTGAACAGGCTGCTTGGAGATGGATTGCCCGTAGTGGCATCACTCACGAAGCCGAGACCGTTCATATACTCCTGGAAGGTGCTGTAACTGTTGTAGCTGCCAACCGCAAAGACACTTTTGTAAGAGTGGTTGATGTTGACACTCTTGAAGTGCTCGTTGAACCAAGGCAGACGTCCCAGTCCGCTGTAACGGATGGTCCAGTTTGGCAACATCCGACTCAATGCCGGGAATACCGAGAGCGAATTGCCACCCATCGAGGTATAAGCCTTGAGGAAGGCAGGAATCATGACATCGCTGCTATACTGGTTAACCGGCGTGCGAGAAGCATCAAACTTGCCACCAGCCAGAGCCGAACCAGCCGGATAAACGGTACCTGCATACTGCGCCTCTACCCTATCTCTGAAACCAGCCAGCGAGTTGACAAACTTCTCGAAGGTCTTGCTGCGATACCCCGAATTGGCATTGCCCATTCCCTCGAAAGCCGAACCCAGCGAGATGGTAGTCATCTGGAAGGCTCCACTCTGGGTAGTTGGCGTTCCTTCATACATATACTGTATGCTCTTCTGCGTGGTCTTGGTACGTGTGGCAGAGAGATCAATCTTGAAATCCTTGACAGGCTCCAGGGTGGCACGCAACGTAAGATTATCCGTTCTGCTGGTAGTAGCAGGTGTTGCGATACTGTCGTTGCAGAGCAGCCAGTCGTTGTTTCTAGCCTTCTCGATATAATCGTCGCCAACCATACCGAAGGCGAAGTCAAGACCCGGTGCCATCTGTCCCACCTTCTTCTGTCCGAAGGCATCACCCACACTAGGCAAGAAGCCCGGCAGGGTGAGCTGATAGCTGCTGCGATAGTTGATGCTCACATTGCGCACCATCATTGCCAAGCGACTAGCCAACTGCAATCCCTTATACCATTTCTTATCATCAAGCGGTTCCTTAGCCAGCACGGAGAGTTTCACCTTCATGGCAGTATCTACCTTTGAGATGATTCTGATCTGGTTATTATCCACCTTTTTATATTTAAGCGGGAACACTTTGCCGTCTTCCGTCTTGGCATTCACAATCAGTCGCTTGGTATTCTTGCCGTGGCGTATCTTGAATGTGGTATCAGGCAGGAGGGTGATTTCCCGTTCGAAGGCACGCTTGTTCTTAGGCAGCGCCTTCTTCGGATCAGCCGCCTGTTCCTTTGCTTCCTGCTTCTTTTTCTTTTTTTCCTGCTTCTTGCGCTGCATCTGTGCCCTACTCTGGGTACGGTCAAACTTATCGTTTACCTTCTTCAGGAAAGGCACATGGTTGTAGAGTTTCACCAAGTTAAAGTTACCGTTCAATGTCAGTTCGCGCTGGCTATTGATGGTATTTCCATACGAGTTGCCCTCCTCATCCTCTGTACCGCGCTCCCAAGAATAGTTGGCATTGTAAGAGGCATCGCTGTTCACCCAGTCGAAGACAGGCAGCAGATTGAGAGGCACCTTATAGGATGCCTGGAAATTCTGACTGTAGTCGAGCGGTGCACCCCAGTGGCGGATGCTGGTCCATACGGAATCCTTCCAGGCATGATACTGGTCGGCATAAAGATCCTTGTTGACCGGTGTATATGGTTCCTCTATCTGTGCATGGGTAGCACTCTGGAAGTTCATGTGCAGGTTCTTGGTCAGATCCCAGTTGATGGAGAACTCACGGTTCCAGAGGAACTGCTCACTGAAGGTGAGCGGCAACTTGGAGTCTACTCCAGCAGCTCCACTCATCAGGGTTTCCATATCGCGCTCCTGCAACTCGTAGTAGTCGCGCGTCATCTCGGTATTGAAGGCTATGTTCTGCGGCAGCCAGTTCAGTCCGAAACGTTTCAGTATGTCGAGCCACTTACTCTTGTTCTTCAGTCCCTTGAATGGTTCCCAAGCCTTATAAACCGGGCTCCACGAATAATCCAGGGCTCCGCGCCAGTTGTCCTTGCGCTCATACATCGTCGTTTCACCCGTAGTATACTGATGCTGATGACTGTAGGTGAATGAGAAGTTGGCAGGATCGTATGGCATCGGATGGCGCTTGGTAGCGATACCCACCCGGGCATTCGAGATGGAGAAGTTGGTCTGCGTAATCTTGGTGGCAGCGATGTTCTCGATAGAATCGCGCTCATGCTTGGATCCGGCAGCATCGAGGGCATCCTTCAACTCCATATCGGTATCCAGCGGATTATACTTAGGAGTAGTCTTCTCCTTGGTAACACTATAATATAAAGGTATGCTCACCTTCGCCTTGTCAGGGAAGAACTTACCCATTTCGAGCGATGTGGTCACACTGTAGGTACCGTAATTATCGGTAGTGCGACTTGCCACGCCATCTTCCAGACCGCCGAATCCCTCGCTGATGTATCTGCCGGTGGCATTCACGCTACCCAAATCGGAGAGTTGTACGTTGAGGTTGGCATTGGCAGCCCAACCGCCCGAATTATTGTGTTCCTTGAGTCGGAGTTCGTTTATCCATACCTCACCGCTCTTGATGTCGGCAGAATTGTTTCTCACACCCAGCATCATGGTCTTCACCTCGCCGAGACTCGGATTACCCACGATGGTAATCTTGTTCTGCGGATGTTCTGCATCCATCATGGAATAAGGAGCGAGATAAGAAGCCACACCCTGTGCCTTCGCCTTGTTACGGTTTTTCTTCAATGCCGTAAAGACACTCAGCGGCACATCGAGCATATTCTCCTCAGGCCATACCGCCTTACAGTCGGCTAGCACATAGCGGTTGTAGTTGGAGCGTGGCTCGGTGAGCTTCAGCGGGATTTCATACTCGTAGTAATTGTTCTTGTAATCACTACCCAGACGGATGAAGACTGAGAGATCACCATCCTGCAGACGGGTGGTATTCTGCTCCAATGCATTGGCATGGGCAAACATCTGGATGCGCTTGTACTGGCGCAGATCAAGGGTAGAATTCTTGTAAACCGCCTTCGCCTCGCCTGTGCTCATATTCTTGACCACCAGACTCAACGCCTGCTCGTTCGCCTCAACCAACTGAGGCTGACTAGGATCCTGTTCGCGCTTGATACCCGGAGGCAAAACATAGTTGACCGGTGTCTTCTCGCCGTTCTCCTCCAGACTCACGCTGCTTGCGTCGAGGGTTCCGCCACTGGCTGCACTAAGCGGCTGGTCATAGGTACGCCACTTGCCCATCACGAGGTCGAAGGTACCGAAACGCAGCACGATAGGTTTCTTGAAACCGGTGAGGAACATACGCATGAAGCGGATGCTGGAGAAATCGTTGATGTTACCCTGACGGCTCTCAAACTCATCGATAGGTATGCGGAACTGATACCAGGTAACGGTAGACTTGGTATTATCACGCCAGGTCTGGCTGTATTCACGCTTATCTACAATATGATTGTTACCTACCACGAGATCTTCCGGACGAATGCTGACACGGTACTGGAAGTATTTCTCATATTCGTTGAGGGTATAATCCTGGTTAATATCCTCGACATCCGGCGTTGACTTATAAGAAGTATCATAGCTCTCAGAACGGCTGTCGCTGTCAGGCGAGTTTCCCTGAGGATTGTTGATATACTTATATCGCTGCAAGATAGGAGCGCGCATCTCATCCCAGTCGGAACCGCGGAAATAGTGGTAGTCATCACGTGCCGGATCGGCAAAGATGCTGTCGAATACCGCCTGGTTCACCTTACCCTGAATCTGGTCGAGATAAGCACTCTTGTAGAATTCCTGCTCCTCGGCATCGGTCAGTCCGTTGAAACCCACATCCTGCAAGGCTCTGCTGCCACTGGTGGTAGCAAAGGCATAGGTCACGGTGCTCTGGGTAGGAATCTTACCCCACTGGGTATAGGTGTAGCTCTTGCTGCCATCTACCGGCATGCCACTCTCATAGAATTTCTTGCCATCACGCAGGATATCCTCGCTCACCTCGCCCAGGTTGATGTAGAAATCGCCACCGTAATCGGCAGCATCAGCCTCTTCGCGGGAATAGATGAACGGATCGAGCATCCAGAACTCGATGTATTCGATGTTTGCCTGCTCGAAATCGTTGGTATCCAGCTTACGCATCATTCCGCCCCAGTTGCGCTGCGGATTCTGCAGGGTTCCGTCAGCCTGCAAATCTGTTACATTGAAGTTGTATGGTCCCGGCTCGCTTGGATAGTAAGCCAGATTGAGTACATTCAGGGTATTGGTAGCGCCCTGATAACTGCTCTGGTCGCGCAATGGGAAGAGCTCCTTGGTATAGACCTCGCGGACATAATGGTTACTCAACTGCTTGAGGTCGCCCTTGATATGTCCCGGAGTGAGCGAACTTCCACGGCGGGTGAACAGCGGATCGATGGTATACCAGGCTAGGCGCGAACGGTGGAAACCGCTGCTCAGACCGGTCTTATCGCTGTAATCGTCCTTGAAATTGAGCGAAGGCACACTGGATATAAACCAGGAGGTAGGAGTTGTTACATCGATGGTGGTCTTCGTACCCTCGAAGTCATCGATATAAGATGCATTGTCCTGTGTGCCGCCTGCCTCACCGGCAATGAGCTGGGCAAATTCTCCTGTAAAGGATATCTGCGATGGCTGGGTGAGGTGCAGGAATGGTATCTTGTCAAGCACATTGGTGAGCCACTGACTCTCCTTGCGCCAGTTGAGATTGATGCCCCAAAGGGTGTTCTTCAGCGGTTCGGAGCCCATGGATACCTTGGTAGTAAGCGCCTGTTCGGAGAGGTGCTGGATAGTACCGCTCAACTGGAAGTTCTTGGTAAAATCATACTCCCAGTTCAGTCCGAACATCGTTTTTCGGGTTTGTCCGAAATCGGTATTACTCTCCAGAGAAACGTTGACAGCCGTACCGGCATCGATGATGCTCTGGTTCAGGATGGTCACCTCACCGGCACTGTAATCTACCGAATAGTCGGTGCCCTCTTTCAGGGTGATACCGCCTGCCGTAACGACCACCGAGCCCTGTGGCACATTGTAGGCATCAAGCGAGATGACATTGGCTGCAGAGCCCTTGAACTGTCCCACAATCTGATACTTGTTCTTTTCGGCTATCTGCTTGGCTACGGTCTTCGTACTGTCATAAAGTTCGGTAAAGGCATACTTTTCAGCCTTGTCGGCAGCCACGCCCCGCTTGACCAGATAATCACGCATATAACTGCCGAAAGGCTCTACCTTCGGAATGAACACGCGCCCATTAGAGATGGTATAGCCTTCTACATAATCGAAATATCCATTGCTGTGTGCCTTGTTGTTGTTATCCAGACGGTCGGCGCCCAGCACACGGATGATAGGCTGCTCTTTCACCTGTTGCTCAGGAATATAACTGAGATATACGCCGGTGGTATCGCTCTGGTATTTCACATCCAGGCGGAACTTCTCCTTCTCTACGGTAGAAGCCAGATAATAAACGTTCTTCATCATCAACCCCCAGTTGCCCTGTCGCGGATTGTTACTGGTATTTTTGAGCGATTTCACGAAGAGTGCCTGCTTGGTATCGCTGAGATCGGATGCAAACTCGCCCACCTGATAGGTAACGCCTCCCGATGTATACTCATAGGCTACGGCAAGTACCTGGTCGGTCTGCAGACTGGTTTTCAATGAGATATAACCCAAGGCGGTATTGACCGTATACTCTGAAGAATTGAGCAGGCGGGCACTCTCCAGTTTCTCATAATCGGCTCCGCCAACCAATCCGCCTCCATCAAGAGTGGTTGCAGCCTGGTCGATGTCACGGGCAGCAGCATACTGCCCTGTCATCGCCGCATACTCTGTATTCGCCTGGTTAGAAGGCACCTGTCCGCTCGCCGCCCACATCGGGTTGCTCAGTTTCTGGTTCTCGCCCAGGTCGGTCAGGGCTACGATGTTTCGGGTATTGGTGGTATTGCCGGTTTTGTTGGTAACCCACACCTCCACGCGGTTAATGGTGATGCCCGTGGTGAGATTAGGGAGTTTCTGCATCCAGGCATCATAATGGCTTCTGAAATACTGGGAGAGGAAGAAGTGGCGGTTCTCCTCATAATCGGCTACATTCAACTCAAAAGGAGTGAGCTGCACACCGCCCCTGGTAGATACGCTCTTCGATGCACTCTTCTTCTGCGAAGCTACCATCTGCAGCTTGAGTTTGCCAAACTGCATATCGGTTCTAACACCAAACAGACTGCTTGCGCCTTTGATGAGCGAAGAGTTGGAAGGGAAGGAGACGTTGCCCGCCTCAACGAGTTTGATGATTTCATCTTCCTTGCCGTCGTACTTCAGTTTCATGTTCTGTGCATCGAAATCGAAGGTGGCATCGGTGTTGTAATTCAGGTTCATGTTCACCTTATCGCCCACCTTTCCGTTGACGTTGAGGTTGATTTTCTCATCAAAATCCATCATCGTCGTCTTTCGGTTGCGGATAGGCAACGAAGGATTGTCGATGTTTTTCTTGTTGATACCGAACTTGAGTTCGGCAGAACCCTGAGTCTTCACTCTGATGCCACCAGGACCGAAGATTTTCTCGGCAGGTCCCAAGTCGAAGTGCATATCCGAGAAATCGAACTTCTCCTTGCCTTTTGCCTGGAAGATTTCATCGTTCTGCTTGCGGAAGTAGCTGTTGCGCTGCTGCTGTTCGGTCCATGCAAGATACTCTTTCGGAGTGAGCATGATAGGAGCCGAAAGCCAGGTTGAGCCCATGCGGTTGCCGATGATATAGCGGTCGATGGTATCGTTGTAGACTACCTGATATTGCAGATTATCAGGACGTTTCAGGTCGAGCGGACTCTGATAGAGGTCGCTCAGGGAGTAAGGTTGGGTGCGCTGAATCTGCCAGCGGGTATGCAGCAGCGAATCGGGAATGGTATCTTCATCGAGCTGCACGGGCTGGGCTGTGCTGGTATGGGTTTTCTTTTTATCGTCCTGAAGTTGAGGCAAAGCTATCGCATAGCCGAAGGTTGCCACCATCAGCCAAACCAATAGAAAAGATATGAATCTTTGCTTCTGTTTCATCGATAAAAAACTCCTAACTTATTTGATTTGCTTCAATGCCAGTTTCACAACCTGTTCTACCGGGAGATCAGGCTGTGCCTTGAGGATATCTACTACTACCTTGGCAGATGGTGCCGGCGAGAAGCCGAGCATGGTGAGGGCGCTTACCGCCTCATCCTTTACGTCATTGTTTACCATCGCCACATTGCCTCCGCTGGCTGGCAGTTCGTCAGCAATGCCGAGGCTCACGATTTTATCTTTCAGGTCGATGATGATTCGCTGTGCAGTCTTCAGTCCGATACCCTTCACGGTTTTCAGCACCTTGTCGTTACCTGCAGAGATGATTTCACAGAGTTCGCGTGGCGAGAGTGAAGAGAGAATCATACGGGCCGTATTTCCGCCTACTCCTGAAACGGTGATGAGGAGGCGGTAGAGTTCACGTTCCTGTTTGGTAGCAAAGCCGAAAAGGGTGAAAGAGTCATCTCTTCCACCAGCCACCAGCACTTCGTGAACATAGAGTTTCACTTCCTGTTTGCCCTGAATGGCAGTATATGTATTGAGCGATATATTGAGTCCGTAGCCCACCCCCGCAGTTTCAACAATAGCCAGCGCAGGTGTCAGCTCTGTCAGATCGCCATGAATATATTCTATCATTTTCTTTTTCTCCTAATTAAATTAATATATTAATAACGTGCAAAGGGCAGGATTATTGTAATAGACTTCCAGAAATTACGTCCCGACATAGTGCAAAGCGCATCGGGAGGTATTGGAAAGAGGATGAATGATGTTTCGCAACAAAATAGCGAAACTGTAAGGTTCTTGCTACGGATACTTTACAAATCTCTGCTTATTCATATCTAAAAAACTATGATTTTACTACTTTAATAAAAAGTGAAGAATTCACTGTTCACTGTAACTCTAACATCGATAAAAAGCTCGCAAATTCAAGTCTACGATTTTTTTCTTTTAAAAAGTTTGTCGATTACAAAAAAAAATCCTTATATTTGCAGCCAAATTACAATTTAACTTCTAATATTAAAGCGTGTGATGTGGAGCACATATAAAAGATTTTTTTAAAGAGGAGCTCAAACTTCATTATGGATACGTCATTAAAAATTTTAAATATGAAAACAAATAGCATAATATTGGGAGCATACTATAGCTGCCAGGCAAATAATTATGCAGATATGAAAGTTTGCATAAACACCTATTTCGTGAATACGAACAGAAATATTTCATTAAAATAAAAAAAAATACTCGATATGTATAACAAAATTATCTTCATTATGATGTTATTACTTATGATTTCGTGCAATTCGAAGCAGAAACGAAATCATAAAAACTCAATAGAGATTAAAGAACAATTAGGACAATCATCTTATCCTTTTATAAAAAGTATGGAGTATCATGCCTATATACAAGATAATGAGGCTATCCCTGTTATAGATATCCAAATCACTGAAAAAGGAAACTTCTCTATCTTTGTAAAATACCAAACTAATAAAAAATATTCGAAACTTAGTTATAAAGAGACTTTGGATTTTTTGTCCACCGTCATAGAAAAACAAAATAAAGAAAATATTCCCCTCTCTAGGCTTCAACAAATATTTATAAGAACAGAAATGTGGAATGAAAATTCCATCTATACTTCTATGGAGGAATACAGGAACATAAACATTCCACATGGCGAATATTTTAACAAAAAAGCGAAGGAAAGCCGTATAGTTTCAGACATCACAAAAATACTATCCAGATATAACTTAAAGATTGGAAGTCTCTCATACGAAGGTCTGCTACCGCTAGACGGAAAAGTCATTAAAGAAATAAATAAAAATATAGAATTAAATACGTCAGAAGCTTACCTTACAGGGAATTTAGTTTTAGATATTGCAAACCAATAGTTATGAAAATCAAGAATTTAGAAGAAGCATTAATCTGTTTTAAAGAAAATGCAATCATTCATGGGGAATGTACGCAAAATGGTGACAACAAACGTGGTAACAAAAGCCACAAAAATATAATAAATGCCATCAAGTACATTTCTGCAGAACATAAATATGAAATTTTAGAACCTCTTTTGGAAGATAACAATCTTTCTGTAAGAATATGGGCAGCTTATGCACTATTGCACGTTAATACTCCAAAAGCAGTAAAAGCATTGAAAGAAATTGTTAAGAATGGCAGTGGAATTATGGGGTTCAATGCAGAAATGACATTAGATGAATTCAAGAAAGGCAACATTTAACCTGCATATTTCATTCTCACCTAATTATACAAGTGCAAAGATTTGCCAGAAATTACATCCCGACGTAGCATGTAATACGTCCCGACGCAGAGCCAGAGACGTCGGGACGCAGCAAAAACTACGTCCCGACGTAGTTCAAAGCACATCGGGAGGAATCGGAAAGAGGATGTATGATGTTTCGCAACAAAATAACGAAACTGTAAGGCTCTTGCTACAGATACCTTACAAATCTCCGCTTATTCATACCCCAAAACTATGATTTTACTACTTTTTGCAACTTTTATGAGTTAAAATTCTATTAAAACGTCACGTATTTCAAGAAAAAGCTATACTTTTGCAACCGGAAATAGAATGAAGAGCGGAATACATATCCGTTGGATGACTAAACCGCAACAAATAAAAGAAATTAAAACAACAAAATAAAAGAAATAAGACAATGAAGAAATTTAGAGCAGCCGTAGTAGGATACGGCAACATCGGTAAGTTTACTGTTGAGGCACTCGAAGCAGCTCCTGACTTTGAGATTGCAGGTATTGTACGTCGCCAGGGTGCCAAGGACAAACCAGCTGAGTTGGCAAACTATGAAGTAGTAGATGACATCACCAAGTTGAAGGATGTAGATGTTGCTATCCTCGCAACCCCTACCCGCTCTTGCCCTGAGTATGCAGAGAAGATCGTTGCCCTCGGTATCAACACCGTAGACAGCTTCGATATCCACACCAGCATCCTCGACTACCGTACCAAGCAGATGGAGAACTGCAAGAAGGCTGGCAAGGTAAGCGTTATCTCTGCTGGTTGGGACCCAGGTTCTGATTCTATCGTACGTGTTCTGATGGAGAGCCTTGCTCCTAAGGGCTTGACATATACCAACTTCGGTCCTGGTATGAGTATGGGTCACTCAGTTTGTGTTCGTAGCAAGAAGGGCGTAAAGGAAGCGCTCTCTGTAACCATCCCATTGGGTGAGGGTATCCACCGCCGTATGGTATACGTAGAGTTGGAAGAAGGTGCCAAGCTTGAGGATGTAACAGCCGAAATCAAGGCAGATCCATACTTCGCTCACGATGAGACCCACGTATTTGCCGTAGCATCTGTAGATGATGTAAAGGATATGGGTCATGGTGTGAACCTCGTTCGCAAGGGTGTATCTGGCAAGACCCAGAACCAGCGTTTCGAGTTCAACATGAGCATCAACAACCCAGCCCTCACCGCTCAGGTATTGGTTAACGTAGCTCGTGCTTCATTCCGTCTGCAGCCAGGTTGCTACACCATGCCAGAGATTCCAGTTATCGATATGTTGCCAGGAACCCGTGAGGAAATCGTTGCAACACTCGTATAATTGGGAGTGAAGAACGAAGAGTGAAGAATTCACTTGCATCACTATAATAAAACGGCTCGCAAGAAGTTTCGAATTCTTGCGAGCCGTTTCCATTCAACTAAAACCACTTATAATAACCCTGTCATATACAATGGCAAATAAGTAATTCCCTCCTCTACTTTCAAATCAGCAGTATGCAAAACATACGGTTCTGCCAGATAGCTACCATATTTAGCGATGCACTTTTTGAGAGAAGTGAGCGTGTATCTGTTAGTTGACTTCACTTCTATCGGTGAAATATTATGCTTTGACGTTATGGTATCTTTGGCTATCAGGAAATCCAGTTCCATCCTTTCCTGGGCATCATCCTTACTATATTTGGAAAAGAAATACAGTTTATGCCCTGCCGAACGTAACATCTGAGCAACAATATTCTCAACTATCATTCCACCATTAAACTCCAGCTTATCTATCAGAAGCTTGTTATATAAGTTTTCCGACACTATTGTATTTTCATTGAAAGCATGACTGATGAGCAACCCCGTATCAGCCATATAGCATTTCAATGTCGTATCATCGGTATTCATGCCAAGACCGATACTTGGCTCTGTCGTATTATAGGCCATATTGACTATCATTGCATCTGACAGCCAAAAGAATGCCGTTTCATAATCTCGCATTCTCGCCCCTTCGGTGAGTGCCTTCAACATAAATTTCTTCTCATGTTTTTGAAGCTGAGAAGGAATAGTATCAAAAATCTGAGTAACTTTAAATACATAAGTTGACGCATACTTCTGGATATCATTACGATATAAAGTAAGAATTTGGCGTTTCACACGATCCACCTTATTGAAATCTCTGGTTTCTACAAATTTAGCTACAGCCTGCGGCATTCCTCCAACAATGAGATACTGTCTGAAATAGTCCATTGCCATGCGATGCATCATTTGTCCCATCTCATGCCTTTTCTGAAAGTTCATTCGTATAAGCGGCATCAGGGTTTCATTGTTCAGTGCCCACAAGAATTCCTCGAAATCCATAGGATACATCAATATTTCTTCCTCCTCAGAAGGAATCATGATATTCTCTACGTTCTTTTTGATAGAAACGAGCGAACCAGTCTCGATATAATCGTAACGACCATCTTCAACCAGATACTTGATAGCTGTACGAGCCCGGGGATACAATTGCACCTCATCAAAGATTATAACCGAATTTCTTGGATATAGAGGTGTATTGGTGAAACTGCTTAAATACATAAAGAACGTATCCAAGTCATCCAGATAGGTTTCGAACAAGGATTTTATGTCCTTTCCTATTTTATTGAAATCAAGTAAAATATAACTCTTGTATTCTTTTTGAGCGAATTCCTTTACGATATAGCTCTTTCCTACACGACGGGCACCATTGATGAGAACAGCACTTTCTCCGTTCTGTTCTTCTTTCCATTTCTTTAGCTGTTCATATACTTTTCTTCTCATAATTTACACCTATCCTAGATTAATTTTATCGGAAACACACACATATCCGCGATTAACATTTCTCAGTTTTTACACCTATCCGCGATTATCAGATGATGCAAATATACACATATCCGCGATTATCTCCAAGAAAAAGCCAGTTTTTTAATATCTTTTAATTTTAGGAATAAGATGATAACGATACGCAAGATACATAACATTGGTATAGTATAAACATCATGCTTTAAGTTCATTGTTGCTTTGTGTTATAATCCATTGCAAGCATGTGAATTAGCTACAGAAGCCGTATCTATCGGCATGAAGAAGTAGATCTATCCAATAGTCGGCAGCCGCCAGCAAGGTTGCTGGCATATGGCAGCAACATTGTCGGCATATGGCAGCAAGGTTGCCGGCAGCTGCCGGCAACCATACGAAACTATATTTAAAAGGTAAATAATACAGGTTTCTAAGACTATTTAAATAACTTATCAAAAGCTATATTATTTATGCGTCATGATATCAAGCACCATATCATCGGTAGCTCGCATCGCATCGGCACCAATGCTCGTAAGGTTGTGAATGCACTTATCCACATCATCATCTACGATACCCTCGGCAGAGGTGACACACTTGCCTTCCATAGAAAGGAGGGCGGAAAGAAGAGCGGTGCTGACACCTGATGAAATCTTCAGGGCACAACTTGGTTTCGCTCCGTCACAAATCATACCGGTGAGATTGGCTATCATATTCTTGACAGAATTGCAGATGCGGGTATAATCGCCACCCATCAGATAGGTAATGCCGCAACTGCTGCCCGTACTGGCTACCACACAACCGCAAAGAGCTGAAAGTTTGCCTAAACTCTGTTTGATATAGATGGCAGTCAGATGACTGAGCATCAGGGCACGGATCATTTCCTCCTCGGTATTCTCGTTCTCCAGCGCATAAACCACCACAGGGTTCGTTGCACAGATGCCCTGATTGCCGCTGCCGCTGTTACTCATTACCGGAATCATGGCACCACCCATACGGGCATCGCAGGCTGAAGCGGTGCGGGAGATGATATGCGAGAAAATATTATCGCCGAAGATACCATGACTCAACGGACGGTCCATCGTCTTGCCCAGACAGTGGCCATAGTTGCCTTTGATACTCAACTCGGCAGCCTTCATATTATAGTCTCTGGTCTTGAGAATGAAAGAAATCTCATCGAGCGGAGCTGTTGTTGCAAACTCGTAAACCATCGGGAAATTGAGTTGGATATCATCATCAGCCTCATCACCCACAGTACCGCCACGCTTATCGAGCACCACCTCGCCATTACGCTCAACATACACGAAATGGGTATGAGAACCGGAGATAATTGCCGTAGCCTGGTCTTCACCGCCATGACAGATGATTTCGATATAGAGTTTATCCACATCACCCTGCTTCAGTTTGATGTTGATATCCGCATCCTTGATATATTGTTTGCCCTGCTCCAGACTGTCGGGAGTGAGGTCTTTCAACACTTCCAGCTGATATTCAGGCTTTCCGATGAGCGCACCCAGCGATACGGCGATAGGCAAACCAATCATACCCGTGCCCGGAATGCCGACACCCATCGCATTCTTGAGCATATTAGGACTCAAAAGAACTTCAATACGTTCAGGGCGCTTGCCCAATGTAGTAGCAGCCTTGGCTGTACATAGTGCCACAGCCATCGGTTCGGTACAGCCGATGGCAGGAACCACCTCTTTATTAACGAGCGCAATGATGCGCTCACGCTTACTTTTCTCTAACATAATCTATATAGCTTTTATATAAATAACGTTCTTACCATTATTTCGGGTACAAAAATACAAAAAATAAACCGTATTCTTCTCTTTTCTCGAGAAAAATACGGTTAAAATCTATATTTCTTGATGAATTAGTCTTCCAACTGGAACAGAGGATCATCTGGAGTCAGCATGGTTGGCTTCTGGTCGAATTCCTTCAAGAGCTGCTCAGAAGCATACTTCTTGTTTACTACCAGGCGGAACATGTACTCGTTGAACCAATCGTTGGTCATGATGAAGCAACCGGCAAAACCATTGTCTGCACCCCAACTGTTCTCCACCTTCCATTTTACAGGCTTGCCATTGGCATCGAGATCTACAGCTGTCAGCGTCATGGCATGAGTAGAACCACTATCGAAAGTAGCGATGCGGTCAGCCTTGTTCATTGGGAATGAGGTATTGAAGAGGCTAGCATAATCGAAGTTGTCGAGTGCCAGATAGCCGCGCTTTCTATCAAGCTGCTTGCCCACATCATAACTTGAATACATCTTATGACCATCCTTTAGAGAGGCGATGGCGAGCTGGGCAATCTCCTCCATAGGCAGGTTCAGATACTTCCAGTTATGACCATCATAAGTATGGCGGTCGTATTCTACCTCGTATGTCTTGTGGTATGGGCGGCGTGGATCGTTCATCACCATCAGGAAGGTACCGTTGAGATCCTTGCCTACGGTTTCCTCATAGAAACTCTTAGGAGTATACTTCTTAGCCTCGCCTACCTGCTTGCCATCCTTGTCGCGGAATGCATAGGTAAACTCCTTCACCGGCTCACCCAGAGTAAGGCTGAGCATGTGATAAACCTGACCGAGCATCTCGTTCTTGCGAGCCTGGATAGCTGCCGACTTCTTACCCTGAGCCACCATCTTGCGGAGTTCCAGACCATACTCGCGGAGCTTGCTGCTTACGAGACGGCTCATCTTGGAAGTATTGTTGCTTGAGAAGGTCTCAGGCTGGGCACTCATAGGTACAAGACCATACTTGCTCGCCAAATCGGCAACACCACAGAAAGTACCGCCATCATTGAGCGGATTCTTGAAGAAGAACTGCACCTGAGGATCCTCGATGCTCTTCTTGCCAAGGTCGATAACCCCCTGAAGCATCAGGTTAGCCTTCTCTAGCTGATCATAGAAGAAGAGGTAATCCTGAGAATACTCCACCACTCTACCCTGCTTGTCGTTGACAGCAAAGTTAGAACGGAGCACGTTAAAACCGCTGAACATCCAGCAACGGCCCGAACTCTTCTGGTTGTGAATGCTCTGCGAAGGAGTCTCGATGCTGAAATGAGTATCAACCGGGGCCTCGTTGGCATGATTCTTCACAAGGTCATCAATGTTGTTGTTGGCAATCGCATTGAAGAGTGCCTTGTTGGCTACACCTGCCTGCTGGCTTTTCTCCATCTGCTGGAGAGCAGACTGACTGATGCCGCCACCCTTGGTCTGCGCCATCAGAGACATGGAAGCCATCATCATGGCTCCCAAAAGTAATACATTTTTTCTCATCACGATAAAGGTATTTATTTGCTTATTGTTATATAACTAATTCCGGATTTCATTCCTTTTTCAGAAATTTCCTTTGCAAAAATACAAAGAATAATCGGAAAAAGCGAAAATATTGCCTCAAAAGTGCTTTATATAGGAAAAAAGCATTATCTTTGCACAAGATTTTCACGAAGAAAACATGGACAAGAACAAGTTTAGTCTATTAAATAGTATAAAATACCCGGAAGATTTGAGACGGCTGAGCATTGACCAGCTGCCACAAGTCTGCAAAGAGTTAAGAGAAGACATTATCGACGAGGTTGCCGTCAACCCCGGTCATTTTGCCTCCTCTCTTGGCGTGGTTGAAATAACCGTAGCCCTACATTATATCTACAACACCCCATACGACCGTATTGTATGGGATGTGGGACACCAGGCCTACGGACATAAGATATTAACAGGACGCCGCGACAACTTCTGTACCAACCGCAAGTTGCACGGCATCCGTCCATTCCCTACACCTTTAGAAAGCGAATATGATACCTTCGCCTGCGGACATGCGAGCAATTCCATCTCCGCAGCACTCGGTATGGCCGTTGCCGCACGCGAAAACGGAGATACCAACAGGCACGTGGTAGCCGTCATTGGCGATGGAGCCATGAGCGGCGGACTGGCTTTCGAGGGACTGAACAACGTATCAAGTACACCTAACGACATGCTCATCATCCTGAACGACAACGATATGAGCATCGACCGGGCAGTGGGAGGTATGGAGAAATATCTCCTGAACCTCGATACCAACGAGACCTACAACCGCCTCCGTTTCAAGGCATCGCAGTGGCTGCACTCCAAAGGTTATCTCAACGAAGACCGCAAGAAGGGTATCCTGCGCCTGAACAATGCACTGAAGTCGGCACTGAGTCATCAGCAGAACATCTTCGAGGGTATGAATATCCGCTACTTCGGACCTTTCGACGGTCATGACGTGAAGGAAGTGGCGAGAGTACTCAAACAGCTTAAGAACATGAAGGGTCCTAAGCTGCTGCACCTGCATACCACCAAGGGAAAGGGTTACGAACCAGCCGAGAAGAGTGCTACCATCTGGCACGCGCCAGGCAAATTCGATCCGGAAACGGGTGAGAGAATCATTGCCGATACCAGCAACCAGCCTCCGAAATATCAGGATGTTTTCGGAGAGACGCTGCTGGAACTGGCTCAGAAGAACCCGAAGATTGTAGGTGTGACGCCAGCCATGCCTACAGGATGCTCCATGAACATCATGATGAAGGCGATGCCAAACCGTACCTTCGATGTAGGTATCGCCGAGGGGCATGCCGTCACCTTCTCAGGAGGTATGGCGAAAGACGGACTCATCCCATTCTGCAATATCTACAGTTCGTTTGCACAGCGTGCCTACGATAACATCATCCACGACATGGCACTGCTCAACCTGCCGGTTATCATGTGTCTGGACCGTGCCGGACTGGTAGGCGAAGACGGACCAACCCATCATGGTGCCTTCGATATGGCGGCTCTCCGTCCGATTCCGCATCTCACCATCGCATCTCCGATGAACGAACATGAGTTGCGCAACCTGATGTATTCAGCCCAGTTGCCAGGTCATGGCAGCTATGTTATCCGTTATCCGAGAGGCAAGGGTGTGCTCGTAGACTGGCGCAACCCGATGGAGGAAATCAAGACCGGTACCGGCAGAAAGCTGAAAGACGGCACCGATGTAGCCGTTCTTACCATCGGTCCTATCGGAAACGATGCAGCCCAGGCTATCGCTGAGGTAGAAGCCGAAACCGGAATGAGCATCGCCCACTACGATATGCGATTCCTCAAGCCACTCGATGAAGACATTCTGAAAGAGGTGGGCGAAAAGTTCAGCCGCATCATCACCATCGAAGACGGCGTTCGTATGGGCGGTATGGGCTCAGCCGTACTGGAATGGATGAACGACCATGACTATCAGCCAAAGATGACCCGAATGGGATTACCAGATGAGTTTGTGGAACACGGAACTGTGGCACAGCTCAGGGAAATCGTGCATCTCGATAAAGAATCAATCAAAGAAGCAATTAAGAAATGAAAATAATCATAGCTGGCGCATATGCCATAGGTACTCATCTGGCGAGACTCCTGTCACGCAGCAATGAAGAGATTACGCTCATCGATGAAAGCGAAGAGCGCCTGGCAAGCATTGGCTCCGACTGCGACCTGCTCACCATGCTGGGCAAGCCTACCAGTCTTCACATCTTACGCGATGCGGGGGTAGCAGATGCCGACCTCTTCATCGCCGTTACTCCGGTAGAAAGTACCAACATCACAGCTAGCATCCTTGCCAAGAACCTGGGTGCCAAAAGAACGGTGGCCCGTGTGGATAATCCGGAATATATGGATCAGCAGGCTCAGGAATTCTTCAAAGGATTAGGTATCAGCAAACTGATTTATCCGGAGATGCTCGCAGCCGTAGATATCAATAACGGACTGAAAATGAGTTGGGTACGTCAGCGCTGGGATGTGCACGACGGCGCACTCGTCATGCTCGGCATCAAACTGCGCGAAGGATGCGAGATACTGAACGAACCGCTCAAGAACATCAGCGGTCCTAACGACCCATACCACGTGGTAGCCATCAAGCGAGGCAGCGATACCATCA
>ENA-OVGE01001401-OVGE01001401.1-human-gut-metagenome-genome-assembly--contig:-NODE-1401-length-18806-cov-8.817770_pt1 | contig 18806 bp, 17 predicted proteins | sample MGYA00237769_ERZ505417 | MGnify/ENA primary metagenome ERZ505417 (study PRJEB26158, sample SAMN06016403) | human gut metagenome | biome: human gut; feature: ankylosing spondylitis patient; material... | reverse complement strand
TGTGGTTGGGCAGCAGATCGCGGGTGTAATCGAACCAGAACTTGCTCATCTGGGTGAGCACGGTGCCCTTTTTGGTGACCTTGTTTTTCAGGATGACGTCAAACGCAGAAATGCGGTCGGTGGCAACCATGATCAGGCTGTCGCCATTGTCGTAGATCTCGCGGACCTTGCCTTCTTTGATGGGTTTGAACTCTGTCATAATCAAACACTCCATTTTCCATGTTCTCAGCAGCGCAGCAGCGCAGCGCAGTTCTTACCCTATTATTTTACCATACTGCCGCGCGGTTTAAAAGGAACAGAATAAAAGAAAAACGGGCAAGTTTTGTGTTTTTATCGTGAAAAGTGCGCAAAAAACCGCAGGGAATTTCGGCGTTTTGACGATAAAAGTCGTACTTTATCCCCAAATACACCCACCTTTGCAAAATGCAGTCATGGACAAGCGCCGCCGGTTGCGGTATCATAGTAGTATGAGTATATCTGCGCTCCGCAGGGGCGCAAAAGTAAACAAGGAGGTAAAGAGTATGGGCAAATTTCCCAAGGGCTTTTTGTGGGGCGGCGCTACCGCTGCCAACCAGTGCGAGGGTGCATGGCAGGCAGACGGCAAAGGTCTGGCAACGGTGGACGTGACCCCCTTCGGCCCGGACCGTTTTCCGGTGGCAACGGGCTCTATGGAAATGCTGGGCTGCGATGACGCACATTTCTACCCCAGCCACGAGGCCATTGACCTGTATCATCATTATAAAGAGGATATCGCCCTGTTTGCAGAGATGGGCTTCAAGTGCTTCCGGCTGTCCATTGCATGGACCCGCATCCTGCCCAACGGCGATGACGCCCAGCCCAACGAGGCAGGACTGGCTTTCTACGACAGCATTTTTGACGAGTGCCATAAGTACGGCATCGAGCCGCTGGTCACCATCTGCCACTTTGACACCCCCATTGCCCTCATTAAAAAATACGGCGGCTGGAAAGACCGCCGCATGGTGGACGCCTACGTCCACTACTGCGAGGTGCTGTTCGACCGCTTCAAAGGCAAGGTGAAGTACTGGCTCACCTTTAATGAGATCAACATGCTGCTGCACCTGTCCTTTACCGGCGCAGGGCTGGTATTCTACCCCGGCGAAAATGTGGAGCAGGTCAAGTATCAGGCTGCCCATCACGAGCTGGTGGCCAGCGCAAAGGCGGTAAAGCTGGCGCACGAAAAAATGCCGGACGCCATGGTGGGCTGTATGCTGGCGGCAGGGCAGTTCTACCCCCGCACCTGCGCCCCGGAGGATGTGCGGGCGGCGCAGGAGGCAGACCGGGACAACTACTTCTTTACCGATGTACAGGTGCGCGGCGCTTACCCCGTGTGGGCTAAAAAGCGGATGGAGCGCGCCGGGGTGCAGCTGCACACACAGCCCGAGGACGACCGCACGCTGCGGGAGGGCACGGTGGATTTTGTATCCTTCAGCTACTATTCCAGCCGCTGCATCACGGTGGATAAGGAGCTGATGGCGGCAGAGAATGCGGAAGGCAACGCCGTGTCTGCATCGGTGAAGAACCCCTACCTGAAAGTCAGCGAGTGGGGCTGGGCCATTGACCCGGTGGGTCTGCGGGTGACCCTGAACACCATTTACGACCGGTACGAAAAGCCCATGTTCATCGTGGAAAACGGTCTGGGAGCGGTGGATACCGTAGAGCCGGACGGCTCCATCCACGACAGCTACCGCATCGACTACCTGCGGGCGCACATCGAAGAGATGGAAAAGGCCATCAACGAGGACGGTCTGCCCCTGATGGGTTACACCACATGGGGCCCCATCGACCTTGTAAGCGCCTCCACCGGCGAGATGAAAAAGCGATACGGCTTTATCTATGTGGACAAGGACAACGCCGGCAACGGCACCCTTGCCCGCAGCCGGAAGGACAGCTTTTACTGGTACAAAAAGGTCATTGCCTCGGACGGCGAGGACTTGGCTTGAGCAAGCGCCCCGGCACTGTTTGCGGTATGGCAGCGCCGGGGCGTAAACGTGTGAGGACGAACCGATAACGGAGAAAATTTATGACACCACAGATCATTGCACACCGCGGTGCTTCCTATCTTGCACCGGAAAACACCCTGACAGCCTTTAAAAAAGCCATGGAGCTGGGCGCGGACGGCGTAGAGATGGACGTACAGCAGACCATTGACGCCGGGCTTGTGATCCACCATGACTATATGATCGATCTGCACACGGATATTTCCGGCAAGATCTACGATATGACCATGGGCGATCTGAAAGAGCTGGATTTCGGCAGCTGGAAGGACGCCATCTATCAGGACGAAAAGATTGCTACCTTACAGGAAGCCATGGAGCTGTGCAAGCAGATGCCGGGATGCACCGTGCATCTGGAACTGAAATCCACCATGGACAACGACCCGGACTTTGTGCCCCGGGTGTTGGAAGTGCTGCGGCAGACCGAGATGGTAGAACAGGTGATCCTTGTTTCCTTCAACCACGCGCTGCTGCGGCAGGCTAAGCAGCTGCTGCCCGAACTGCGGGTGGGTGCGCTGGTATACGGCGAGCTGGAAAGCATGCTGCTGCCGCCACCCATCATCTGGAAGGATCTGGGACTGACCAACGGCACGGAGGACATGGAAGCCATGGATGCCGCCCTGCCGGAGAGCGCAGCAGACGAGGAAAATTGCAGCTGGATGACCCGCTGGATGAGCGACAAGGTAAGTATGCTGCGGGCAAACTTTCCCGGCGAGAGCCTGAACGAGATCTACAAAAACCTGATGGCACAGCGGGATCTGCCCGGCTATATCAGCAGTCTGGACTTTGTGCCGGAGTGGGTCAGCTGCGAGTACCATACCGCCTACAAAAACGCCGGTTTCATTGACAAACTGCACGAAATGGGCATCAAGGTGTCTTTGTGGACGGTGGACACGGAAGATTCCGTCCGCAGCCTGCTGCGCACCAGCGCCGATGCCTACATCACCAACCGCCCCGACCGCGTGCGGGAGTGGATGGAGAAGGAGCAGGCGGCGACCGCCACGGCAGAGTCTGCCCCCACTGCTGAAGCAGACGCCGGAACAGCCGCCGCAGAGTAAGCCAGCTTGGAATAAGCACAAATAACCCCAACAAAAAAGAGATAGGCTTTCCCGAAAGGGATCGCCTATCTCTTTTTGCATTTGTTTTTATTCCGCTGCTTCGGTCAGCACAAAGGTCAGCTCTGCGGTGACGGCGCACTTACCGTCCACCCATGCCGAGGCCTTGCCTACGCCCACAGCGCCGTGCTGCTGCACCAGCTCACAGTGGAGGGTAAGCACATCCCCGGGGACGACCTGCTTACGGAAGCGGGCACTCTTGATGCCGCCGAACAGCGCAAGCTTGCCCTTGTTTTCCGGCAGGCTCAGTGCCGCCACAGCGCCGGTCTGTGCCAGCGCCTCCAGCAGCAGCACGCCGGGCATGACCGGCTGTGCCGGGAAGTGGCCGTTGAAAAATTCCTCATTGCGGGTGACGCACTTGCGGCCGATGGCCCACTGCCCCGGCTCGTAGTCCAGAACACGGTCCACGAGGGCAAAGGGGTAGCGGTGGGGCAGAATTTCTGCGATCTGCACACTGCTCAGGGTGTTGGCGTTTTCACGCACGGTACGGGGCTCTGCCATGGGTCAGCCCTCCCATCTGCGCAGGGCAATGCAGGCGTTGTGGCCGCCAAAGCCCAGACTGTTGCTCAGCGCATACTGCATTTTCTGCTGCCGCCCGGTGTTGGGCACATAATCCAGATCACACTCCGGGTCAGGCTGGGCGTAGTGGATGGTGGGCGGTGCAAACTGATCCCGCAGTGCCAGTGCGGTGAACACGGCCTCAATGCCGCCCGCACCGCCCAGCAGATGGCCGGTCATGCTCTTGGTGCTGACCACGGTCATCTCCTTGGCGTGTGCGCCGAACACTGCGTGGATGGCAGCAGTCTCGCAGGCATCGTTCATGTGGGTGCCGGTGCCGTGAGCGTTGATGTGGTCCACCTGCTCCGGTGCAAGTCCGGCATCCGCCAGGGTCAGCTTCATGCAGTCGATGGCGCCCACACCGCCGGGAGCCGGGGCAGTAAAGTGGTAGGCATCGCAGTTGGCACCGTAGCCCACCACCTCGGCGTAGATGTGTGCGCCGCGCGCTCTTGCGTGCTCCAGCTCCTCCAGCACCAGCACACCGCTGCCCTCGCCCATGACAAAGCCGCCGCGGCGGGCGTCAAAGGGCAGGCTGGCAGCGTCCGGGTCGGTAGCAGTGGAAAGCGCCTTCATGCTGGTAAAGCCGCCGATGCCCAAGGGGCTGATGCAGCTTTCCGCACCACCGCAAACCATCACCGACTCGTAGCCGTCCCGGATGCGGTGGAAGGCATCGCCCACGGCGTTGGTGCCGCCGGCGCAGGCCGTGACCGGACAGGTGCACATGCCCTTCAGACCAAAGCGGATAGCCACCTGTGCCGCTGCCATGTTGGCAATGGCCATGGGCACAAAGTAGGGGCTTACCTTCTCCATGCCCTTTTCCTCGCCGCGGGCGTGCTGCTCCTCAATGGTGGGCAGACCGCCGATGCCGCTGGACAGGATGACGCCAATGTCCTTGCCCTCGGCCTCGGTATCAAGGCCGCTGTCTGCAATGGCTTCGGCGGCAGCGCCCAGTGCCAGCAGGGTGAAGCGTGCCATTTTGCGGACTTCCTTTTTGTCCACCACGGTCTCAGGGTCAAAATCCTTTACCTCACCGGCCAGCTTGCACTTGAAGTCGGTGGTGTCGAACTGGGTGATGGGGCCGATGCCGCATTTACCGGCACGGGCTGCTGCCCAGCTGTCGGCCACATTGTTGCCCAGCGGGTTCACCGTGCCAAGGCCGGTGATCACAACTCTGCGTTTTTCCATAAGGGTTCTCCTTTACATTGCCATGCCGCCGTCCACACAGAGCACCTGCCCGGTGAGATAGCTGCTTTGTTCTGCGGCAAAAAACGCCACTGCCTGCGCCACATCCTCCGGCTGGCCTGCACGGCCTGCGGGGATGCCCTGCGTCATGCCGGTGCGCACCGCCTCCGGCAGCACGGCAGTCATGTCGGTGTCGATAAAGCCGGGCGCTACCGCGTTCACGGTCACGTTCCGCGCGGCCAGCTCCCGGGCAAGGCTCTTGGTCAGGCCGATGAGCCCCGCCTTGCTGGCGGCGTAGTTGGTCTGCCCGGCGTTGCCGCGCAGCGCCACCACGCTGGAAAGGTTCACGATGCGGCCATAGCGCTGGCGCACCATGCGGCGGGCGGCCTCCTTGCAGCAGAGAAAGGCGCTTTTCAGGTTGGTGTCCAGCACCGCGTCAAAATCCTGCTCGGTCAGGCGCAAAATCAGGTTGTCCCGGGTGATGCCCGCGTTGTTCACCAGCACATCTACCCGGCCAAAGGCCTCGGCGGCGGCATCGAACAGCGTTTTGCAGCCCTCGGCGGTGGATACATCCGCCTGCACGGTCACCGCCTGCACGCCCTCGGCGCGGCAGAGGGCTGCCGTCTGCTCCGCAGGCTCTGCGCCGTGGCAGTAGTTCACCACCACATTGCAGCCCTGCTTTGCCAGTGCCACGCACACTGCGCGGCCAATGCCCCGGCTGCCGCCAGTAACAATGGCGGCGCGGGTCAGCTTTTCTTCACTCATTCTGCATCCTTCCATGCGGTCAGCACCGCATTCAGCTGTTCCGGGGTCTCCACTGCGGTGCAGACCACCCCGGGCAGGGTCTTTTTCACAAAACCGCTCAGGGCATTGCCGGGGCCGACTTCCAGAATGTGGTCCACACCCAGCTCGCCCAGACGGCGCAGGGTATCTTCCATGTAGACGCTGCTCTGTACCTGCTTTACCAGCAGCTGCGGGATGCTGTCGGTCTCGGCCTTTTCATGCCCCAGACAGTTGAACAGCACCGGCGTCTCCATGGTGCCGAAGGTTTCGCCCGCAAAGCGCTGTGCCAGCGCATCCCCTGCGGGAGCCATCAGCTTTGTGTGGAAGGGGCCGCTGACCTTCAGCGGGATGCAGCGGCGGGCACCGGCTTCCTTTGCCAGCGCAGCGGCCTGCTCCACAGCGGCTTTCTCACCGCCGATGACCAGCTGCCCCGGGCAGTTGTAGTTGCAGATCTGCACACAGCCAGCCTCAGCAGCCTGTTCGCAGCAAGCGGACAGCTTTTCTCTGTCCATCCCCAGCACGGCGGTCATGCCGCAGTCAAGACCCTTTGCAGCTTCGGCCATGGCCTTGCCCCGGAAGGCGGTCAGCTCGATGGCCTGCTTTGCGGTGAACACCCCGGCTGCCTGCAGCGCGGAGTATTCGCCCAGCGAAAGCCCCGCCAGATAGGCGGGCTTTACGCCATTTTCGGCCAGCACAGCGGTCACGCCGCAGGCAAAGGCCACCATGCAGGGCTGGGTGTATTCGGTCTGATTCAAAACGCCGTCCGGGTCCTCAAAGCAGACGCGGTGCAGGTCAAAATCCAGCGCTGCGCTGTCAAAGGCCGCCCGGAAGGCGGGAGATGCTTCGTAAAATTCCTTGCCCATGCCGGGGTGCTGCGCACCCTGACCGGCGTAAAGTACGGCAAGCTTCATAAGTTCTGCCTCCATTCGGTCACAAGTTCGTCCATCAGCTCGCGCACGGTGCGCATCCGGTCCAGTCTGCCCACGTTTTCGCCGCAGAAGAAGAGTCCTTCCTCCACGTTGCCCTTCACCGCCTCAATGAGGGCGTGGGTGATGCAGTAGGGCACGGCGGCGGGATCACAGGTCTTGAGACACCGGGCGCAGTGCTTGGGCGGGAAGCGCTTGCCCTCGGCCAGCGCCTGCACCAGTGGGGTGTTCAGCGCGCGGCCGGGCATTCCCACCGGGCTGTGGATGATGCGCACGTCCTCCGGCTTTGCGGCCAGCAGCACGTCCTTGTAGGTCTGGGAGGCATCGCACTCGTAGGTGGGGATAAAGCGGGTAGCAATCTGCACGCCCGCAGCGCCAAGCTTTGTAAAGTGTGCCATGTCGGCACCGGTGTACACGCCGCCCGCCACAAACACCGGGATGGCGTGGCCGTATTGCTCCTCGTAGGGTTTTACCTCCGCCAGCACCCCGGGCAGAATTTCGTCCAAGGTCTGGCAGCGGTCTGCCAGCAGATCCTCCTCGGCAAAGCCGAGATGTCCGCCCGCCTTGCAGCCCTCGATGACCACAAAATCGGCGGTGCGGTCAAAGCCCTTTGCCCAGCGGCGTAGGATGAGCTTTGCCGCCCGGGCGCTGGACACGATGGGCGCAATGGCTACCTCTTTGGTGCCCACGATGCCCGGCAGTTCCAGCGGCAGACCCGCACCGGAGACCACGGCATCCACTCCCGCCGCCACGGCGGTGCGGATAGCCTCGACATAGTCCCGGGTGGCTACCATGGCGTTGATGGCCACCAGACCCATGCCTTCGGCGATGGCCTTGGCCTTTTGAATTTCTGCGGTCAGGGCGCGGTGGTTGGCTGCCGCCGGGTCACGGGCAAAATCCGGCTCGCGGTAGCCTGCATCGGCGGTGGAGATGCACCCCATGCCGCCGCAGGCTGCTACCGCACCGGCCAGCCCGCCCAGCGAGACGCCTACGCCCATGCCGCCCTGCAAAATGGGCAGTTGCAGGGACTTGCCGCCAAGGGTCAGCATTCGGTGTTCAGCACGGCGATGCGCTGCCTCCCGCCCTGCCACAGATCGGCAAGGATGTCCGCCACGGGGCGTACCTCGTGCAGCATTCCGGCCACCTGACCGGCCATCAGGCTGCCGCTTACCGTGTCGCCCTCAAAGACGGCGCGGCGCAGGCTGCCCAGCGTGTATTTTTCCAGTTCCATCTTGTCCGCGCCCGCCTTTTCCTGACGGACATACTCCCGGCTCATGCGGTTCTTCAGCACACGCACCGGCGCACCCACGGTGCGTCCGGTAACGATGGTGTCACTGTCCCTGGCTTTGAGCAGCGCGGCCTTGTAGTTAGGGTGGATGGGGCATTCCTCGCTTGCCAGCAGGCAGGTGCCCACCTGCACTCCGCAAGCGCCCAGCGCCAGCGCAGCCGCCAGCTGACGGCCATCGGCAATGCCGCCTGCGGCGATGACCGGCACGCTGACCGCATCCACCACCTGCGGCACCAGCGCCATGGTGGTCATTTCGCCCACATGGCCGCCGCTCTCAGTGCCCTCGGCAATGACGGCGTCAATGCCCAGCGGCTCCAGATGCCGTGCCAGCACGGCAGCAGCCACCACCGGGATCACTTTGATACCGGCAGCTTTCCACATGGGAACGTACTTTCCCGGGTTGCCTGCGCCGGTGGTGACCACGGCGACCTTTTCCTCCACCACGATCTGGGCAAACTCATCTGCCTGCGGGTGCATGAGCATGATGTTCACGCCAAAGGGCTTGTCGGTCAGCTCCCGGCAGCGGCGGATGTTCTGACGCAGGGTGTCGGCATTCATGCCGCCCGCACCGATGATGCCCAGCGCACCGGCGTTGGAGCAGGCGGCGGCAAACTCGCCGGTGGCAATGTTTGCCATGCCGCCCTGAATGATGGGGTATTTCGTCCCCAAGATCTCATTTAAAAGTTTCATGGTCTTTATCCTTTATATTCCACGATCATGCCGCCCCATGTCAGGCCGCCGCCAAAGCCGATGCAGGCAAGGGTCTGGCCGGGGTGCAGCTGGCCACTCTCAGCCAGCTCGTTCAGTGCCACCGGGATGCTGGCAGCACTGGTGTTGCCGTGGCGATCCATGTTTTTGTAGAACTTTGCACCGTCGGCGTGCAGCGCCTTGACGCAGTGGTCGATGATGCGGCTGTTGGCCTGATGACAGACCACCCAGTCCAGCCCGTCCAGCGTAAGGCCGGTCTCGTCCAGTACGGTGTACAGGCACTTAGGCAGGGCATCCACCGCAAAGCGGAACACCGCCCTGCCGTCCATGCTGATAGGTGCCGAGCCTGTGCGGCTGGGGCCGCCGGCATGGATGGCGGCATCGCCCCGGGCCCCCAGCGTGATGGCAAAAGGCACGGAGGTGTCGGTCAGTTCAAACACCGCCGCACCGGCTCCATCGCCGAACAGCACGCAGGTGGAACGGTCGGCGGGGTCCATCAGACGGGAGAGCGCCTCTGTGCCGATGACCAGCGCGTACTGCCCGCCCAGCGTAGCCAGCAGGCCGCGCGCCACCGCCGTGCCGTACAAAAAGCCGGAGCAGGCGGCGTTCACGTCCAGTGCAGGGCGGTTTTCCGGCAGCGCCAGCGCCGCCTGCACCTGACAGGCCACGCTTGGGGTGGCATCCGGCGCGGAAAGGGTGGCGCAGACGCAGCAGGCAATGTCTGCCGGGGCAAGGCCGCTGCGCTGCAGCGCCTGCTTTGCGGCGGCAATGGCCAGTGTGGCGGCGTTTTCGCCCTCGGTGCAGTAGTGCCGGGTGCGGATGCCGGTGCGGGTGGTGATCCACTCGTCGCTGGTATCCACGGTGCGGCTCAGCTCTTCGTTGGTGACCGTGCGGCCGGGCAAAGCCCCGCCGGTGGCGATCAGACGCAAACCCTTCATGCTTTCCTCATTTCTCCGATCTGGCGGAATTTCTGGTAGCGCTGCTCGGCCAGCTGACGGCCGTTCATGCGGGCAAGGCTGCGCAGCTGACGCCGCAGTGCCTCGTCCAGATCACCGAACAGTACCCCGTGGGCGCGCTGTGCGCCGCCCACCGGCTCCGGGATGATCTCCTCCACGATGCCGTCCTTGTACAGATCCTGCGCGGTCAGCTTCATGATCTCGCAGGCTTCGCCGCTGCGGGAGGAATCCTTCCACAGGATGCTGGCAAAGCCCTCGGGGCTCAGCACCGAGTAGACGGCATTTTCCAGCATGAGGATGCGGTTTGCCACACCCAGCGCCAGTGCGCCGCCGGAGGAGCCTTCACCGGTGACCACTGCGATCACCGGCACGGTCAGGCCGCTCATCTCCATCAGGTTGCGGGCAATGGCTTCGCCCTGTCCGCGCTCCTCGGCGTCCTTGCCGGGGTATGCGCCCGGGGTGTCAATGAAGGTAATGATGGGACGGTCAAATTTTTCGGCCTGCTTCATCAGGCGCAGCGCCTTGCGGTAGCCCTCCGGCCCGGGCATACCAAAGTTGCAGCGCAGGTTTTCTTCCAGCGTGCCGCCCTTGCGGTGGCCGATGACTGTGACCGGCTGGCCGTGGAACAGTGCCACACCGCCCAGAATGGCGGCATCTTCCTTGCACTGACGGTCGCCGCACTGCTCAAAGAAGTCGGTGAAGAGTGCATCCACGATCTCATCGATGTGGGGGCGCTCCGGGTGACGGGCCAGAAAGACCCTGTCCTCTGCGGTCAGTGCCCCGCAGCCGGACAGCAAAGCGTCCTCCTGTGCGGAAAGCTCTGCCAGCTCGGCAGCGTGGTTGGTGATATCGGTCATGTTCTCGTCCGCCGGGTCGCCGCGCAGGGCGGCGATCTTTTCATCCAGCGGTGCGAGCTGTTGTAAGATGTCCTTGATCATAAGGCGCTCCCTCCTCAGGCGTGCAGCCGCAGCAGCTGCGCCAGTGTTTCGCGCATTTCGGTACGGGGCACCACCTTGTCCACAAAGCCGTGCTCGTACTGGAACTCGCTGCGCTGGAAGCCTGCGGGCAGCTTTTCGCCGATGGTCTGTTCAATGACCCGGGGGCCCGCAAAGCCGATCAGCGCCCCGGGCTCTGCCAGCATAATATCGCCAAGGCTGGCAAAGCTTGCGGTCACGCCGCCGGTGGTGGGGTGGGTCAGCACGCTGATGTACAGCCCGCCCCGGGCAGAGAACCGCTCGATGGCGGCAGAGGTCTTTGCCATCTGCATCAGGCTGAAAATGCCCTCCTGCATCCGGGCGCCGCCGCTGGCCGAAAAGATGATCAGCGGCAGGTGCTTTGCGGTAGCGTGCTCCACGGCGCGGGTGATCTTTTCGCCCACGGTGGTGCTCATGCTGCCCATAAAGAACCGGCTGTCCAGCACTGCCACCACCACCGGGGTGCCCTCAATGCGCCCCGTGGCGGTAATCACAGCCTCCTTCAGGCCGGTCTTACCAGTCTGTGCTTCCAGCTTTTCCGGGTAGCCGGGAAACTGCAGCACATCCTGCGGGGCAAGGTCGGCATCCAGCTCCCGGAAGCTGCCCTTGTCAAGGATCAAGCTCAGGCGGTAGTACCCGCCGATGGGCAGGTGCACCCCGCAGTTGGGGCAGACGTACTGCGCCTTGTTCCAGATCTGGCGGGTGGCGCGGCGTCCGCACTTTTTGCATTCCACGAACTGCGGGTCGTTCCACACGGCACCCGCATCCCGCCGGGCTTTCAGCTGGAAGGTGCGCTCCCGCATGCTGCCCGGCAGCAGGTCTTTGATACTGTTCATCGCGTTTCGCCTCGGTCAGCCTCAGACATGGGCATTGATGTAGTTGAAGATATCGTCCACGGTCTTGAGGTTTGCCAGCTCCTCATCGGGGATGGACACGCCGCAGGCCTCCTCCAGTGCCATGTTCAGCTCCACAGCGTCCAGGCTGTCGGCCTCCAGATCCTCGGTCAGGCTGGCCTCCATGGTCACCTTGTCCTCATCGCAGCTCAGGGTATCGACAACGATCTTCTTCATTTCCTCGAAAGTCATGGTAGTGTTCTCCTTTATGTTCACTGTTTGTGTTTAATTATTTACCTAAAATTTATGAGGTATCGAACACGACCATTATAGCCAAACCGTCGGATAAGTCAATGGTTTTAGTTAAAGATTTTTATCTTTTACATTTTTGTCACAGTTTGCTTCCTTTTTATATAGCCCCCTGCACAGGGCGCAAAAAAGCCGCTGCACAGTGCTTTGTGCAGCGGCTTTTCCCGCAATAATAATATTATTTTCTTATTCCAACCCGATCTGCTGTGCGTATTCCTCCAGCAGCTCCCGCTCAAGGAAGGGGGTCTTGACGCCCTCGCGGTCGCGGTAGGTCTCGTGCCCCTTGCCGATGACGGCGATCAGGTCGCCCTCCTGTGCGTGATCCACCGCATAGTGCAGCGCGTCCAGACGGTCGGGAATCTCCACGAACTTTGCGTCCGGGTTGCCTTTGTTCATGCCTTCGCGGATATCCGCAAGGATGTCCTCCACCTTTTCAAAGCGGTTGTTGTCCTCGGTGAGGATGGAGAAATCGGCCATCTTGGCGCAGATCTCGCCCATGCCGTAGCGGCGCAGCTTGGAGCGGTTGCCGCCGCAGCCGAACACCACCACCAGACGGTGGGGCTTGTAGGCCCGCAGGGTGGTAAGCAGGCTCTCGGTGGATACCTCGTTGTGGGCGTAGTCCAGCAGGATGGTGAACTTTTTGCTGATGGGCACCAGCTCCACGCGGCCCTTGACCACGCACTTGCCCAGACCATCGTGGATGGCGGCATCCGGCAGACCCAGCACCTTGCCCACGGCCAGTGCAGCCAGCGCGTTGTACACGCTGAACTCGCCGGGCATATTCACCTTGACGTCCATCTCGTCCTTGCCGGTAACGTGGAAGGCAACGCCCAGAAAATCGTGGGTGCGCAGCAGTTTGTAGCCGGTCTCGCGGTAGTCGGCCTTTTCATCGCGACCGTAGGTCACCAGCTTGCAGGTGTGGCCCTCCAGCAGGGCGGCGGTGTTCTCGTCATCGATATTCACCACGCCCACGTCGCAGCGCTTGAACAGCTGTCCCTTCCAGCTGCGGTACTCCTCAAAGGTCTTGTGCTCACCGGGGCCGATGTGATCCGGCGAAAGGTTGGTGAACACGCCCACATCGTAGTGCACGCCCGCCACGCGATCCATCATCAGACCCTGACTGGATACCTCCATCAGCGCGGTGTCGCAGCCGGCATCCAGAAACTCCCGGAAGGTCTTTTGCAGCTCGTAGCTTTCCGGGGTGGTGTTGGCGGTGTCCTTGTGGCGTCCCATATAGTAGATGCCGTTGGTGCCGATCATGCCCACCTTGCGGCCTGCGGCCTCCAGCACGCTTTTGATCATGTGGGTGGTGGTGGTCTTGCCCTTGGTGCCGGTGACGCCGATCATGGTCATCTGGCGGGCAGGGTTGCCGAAAAGGTTGGCGCTCATCAGCGCCATGGCATAGCGGCTGCTCTCCACCTTGACCACGGTCACCCCGGGCATGGCAGAAAGGTCGATGTCGTGCTGGATGACCAGCGCGCTGACCCCCTTGGCGGCGCAGTCGGCGGCAAACGCGTGGCTGTCCCGCTGGGTGCCCACGATGCACACGAACAAAAGCCCCGGGGCAGCCTTGCGGCTGTCGTAGATGATATCTGCGATCTCAGTATCCAGACTGCCCTGCACAAGGGTAAAGGGCACGCCTTCCATCAGTTGTTCCAGCTTCATACAGTCTCCTCCATAGAGTTTCTTTACATGGGGTTTTCTTCTTCGTTGGCCGTCATGCGGTCAGGGTGGGTCAGGGGCAGCTGCTCGGTGTCCGCGTCAGCTGCCGGTTCGGTGGTGTCGGCAGCATCCGCGCTTTCCGTGCTGTCCGTGCTGTCGGCGGCGTCCTCTGCCGGGGCGGGTTCCTCGGCCTTGGGCGGCACCACATAGCCGGAGGGCAGAGTAGGCTCGCCCTGTGCAAAATAGATCTTGCGGGTGCTGCTGGCGCTGGTATGGCTGAAATCCAGCCGCCCGGTATCGGTGGGGCCGCAGCCCTTGCCGTCGGCGTTGGTCAGCACATAGCGGGCGCGGTCCAGCTTATAATCCAGATCGTTCAGCGTACCCAACAGCACGCTGATGCGGTCCTGATACAAAAATGCGAGTTGCTCGGTGTCTGCCACTTCCAACCGTGTCACATCCTGCGACAGACCGTATTCCTCCAGCTTGCTGCGCAGGGTGCGCAGCGCTTCCATGCGGGCGGTTTCGGTGTTCACCGTGCTTTCACTTTCGGCGGTCTCCGACCCGGAGGCGCTTGCCGCGTCCGCATCGTCCACGAACCAGAAGCCCTGTCCCGGAGTGGTGTCCTGCAGCTTGCCGCCGTACAGGGTGCAAAGCCCCTCGGGCTGGGTGCTTTCCTCGGACAGGATCTTCCATTTGTCCGAGATCACAAGCCATTTATTGCCGTTTTGCACCGCGTAGGCGGGCACAGCCTCGGTCACCTGCACCACCACGGTGTTGGGGTAGTCCCGGATCACCTTGATGGAGCCCAGCAGTGGGAAGTTCTGCTCCAGCACAGCGGCCTTTTCGCCGGGCTCAAAGCTGAAGATGTTTTCCTCCAGCTGCACGCCCATCTGCTGCAAAATGCTGTCTGCGGAGTAGCCCGCGATCTCGGTCACCTGCTTGCCGTCCGGGGTCTGCACCTGAATGGAATTGATGCGGAACAGCATGGTCATGGTCAGGTAGATGCCTGCACCAATGACGCACAGCAGCATGGCAAAGGCGGTCAGGCGGCGCAGCATCCGGCGGCGGCGCAGCATGGCGCGGGTCACCTTGCGCTTTTTGCGCTGCTCCCGCCGGGCAGGGCTTTGCTGCGGGGCGCTCTGCGCCGGGCGCAGGCGCTGACCGCTTGCCGGATGCTGCCGGTTCGGGTGGTTTTGCGCGTTCTGGTTTTTCCGGTTGTTCTGCCCGCTGCGGGCATTGTTTGCCGGGCGGCGCTGCTTGCCGCCAGACTTCGCGTTTTTGGGTCTGCTGCCCGCCGGGTGGCTGCCAGAGGGGTACTGGGTGGTATTGCTCCCCTGCGCCGGGCGGCGGGTCTGGGACTGGGTGGGGAACTGGATGCTGTTATCTGCCCGGGAGGAGCGCACGTTGCCGTTAGCGCTGCGGGAGGGCGGGCGACTGAGCGGCTCGCCGTTGTAGCCGTAGCGGCTGTTGCCGGTGCTCCGGGGCGTATGGTCCTGCGAAGGCGCAGAGGTGCGCGCTACATCCCGGTTCAGATCATAGGGTCTCGTGTTCCGGGGTCTGCCGTTGCGGTCACGGTTCTGCTGCATCATTCGCACCTTCTTTCCTGTTTATTCCGGGGCTGCATCACGGGGTCTTTACCAGCTTGAGCAGCACCGCAGTGATGCGGTCCAGACTGTCGTCCACAGACAGGCTGCGGGCGTTTTTGCCCATCTCGGCCAGCTTGCCGGGCTGTGCCAGCATGGCAGAAACCGTCTGCACCAGCTTTTCGCCGGTCAGGTCTTTTTCTTCAATCACCACAGCCGCCCCGGCCTTTTGCAGCTCCATGGCGTTGTAGTACTGGTGGTTCTCCGCCACATTGGGGCTGGGGATCAGCACAGCGGCGCGTCCCACGGCTTCCAGTTCGGCCAGCGTCAGCGCACCGGCGCGGCTGATGACGAGGTCTGCCGCTGCCAGCAGCTCCGGCATATTGTTGATGTATTCCTTTACCACAAGGCTGTCGCCGGGGGCAAAGCCCTTCTGCTTTTGCAGCTGCTCAAACAGCTGCACCCCGTACTGCCCGGTGGCGTGCAGATGCAGCACCGGCTTGTGCTCGTGCTGCTCCCATGCGCACAGGTCTGCCACCACCTCGTTGACCCGGCGTGCGCCCAAGCTTCCGCCGAAGGACAGGATGACGGTGCGGTCGCCCGCCCCCAGCTGTGCACGGATGGCCTCTCGATTCGCGGCCTGTACAAACACCTCCGGCCGCACGGGATTGCCCACCACAAGGGTCTTGTCCGGTGCGCCCAGCTTTTCCACAGCGGCGGGCACAGCGGCAAACACGATATCCACATCCGGGGCCAGCAGCTTGTTGGTCACACCGGGGAAGGCATTCTGCTCGTGCAGGGCGGTGTGGATGCCCATTTTGGCGGCACAGCGCACCACCGGGCCGGACACATAGCCGCCGCAGCCGATGACAAGATCCGGCTTTACTTCCTTCATCATGGCCTTGGCCTTAGGGCCGGAGAGGGCCAGATTCCACAGGGTAATGATATTGCGCTTGATGTTGTGCAGGCTGAGCTTGCGCTGGAAGCCGGTGATCTCGATGTGGTGGAAGGGGTAGCCCGCCTGTGTGACCAGACGGTACTCCATGCCCTCCTTACGGCCTGCAAAGTGGATCTCGGCGGTAGGGTCAGCCTTTTTCAGAGCACCGGCAATGGCCAGTGCGGGGTTGATATGTCCGGCAGTGCCGCCGGCTGCGATGAGAACACGCATGGTGATTCCTCCTTATAAACGCCCGGTTACAGGCCGGGCGGGCTTCCGGTTTGTTTTACTGTTCTGTACGGGCTGCGCGGGCAGAGGCCAGATCAATGGTCTTGCGTGCAAGTTCTGCTTCCCGCTCGGCGCGGGCGGCCTCCCGCTGGGCACGCATCTGCTCCCGCTGCTGCGCCACCCGCTCGCCGTTGCGGCCTATGTTCACCATCACGCCCATTTCTGCCAGCAGCAAAATCAGGCTTGTGCCGCCGGAGGAGAAGAAGGGCAGGCTGATGCCGGTGTTGGGCAGGGTGTTGGTGACCACGGCGATATTGCAGAACACCTGCCACGCGATCTGTGCCATGATGCCGATGCCCACCATGGTGCAGTACAAATTCTCGGCCTTATAGGCGATGAGCAGCCCCTGCACGATGAACAGCACGAACAACACGATAATGAGCACTGCGCCGATGAAGCCCAGCTCCTCGCACACCACGCTGAAGATGAAGTCGTTGGTGCTTTCCGGCAGCCAGAGCTGCTTTTCCACGCTGTTGCCCAGCCCCAGCCCTTTCAGCCCGCCGGAGCCGATGGCGTAAAGGCTCTGCACGGTCTGGTCGGTCATCTTGCTCAGATCCTGTGTCCAGCCGTCCAGACGCTTTTGCAGGTAAGGGATGGAGTCCACATGGGAGAGCAGGGTCTCCAGCAGGGCGCCTGCCGTGATGGCACCCGCCCATGTCAGCACACCGCCGCTGCCGGACAGCAGCAGGATGGTGCCCACCACCGCCACCGTCAGCACGATGCCGGACATGTGCGGTTCCAGCGCCAGCAGGAGGACCACCGGTATAAGGGGCAGCACCGGCACCACCAGCTGCTTCCACACCCGCACCCGCAGCCACTCCCGGGGGGTAAGCAGGATGCGGCGCTCCGGGTCCAGCCGCTCCACCTGCGGCGCTTTGGCCGCAAGATGGGAGCTGAACAGGATCATTTCAAACTTTGCCACCTCGGAGGATTGCAGTGTAAGCCCGCCGAAGCGGATCCAGCGGCGGCAGCCGTTCAGAGGGGCCATGGTCAGGGTGACGGCCAGCATGGCCAGCACGATGATGTAGCCCGGCACCACCATCTTGCGCAAAAAACGGTGATCCATATAACTCATCAGGAACATACAGGCCAGCCCGATCATCATGCACAGCGCCTGCTGCTTGATGTAGTGGAAGCTGTCGCCCATGCGCAGGTAACCGGTGGTGTAGCTGGCACTGAACAGCATCACCAGCCCAAAGATCATAATAACAGCCAGCGTAGCCAGCCAGTCGATCAGCAGCCGGGACCACGGGCCCGGGTCTCGCTGGAACACCGACACCGGCGCTCTGTGTTTTTTGCGGATAGTCGCCATCTGCGCTCCCTTCCCTCTCTGTGCCCAGTCAGCACCAGCGCAGCAGCGCCAGCGCCAGCACATAGCCGACAGCGCTCAGTGCAAAGCTGCACAGGAACACCGTCTCCGGGCTCATTTTATGCTTTTTTACCCAGCAGCGCAAGGGCTTGCCGGTGCGCTTTGCACACAGCAGCTGCGCTGCCAAAAGACCGCCCGCCGCCCAGAAGGGCAGCGCCAGCGGTACGGTCAGGCTGGTCATGTCCAGACTGAGCGGGATGCAGCCGATGGCACCCGCTGCCAGCAGACTGCCGCAGCAGCCCACCCCCAGCCTTGCCGGAGGGAACGCCCACAGCCCCAGTGCCACCAGTGCCCCGGCCAACGCTCCGGGCAGCACCGCCAGCCCGGAAACGCCCAGACCGGCCTCTACCATCATCAGCGCCAGCATGGCCACAAAGGCCGCACCGCACACCGCGCCCTCGTCCCGCTCGGCGATGCGGGCGCACTCGGCCAGTGCCACCATGAGCACCGCCCACAAAAAGGGCACGGCGCTGCCCAGCAGCACATACCCCGCCCCGGGCACGCCCAGCCCCCGGGGCAGACAGCCTGCTGCCCGCAGCAGCAAAAGGACAAAGGCCGCGGCCAGTGCTTCCAGCAAAAGCCGCACGTCCCGCCGCAGCCCCAGCGCCGCCGGGCTGCGCATCCGGGCAAGATCTTCTGCAAGACCCACTGCCCCAAAGGCAAGGCTCCCAGCCAGCGCCGTGAGCAGCCGCGTCATCAACCGGCCTTCGCTGCCCAGCAGCTCCGGCTGGCCTACGCAGGCGGCAAGCCAGCCCACGCCCACCGCAGCCACCGTTCCCGCCGCAGCACACAGCCCACCCCACAGCGGGGCGCGCAGGGGTGCAGGCCGGGGCTGCTCAGACTGTACCGGCTGCTGTTGTTCGCGGCGTTCCAGCACCCGCCGCAGCGGCACAAACAGGCTGCACAAAGCTGCCGTAAGGGCAAAGCCCAGCACCACCGCCGCTGCCAAGGCGAAACGCTCCATAGATCAGACACTCCATTTCGCCAAATAGTTATACTTCCGCTTCTTTATGCTCTGCGTAGAAGATATCCAACACTTTTTCCAGTGCCATGCCGTGGCTGGCCTTTACCAGAATGGCATCGCCGGGCTGCACCCGGCTCAGCAGGGCATCGGCAGCCTCGCGGTAGCTGTCCGCGTGCAGGGTCTCTACCCCCTTAGCCGCAGCCACCACAGCGGTGCGCTTGGCCTGCTCACCGTAGGTGATCAGGCAGTACAGCCCGCTCTCGGCGGCAAGGCGTCCCAGCTCCTCGTGTGCCTCGCGGCTCAGCTCGCCCAGCTCCAGCATATCGCCCAGCAGGGCAAAGCGGCGCTTGCAGGGG
>ENA-OVGE01001381-OVGE01001381.1-human-gut-metagenome-genome-assembly--contig:-NODE-1381-length-18994-cov-4.394741_pt1 | contig 18994 bp, 16 predicted proteins | sample MGYA00237769_ERZ505417 | MGnify/ENA primary metagenome ERZ505417 (study PRJEB26158, sample SAMN06016403) | human gut metagenome | biome: human gut; feature: ankylosing spondylitis patient; material... | reverse complement strand
CCAGGGATGCCACTTCTTTTTCGGCCTTCTTCAGAGCAGTCTTCTTCTCTTTCAGGTCAGCCTTCAAAGTGTCAATGTTTGCAGTGGTGGAAGTGATTTCAGAAGTCAGAGAAGCGGTGGATTCCTTTTTCTCTGCGATTTTGGATGCAAAGTCATTGGTAATCTTGGGGCAGTTCTTGCTTCCTTTGGTTCTGGGCATATTTGCTACCTCGATTCTTTTATATTATTTTTAAAGAAATCACATTTTTTAGAATACATTCATCACTCATATCAATAATTCTATTACTATCTAAACAACCAGCTTGCATATTAAACTGTTCAGAAAAAGACTAAGAGCATTCCGCAAACGAAGTACCACTCACTTTATTGCTCCTGCCATAATAGCTCGTTCAAAATCCTTCAATTTTTTTCGCTCTTCCATGGAATAATCGCCTGGCATCATAGGATTGATAGGCATGGGTACTTTTCCATTTTTTGTTTGCTGAATAGAAAAGCGTGTTTTTATAGTTCTATCATTGCCGTTGGTTTTTTTCGTTTTTCTACAAGTTCTATAGTTCATGTAAACTCACCTTAAATATAATCAGTTGCTTTTACGAAACGAAATTGCCTGTAAAAGCCTTGGCATAAATCAATTGTAAAAAACCCTGCGGTAGTCCTCCAATTCCTCCGGCTGTTCGATCCACCCAGTTTGAATCCAACGTACTCAAAAACGTTGCATATTGTTGTGCCAGAGAAAAAAGCAATTGCGCTGCCGGTTTATCAAAAACTTCCAATCCTTCTTGTGCATTCTTGCAGTCACAACACAAATAGCCGAAATACTTATATGTTCCGTCAGCCAGTTTAGTTCTAATCGAAACCACTATAGCACAATTATAATATGCATCAAAATCTATATGTTCATTCATATAATTTTCACTGTTTTTCTTTGCGTTATTCACAACAAAATGATCTTTTTTTAAACAATGAACAAAATCTCCGTTTCCATCTATGGTATATTTTTTATTGCCCACCTCTCTTTCATGTTTTTCGAACGTTTCTTTATCTCTGAATGCAGTGTATACAACAATTTTATCGCGGCTGTCTTTCCTTGCAACATACGGCTTATCAAACAATTTTATCGTTGCTGCAACATCAACTTGTATTCCTTTCGATGCCAAATAAGACTCTTCTATGCGTACTAAATAATTCAATAGATTACTTGAATATATTTTATAAACATCATATAGTCCGGCGGCAAACTCATTAAAAGAGTAAACGACCTCTTTCTGAAGCTCCTCTGTATCTTTCATTCCACCCTTTTGAAGTGTTTCCAATATATGATATGAACGTTCTGCAATATTAGGGATTCGAGTACAAAATTCATTATATAACTTGCTAACATTCTTTTGATTAACACAGATATCTTCAATCTTTTTTCGCACTTCATTTAACTTGGCTTCTTCATCAGTCTGGCTCTTCTTCAAATCATTTTGAAGTTTTGTGTTTTCATCTTTTAGCTTTTTTATTTCCGATTGAATTTCATCAACCTTTTGGGTCATTCGATAGCGTTCATGAAGAGCCCAGAGCCAAGCGAAAACAGCTATCACCTCCGCAACCAGTAATCCAATAAAAATATATACAAACCCGTTAGATTCCGTTCGGAACGCCGAAATCAAAGTGGCCACTATACCTACAACACCAACAAGCCATCCCATTTTATCGCCAAATCCTATTTTTTTCCACTCACTCTTTTTCATTTTCCCCTCCACCCATAATATTGGTGTATGTCCATGATTTTGTAGCTAATAATACAATTATAAGCGCCTTTGCATTCTTAGCCACAGCATCTACACACTGTGTTGCCTGCCGCTCACCACGTAGAGGTATGCAAAGTTTCGAGCAGCGTAGGTAGCCACGGTCTCCCATGGCTCCAGTATATCACAAGTTCATTTTAAAATCATCATTGTGATGAAAAATATTATCTAATTGCGTTACTTCAGACATTCTTCAGCACTCTTGCAAATTTCTGCCTCAACCTTCTCGGCAGCTGCCTTATTCTCCGCGCTGACGGAAATATAGATCTTGAGCTTCGGTTCGGTACCAGAGGGTCGCACCACGATGGAGCAGTTATCTTCCAGCAGGAACTTGAGCACGTCGGACTTGGGCAGACCATCCAGACCCGGAGCGTAGTCCAGCAGCTTCACGACCTGCTTGCCGCCAAACTCCGTGATATCGCCGCGGAATACCTGCATGATGTTCTGCATCTTGGCAAAACCGGCACTGCCGTCGAACTCATAGCTGTGCAGGGTGTTCAGGCAGTAGCCATAGGTCTTGTACAGTTCGTTCAGCTTGTCCAGCAGGCTGATGCCCTTGGTTGCATAGTAGCTGAACATCTCGCAGATCATGTAAGCACCGTCCGCACCATCCTTGTCGCGGACATAAGAGCCGGTCAGATAACCGTAGCTTTCTTCAAAGCCGAACACATAGCTGTCTGCCTTGCCCTGCTTCTCCAGCTTGCCGATCTGCTCACCGATGAATTTGAAGCCGGTCAGCACGTTGACGGTACGCAGGCCATAATGGGTGGCAATCTGCTCGCCCATGTCCATGGTGACGATGGTCTTGACCATGACCGGGTCGGCGGGCATCTTGCCGTGCTTTACACGCTGGCTGCAAATATAATCTAGCAACAGCATACCAGTCTGGTTGCCGGTCAGCAGTTCGTACTCTCCTGTCTTGTTCTTGACGGCGATACCCACACGGTCGCAGTCGGGGTCGGTTGCCAGCAGAAGGTCAGCATTACACTTCTTAGCATACTCCATGCCCAACGCCATGGCTTCCTTGATCTCCGGATTGGGGTACGGGCAGGTCGGGAAGTTTCCGTCCGGCTGCTCCTGCTCCTTAACCACGGTGATGTTGGTGTAGCCCATCTCTTTTAGGGTGCGGGTCACAGGCTTCAAGCCGGTACCATTCAGCGGGCTGTACACAATGGCCACATTCTTATTGACTTCTTCGCCAAACAGAACAGACTGGCTCTTGACCTGTTCCACAAATGCGGTGTAGACTTCATCCGGGATGTACTGGATGCTGCTGTTTGCCACACCTGCCTCAAAATCGCTGGTCTTGACGTCCGCAAAGATGTTCAGCTTCTCGATTTCGGCAAGAATCTCCGCTGCGGCCTCGGTGGTGATCTGACAGCCATCTGCGCCGTAGACCTTATAGCCGTTGTACTTGCTGGGATTGTGGGAAGCTGTCACCATGACACCGGCAGAGGTATGCAGATAGCGGGTCGCAAAGGACACGGTAGGAACAGGCATCAGGACAGGCCAGATGTTGACCTTGACGCCATTAGCCGCAAACACCCCAGCGGCGACTTTAGCAAACACATCGCTCTTGATACGGCTGTCGTAGCCGATTGCCACAGACGGCTCTGCGAAATTCTTTTTCAGGTAATCAGCCAAGCCCTGAGAGGCCTTTGCCACCGTGTAAACGTTCATGCGGTTGGTGCCCGCACCAATCACACCACGCAGACCGCCTGTACCAAAGGCAAGGTCACGATAGAATGCATCCTCGATTTTGGCGTCATCCAGCGTTTTCAGTTCTGCCACAACGTCGGCATCTGCGGTGGCATTTGCCAACCAGCGTTCGTATTCTTTCTTGATATCCATTTCCGGTCACCTTTCATTACACTCCGAGCTTTCTTGCCGTCCAAAGGATTCCATGTGCAGAACTATTGCAGCATATCTCGTTATTCATCACCATCTCAACCGCCCGTTTTAACGGAACAACGAGAACATCCAGCTCTTCCGTAGGGTCAAGATGCTGTTCGCCAACCTTTCGGCAGTGGTTGGCAAAGTAAATATGCATATAGTTCGTCAACTTCGCCGAGCTTTCTACCGTTGCTCCGATATACTGCCAGTCGTCCGAAACATATCCAGTTTCTTCCAGAAGCTCTCGTTTGGCAACTGCCAAACCATCTTCGCCTCTCTCAAAGCCTCCTGCAGGAACTTCAATAAGATCACGGTCAAGGCAATACCGATATTCCTTTTTCAGAACTATATTTCCGGCATCATCCAGTGCCACAATGGCCGCCGCATCGTTGAGTGAAATGGCATAGAAATCATCAATGTGCTGACCATTCGGCAAGTCCACTGAATCTTTTCTCACCTTGACCCATCGGCTGTCTACAAGCGGTTCAGATTTTATTGTCTTCCACTTTTCCATGTATCAGCCTCTTACATCAAGGAACTGTGCCTGCCCATGAATGGTTAGAGTTTCGGAATCTGCCGGAACAAAGATGCAGTCCCCCTTATAGAACGGAATTGTGCCGTTCTCATGGGAAATCGTACCGCAGCCGTTGACGCAGAGCAGCACCCGGAAGGCAATTTCATCTGCGCGGTAGTGCACCTTCTGCCGCCGCTCGGTGTTGACGATCATACGGTACACTTCAAAATACTTGCAGCGGGTCAGCAGCTCAGAGGCAACGCCCTGTCGGTATTTCAGCACCCGGAGCGGCTGCTTCGGTTCTGCACTGCCTTTCAGATTTGCTACATCCAATGCTTTGTCGATGTGCAGTTCCCGCTTTTTGCCGTCCTTGCCTACACGGTCGTAATCATATAGACGGTAGGTCAGGTTGGAGTTTTCCTGAATCTCGGCCACCAGTGCACCGGCTCCGATGGCATGGATAGTACCTGCTTCAATGAAAAACAGGTCGTCCTTCTTGACCGGAACCCACTGCAAGTCCTTCATCAGGGTTCCTTTGGCGATAGCGTCTCGCATCTGCTGTTCGGTACGCTCCCGCTTCAGGCCATACACAAGCTTTGCGTCCTTGCTGGCGTCCAGCACATACCACATCTCGGTCTTGCCAAGCTGCCCGTGTTCATACTCCTGCGCATAGGCATCGGTAGGGTGTACCTGCACCGACAGATCTTTCTTGGCATCGATGAATTTGATAAGAATCGGCAGCGCATTTTCGCCCTTATGGCGCTCGCCCAGATACTCCGGGTGTGCCCTCAGCACCTCTGCCAGTTCCTGTCCATCAAACGCACCGCCTACCACATAGCTGGGGCCATCGGGGTGGGTGGAGCACTCCCATGTCTCTGCCAGCGGGGTCAGGTCGATGTTTTTTTCAAATTCATCATTCAAACGACTGCCGCCCCAAAGATAATCCTTGCCGGACGGTCGGAGCAAAAGAGGCTTATTCTTGTTTTGCATAGCTGCCTCCTGCGGTGGCTCAATATTCCAGTTCAAATTTCTGCTTGTCATGGACGTCGATGGCTTCACCCAGCTGCACTTCGATCAGCTTCAGTTCGGTCTCGGCAATCACAGTATGACGGCAGCCCGCGGACATGGTGATCACATCGCCTGCCTTCACGTTCTGCTCCATACCGTCCACAATGGTCTTGCCCTTGCCTGCAATGACCGTCCAGACCTCATCGCGGTGCTGATGGCTGTGGTAGTTCATCTGATGGCCTGCATTCAGGGTCACCTTGATAACCATGGACGCCTTGTCGATATCGATGACCTTAAAGCTGCCCCACGATTTTTCGGCGAACATGACCCGATGGTCGAGCGTGTTGACATAGGGCTTGATGTAACTGGACTGCTCCTTATCCGAGACCAGAATGCCCTCCGGGCTGGCAGAGACCACCACATCCTTCAGACCCATGCAGAGGATCGGCACATCCAGCTCGTTGACCACATGGACGTTCTCGCACTTCTCGTTGAACAGTGCCTCGCCCACCGCGTGGCTGTCCATCGCCTCGGTCAGGGTGTTCCAAGTGCCAAGGTCTTTCCAAGTGCCTGCGAAGCGCATGACCTCGATCTCCGGCTCGTGCTCCACCACAGCATAGTCGAAGCTGATCTTGTTCAAAGTATCATATTTATTGAACAGGTCATCGTAGTCCACGAAATCAATGAGTTCATGGGCGCGGTTCAGCACATAGCCCAGCTTGAAGGCGAACACGCCGCCGTTCCAGAGCGCACCCTTTGCAATGTAGTCCTTGGCCACTTCCTGCGTGGGCTTTTCCTTGAACATGGACACCTTGCTGACCTGCTCTTTGCCAATGGGGATGATATAACCGTATTTCTCGCTGGGGTAGGTCGGTTCAATGCCCATCAGGACCAGATTTGCGCTGCTGACGGCGGCACGGTCGCCCAGTGCTTTCAACGCCTCAAAGTAGTCATTCTCCACATAGGGGTCTACCGGGCAGACGACAACGGATTCTTCCTCACCGACGCCCTGCACGTCCTTCAGGTAGGCCGCTGCCAGAGCGATAGCTGGAAAAGTATCTCGGCGGCAAGGCTCCACGCTGATGCCCACTTCCTCGCCCAGCTGATTGTGGATAGCCGAAACCTGCGATTTGGAAGTAGCAATGGTGACGGTTGCATCCGCATCGACCGCCTTGATCTGATGGTAAACACGCTGCACCATGGATTCCAGTTCGCCGTCTTCGCGATGGAAGATCTTGATGAACTGCTTGGAACGGATATCATTGGAAAGCGGCCACAGACGCTGGCCGGAACCGCCGGACAATAACACCAGATTCATAATACTTCTCCTATCATTTAACAAAAAAGGCCGTGGCCCTGCACGGACACACGACCTTTTCAAATCGTTTATTTTAGCGCTCTGCACGCATCGGGTTGTTCAGGAAATCCTCGTAGGACAGGCGCAGGCCATCTTCCAGCTCGGTCTTGTAGGTCCAGCCCAGATTGGTAGCCTTAGACACGTCCAACAGCTTGCGAGGAGTGCCGTTGGGCTTGGTGGTATCCCACTTGATCTCACCGGTATAGCCCACGACCTTGGCAACCAGTTCGGTCAGCTCCTTGATAGTCAGTTCCTTGCCGGTGCCAGCATTGACCGTCTCATTGCCGGAGTAGTTGTTCATCAGGAAGACGCACAGGTTTGCCAGATCGTCCACATACAGGAACTCACGCAGCGGAGAGCCATCGCCCCAGCAGGTAACGCTGGGCAGATTCTGCTCCTTAGCCTCATGGAAACGACGGATCAGCGCCGGAACCACATGGCTGTGGGTGGGGTGATAGTTGTCGTTGGGGCCATAGAGGTTAGTGGGCATGACGCTGATGTAGTCGGTGCCGTACTGACGGTTCAGGAACTCGCAGTACTTCAGACCGGAGATCTTTGCCAGTGCATAGGCCTCGTTGGTTTTTTCCAGCTCGCTGGTCAGCAGGCAATCTTCCTTCATGGGCTGAGGAGCCATGCGGGGGTAGATGCAGGAGGAGCCGAGGAATTCCAGCTTCTTGCAGCCGTTCTTCCATGCAGAGTGGATGGCGTTCATCTCCAGCGTCATGTTGTCATACATGAAATCGGCCAGTGCTTCCTGATTGGCCACGATGCCGCCGACCTTGGCAGCAGCAAGGAACACATACTCCGGCTTTTCCTGTGCGAAGAACTCTTCCACAGCATCCTGACGGGTCAGATCCAGTTCTTTGTGGGTGCGTGTGATGATATTGGTATAGCCCTGACGCTGCAATTCACGAACGATTGCAGAGCCCACCATACCGCGATGACCTGCGACATAAATCTTAGCATTCTTTTCCATCATGATTGTTACCTTCTTTTGATGCTTTTGATGAAATTATTTGATAACGCCCTTTTCGAGAAATTCAGCCAGATTGGTCTTGATATGCTCCTCGGCGCGCTCTACGGCGACTTTCTTCATGTCATGATCGACCATGATCCTGACAAGCTCTGCAAAGGTGGTCTTTGTGGGGTTCCAACCCAGCTCACGCTTGGCCTTGCTGGGGTCGCCCCACAGGTTGACAACATCGGTGGGACGGTAGAAATCAGGGCTGACCTCGATAACGACCTTACCCGTAGCCTTCTCGATGCCCTTTTCGTTCATGCCCTCGCCCACAAATTCCAGCTCGATGCCCACATCGTGGAAGGCCAGCTGGCAGAATTCCCGGACGGAGTGTTGCTCGCCTGTGGCGATGACGAAGTCCTCGGGCTTGTCGTTCTGCAAAATCAGCCACATGCACTCGACATAGTCCCTGGCATAGCCCCAGTCGCGCAGACTGGACAGGTTGCCCAAGTACAGCTTATCCTGCTTGCCCTGTGCAATGCGGGCAGCAGCCAGCGTGATCTTGCGGGTAACGAAGGTCTCACCGCGGCGCTCGGACTCGTGGTTGAAGAGAATACCAGAGCAGCAGAACATATTGTAGGCTTCGCGGTATTCCTTTACAATCCAGAAGCCGTACTGCTTGGCGACGGCGTAGGGGCTGTAGGGGTGGAACGGTGTGTTCTCGTTCTGGGGAACCTCCTCGACCTTGCCGTACAGCTCGGACGTAGATGCCTGATAAATGCGGCAGGTATCCTTGAGGCCGGACAGGCGCACAGCCTCCAGCACGCGCAACACGCCGGTGGCATCAACGTCGGCGGTAAACTCCGGCACATCAAAACTGACCTGCACATGGCTCTGGGCGGCGAGGTTGTAGATTTCATCGGGCCGCACGGTGCTGACGACTGAGAGAATGCTCATGGAATCACTTAAATCGCCGTAGTGAAGGTGGAAGTGCTCATGGCCTTCCAGGTGGGCGATGCGCTCGCGGTAATCAACAGATGAGCGGCGTATGACACCATGGACCTCGTAGCCCTTCTCCAGAAGGAACTCTGCCAGATAGGAACCATCCTGACCGGTAATACCGGTGATCAGCGCAATTTTAGACATATATTGACCTCAACTTTCCTGTTGCTCTTTGCAGTTCTCTGCTTGGTTTTCTTGTAATACCGTATATTATTTTAGCGAATCCCGAATCAAAACTGAATTCACTATCTTGCCTTTCGAGGCAAATCGTTTACACAATATTGCCCTCTTTTGAAGAAAGCCGTTACATTCACACGACCGCATTAGAGTCAATACAGCGTTTACCACTTTTCACGGAACTCTGATGGTGTAATTCCCTCGACCTGTTTAAAGATACGGCTGAAATAATGCGGTGCACCCAAACCGCACTGATATCCGATATCTTCCAATTTCTTATCCGTAAAGCGTAGCATCTGCTTGGCTTTTGTAATGCGGAGATTTAGTACATAGGTATTGATACTCACTCCGAACTGTTCCTTAAACACACGGGTCAGATAAAACTTACTTATAAAGAACTGGTCTGCCAATGCATCCAGCGAAACTTTTTCAGTGTAATACTTATCCAGATAATCTCGGATTGGATCAAGATTCTGCTTTTTCAATGTAGTATCCAAACGCTCCGTTGGATGCCATGACTCTTTCATAAGGAGAACCAAAAGTTCATTCAGGCTACCATTGATTCGCATATCCCGGATGTAGTCATCCGACGAAGCAAGAGTGAAAAGAGACTTATGCAGCTCTGTAAACGCAGTAATATTCTCCGGATGGAATACTGGGCGTCCTCCGCGTTCTTGGTATTTCTGATAGATGTCCTGCATCGTTACACCGGAAAAGTGAATCCACGACAAGGACCACAGTTCTTTATCAGTACTATGTGAGTACGGTTGCTGACAGTCAATAAAAACACAGTCTCCCCTGCCTAGCTTATATTTCTTTCTCTGATACTCCAGCTCACCAGAGCCGGAATTGACACAGAAAAACAGGTAAGAGGACAGATGGGTGCGCGAGGAAATATGCGGCTGTTTAGCCTGCAAGGAACCAATCTCCTGAAGATAGAGCAGGGCAGACTTTGCAAATGTTGTTGGTGTATAAAGGACACGGTCAGAGGAAACAATTGGGGAGGCATCCGGTGAATCATGTAAAAACAAGTCATTCATCTTGGACACCTTCCCCTTCTTTTACGCTATCAATTGCGCTTCATTTTCCCATACAGCAGAAAATTGGTAAATGGTATGCTTTTAATAATCGTCGTTAGTATCACTGTAAAGGTGATTGTCAGAATAAGCGAAACAATAAAATTAGCAAAGCCTGTCGCCGTAAAGAACCCGCTCGTATTTCCAGCACTCATCAGTCCATTAACATACATGTGTGTAGTGTATATTTCCAGCGTACACAAGCCAATATTATCCAAACGGACTCTTTCAAAATTATCCTTATATTTGTTTGCAATCCATAGTAATACGACATTCCCGGAAAATCCTGCAATACATCTTAATGCGATTGAAATCAAATTATCCTCGCAGTGATACAAATCATAATTGAAAGCAATCGCCGAAAAGCAAACTATTGCAACAAACGCAATCAAACTCGAATACTTGTCAATAAACCGCTTCCATGTATCCTGTGTTTTGCGTATAAGCCAACCAGAGCCGTAGAATACAGAATAGTACAAAATGAACTTTATCCCTATAAATCGGATACCAACTAGGATGCCTAAGATCCCCAGCATTCCTAGCATGACAAGCGCGGCAACAACTGTCTTCACCGCATAATATGCAGTGTTCCGTGAACTTATATAATTACAGATGTTTGCTATTATTGAAAGTATAAAAACCACCCATAAAAACCACATTCCAGAGTCAACATGAAATGCGATATGATTTGCTGCCGTTAGTACATTTCTGTCAAAGCCACCTAGAAGCAGCACACTAACCAAGAACCACCAAGAAAGGAACGGAAGCGCATAATGTTGCATTGAGCCAACAATCCTCTTTGATAATTCATGAGTGTTCTCAACGTTTCTGGCCGAAAAATATCCTGAAACCAGCATAAATCCAGGCATTTGAATCGCCCAAATTATATTAGTCAGGATTCCTCCCTCATCCGTCACACTGTACTGCAGTACATGACGAATGACAACCAAGATTATTAATAGACCCTTGTATATATCCAGCATCCTATTCCTTGCTTGCTTGCTTGCTTGCAGATTATCGTCCATAGTTTTCCTCCTGTCAAGAATAATCATAACAACTCTATCCGTCTGACATATGCAAAAGGTCTACTTTTTAAGGATCTTCTTCAATTTATAAAGCAACCCTATTTTTCTTAAAACATACACCATACGCTTTTTCATTGTAGGTTTCGCATTTTTTAATCGAGCAATTATCAATTTCTGAATACAGTCGGTTTCTATTTTTATGCTTCGGAGCATTGTCCTGTAATTGGGAATAAAATCCGATGAAGTCCCCATCTATACATTGATTCACGGACAAAGTTTGTAAATCGTTAAAAAGTTACTTGCCAGCTTCAGTGTTCACGTAAATCAGTGATAGATCCTTGTCATCTGAGAGATTTAATCGATACGATTTAATCCCCTAAGCATCAGCAATAGTCAAATCACTAATTCGGCCTTTCTTTTCGAAATCACATTCATAGCAGCAGTTTCTCAAATCTGCATTTCTAATAAATGATCCATCGTATAAATTATGTCCTTCGTTTTATGTAATCCAATGCCTCTCCAATGCTTTTCGATTTCAAGCAGAATAGTATTGTGCCATAAACTGTAACAACAACAACACCCTCTATAATAAGACAAATCAATGTGCTCAAATTCACAACTTCTTTAACTAATAAAAGAACTACAACCGATAAAATCAAGGCTGTAATTCCCTTTCTTATTTCCGAGAAGCAGCTTTTGACTGAAAAACCAGGCAGATAATTTTTAACATCTCTTAACAGAAGTATTGTTGCAATCATCATCGCAATACTCGTCGCAAGCGATACGCCAGAAATGCCGATAAACTTAGAAAGCAAAAAACTCAACGTAATATTGCATACAATTGATATCATTCCATTAATCATTGGTGTTTTTGAGTCTTGAAAAGCATAAAAAACCTTAACCAAATTAGCTCTTGCTGCTTGAAAGACAAATCCCAACGAATATCCAATAACGACACTATACGTCAGTGTAATTTCATTTGTTCCAAAATTGCCACGTCCGTAGAACAGTTCAACAATTTGATCTCCCGCAATTACACACATTCCCGTGATAGGCAACAGAATCAACGTAAGATAAACAAGTATTTTTTCAAGACTCTTTCCCACTTTACCAGTCTGTCCCTGCGCAACCCATGTACTGCAGTGAGAAAATAAGACCACTGAAATCGATGTAACAATAACTCCAACTACCATATCATGAACCGATGCACCATAGTTTAAAACAGAGGCACTTCCATTTCCAAGGCCTGTCGAAATTTGGTTGTCTACAATCTGATTTACTTCATACATAGCATTACCTAGCAGTAATGGAATAGTAAGCTCAAGTAATTTTTTTACTTCGACCTGATAGTCAATCTTTCCAATAACAAATTTAAGTTTTTTTCTTGTGGCTACAGTTACCAAGATACACTCTGCAATTCCAGAAAGAATAAAAGCATAGAGCATACCGTTCATACCAAATTGAGAATAAAAAAAGACTGCTGCTAAGATTAAAAATACGTTTTGAAAAAAAGCTATTGCTTTTCCTGGCAAAAATATTTTATCTGATTCGAGAACTGTATTAACAATCAAATAATAACAATACAAGATAAGTTCGGCAGACATAATTCTAATGTCATAAGCCAAATCGCTAATCTGTTCTCCCTGATACGATGGCGCAAGAAATCTTGCCACAAATGGCGCAAACACCGAAAACAAAAGTGCTAATACAGCCGAAATTGGAAGAAAAGTTCTTAGAACCGCATTAATCAGGCCATTCGCCTTCTCCCGTCCCTCATTAACTAAGAGTTGGGTGTGAATAGTCAAAAGTGAAATAGACAGTGCAGAGAATATCGTTCCACACAATGAAGTCATCGTCCCAGTTGCGACAAAAAAAGCATCTGTTTCTATTGTCGCGCCACAGTATGCCGCAAGAACTGACTGTTTGATCAAACCAAGAAACTTGATTAAAACAGTAAATAATGAAACCATCACTGTTGAAACCAGTATACTTTTCTTGTTTTTCATAAATTTGCTCCATTAAGCTTTCTGTTCTTCTTGATAAATATGGCAATCGGCCATAAATAGGATAAATATTAGAAAACGCATATACGTCGATGATAATGTAAAAATAAGCACTCCCGTTGCAACAAGTGCAATGCCCATAGCAATATCTTTTTTAAAGGCTCTTTTTAACGCTACGATAAAAAAATACAAATAGAACAACAAACCAATAATACCATTTTCAAAGAGAATATCCATGAAAGTGTTATGTGCCACTCTATCGAACCCTGAATAAGAAGGTGCTGCCCCCTGTCCCATACCACATATAAGCCCTAATGGGTGACTGAATAATGCGTTCATAAGATTTCCCCAAATTCTTGTTCTCCCTCCAAGACTTCCTGCGTCTGCGGCACCGGTAAAACGATATAGAGTATTAGCTGGAATCATTTTTACCGCAACTGATAGCAAAAACACGAACCCAACTATGCCAACAATTCCATAGAGTGGTTTTCTTCGTATTTCAGATCTCAGCATCCATGTTGTGTACACCAGTACGACAAATGCAATACACAGCAACCCACTACGCGATCCAGACTGAGCCACAAAATAAAATGAAAGAACCATCTCGACTAGGAGAAGTGCCCTTATAAATATATTGTTTTTCCTTAAAAGGAACTCACTCACCATCGCAACAGGAAGGATAAACCATCCCGATAGATAGTTTGGATCTGCACCCGTTGTACTAGAAATTATCCAAAACCTATTATCTTGATATGTACCAAACGTGAAGCATAAAATCAAAAGAACGACTCCCTGTATTACAAATGCTTTCTTTAGCCGTTCATAGTCCTGTTCCGAGTACGAAAACTGAAGAACCAAGAACAAAAAAATATACATTACAGCCGTATTAAATAGATTTAGAAATGGTGCAGCATTTACGCTCCAATAGCAAGTTAGAAACGCATAACCCAAAAATAGAAGCAATGCACTGGTTTCATCAATTACTATTTTTTTTCTATATAGAACACACAATCCTGCAACAAGAAGTCCAACAGTGTATAGCAACTTTTCAACACCAATAACATGTTCTAAAGGAGACAGAACAATAAGCAGTATCAACATAGTTGATACAAGCGGATTGTTTTTCCTTGCTTCATCCCTCAAGTTAATTTAACCTCCAATGACATCATGAAAAACATCGAGATATCTGCTCACTGTTACACCTATGTCATATTCATTTGAAATTTCCATTACCATATCATGCATTTCATTTTTCAGACACGAATTTGTGGCATAGTGGCTAAAGGCATGTTTCCATGCATCCGCATTATTTGTTTGAACCAAGTAGCCCCATTTGCACACCCTAAAAAGTTCCCCAGAATTCAGCTGATTTTCATTAAATACCTGTCTAAATGCACTAATATCAGACAACATCATTGGACATCCAAGCGCTAATGCCTCTAATTGGAAAATCGACAATCCCTCCCAAAGTGAAGGCATTACGACCATGTCCGCCTTAGCAATTCGACGCAAAACTTCCACTCTTTCTAAGTTGCCCAACAATTGAATACTTTTGTTACTTCCAATGATATGCTCCAGTTCTTCTTTATCCTCGCCATCACCCACAATATAGTACTTTGCTTTTAAACCACTACATCTTAGGAAGCCTGTAATTGAAACGGGCAGATTTTTTTGCCTTGACAAACGTCCTACAGAATAAAAAGTAGTTTCAGAATCTCGCTCTTGCTGATTTGCCTGATTTGCATTTGTAGCAAAGCGTCGAATTCCTTCCATATCAATCCCATTGGGAATAGAATAGACATCATTTTTTCTACCAAATCGATGAATATACTCATCGTATGCTGAATCAGAGCAACAAATAACTTTTTTTATCAGAGGACTCGTTATCTTGGCTTGTAGGTAATAGCGGCTATACTGAGAATGATATGTTTCTATAACACTTATTCTTTTGTTATTTATGGAAGCAAAGGTCCCCACCAATGCCGCAAGCTTAAGATGGACATTACATATAATTTTTTCTCCATCAGCATACGAGTTCAATATACCTCTTAATTTTTCTGCTAGCAATAGAAAATGCAAAAGAGCATCCTTTTGATTTCTCGTATTCAAACATTTTGCACTTGCCCCCATAGTAATCAACTCTTTTGTCATTTCATCGTTGTCGTTTTCTCCCTTATTTATGATTCCAATAAGCATTAATCTTTGATTGGCTTTAAGAAACGCTTTGCACAACTCATATACAAAGCTTCCAACACCTCCCGCCTTGCTCAATTCCAAATCATTTACTACAACAGCAATTTTCACATTATCACCCCTGTATCTGATTGTTTTATAACTGTATCCAATCGTCAGGTAAAAATCCCTTTGAATCATAAAACGCTGGAGAGATAACCATTTTATCCTTATTAGGATTAAGCATAGCCGCCCACCAACTATATGTACTGTATGCAATAATATTATTTTTGCAGTGCATCATACTCGTAAAGTCACCGATTGCATCGTTCTTATCGGAGTTGTCAACAAACTTCATTCTGTCCAAACCCGCGAATTGTACTTTACACCAGTCTATGTCATCACTAAACACATAAAAATTTGTATTGGGTTTTTTTCTAGAAACTTCTTCAATCGCTTTTTTATAATAAGCTAAATCAGCCAAGTGCCCCTTCGAATGCAACTGATCTGAACGTCTGACATGGATAGCAGTGCTATCAGTCGATGAAACTTCATTAACTAACAGCTGCGTCTTTTCGCTAATCTTTTGAGGGATAAATTCTTTTCGCAAATCATCAATGCTCTCTTTCAGATAGATAGCCGCATAGTTATCATAGTAGCCATTTAGATAGATATTGGGACGCTGCATAAGGTTTAGATAGTCATATTTACTATCTGAACCTACCACTGCCCATTCACCAAGGTAGAAGCGTGACACATTTAAATACTCAAATGGTTTTCTAACAAAACGGTGTCCAAAAAAGCGAACTTTCAACGGCAACTTCTTGTGTTCAATTATCGAGGCTGATGGAATTGTAAACTTATCAAGTTCATACTTACGATGAGTCAACCACGGTACATTGCCTTCTCCATCAAACCACTCAATATCAAGTTTCAGTTCATCTCCATAACGTTTAGCTAATGTATAGCCAAACGCATATTGAAACAATTGGTTGCCAAGACCACCTTTCAAACGCGTAACAATCATTTCATTTCCTCTTTCTCTACTTTTTCGACGATTTTCTTGAACGAATCCAACTGGTTTCGATAGTAGAAATGCGTAAGGAAAAAGCTCCGACATTTTTCATTCATTACTTTGCCTGTTGCCTCTATATTCTTGATAGCATTTGTGATTGTGTTGCACCCGAAATCATCAATAAATACACCTGTATTCCCCGGTTCCACAAATTCTTCAAAGCTCCCCAATCTTGTTGCAATAACTGGTGTTCCCTGCATGAATGCATTCGGCAGCACACCGCTTTGTGTTGAGCGACGATAGCCATTCCACGTTGCAAGACTTCGACGATAAGCAGCACTCATCTCTTCTTCTGTTAAAGGTCGTCCTTGTTGAACTAATAATTGCCCTTCATCCTGCATTTTTTTGTAAATCTGATCTGCAATCATATCTGAAATATTACTACGTGTCGCGATTTGGAATTTTTGCTTCGAGCCGCTTTCATACGCTTCTCTAATATATTTGATAAATATATCTGAGCCATGGGGCTCTGCATAAGTTCCAATCATGGAAAAATACTCTCTGTAAGTGCACACTTTTTCATCGTAATCGTCCAGAAAAAGCAATGGCAGAAAAACCGCTTTCCGATACGCCCCCTTCATATATCTCTTGCAGTTTTCCTCCGCATACTTTGAACATAAGACGACTCTTGTTGCTTTAGCACAAAGCCATACATTTAAAGCGCAAGCAACAGCTTGTTTTATAAAGTAGTTACCATCTTTCATCAATTCCTTTATCCCCATATAAGGTTCATGCAGAATATAGAAAATTTTGCAATTATGTTTTTCGCACCACTTAAATAGTTCGACATTCTCAAATCCAGTATTTTGTACTACAGCAATGTCAGGATGATAATTTTCTACATTTACCATATCTGTTGTGTAATTATATTCATTCTTATCAAAGAATTTTTCATACTGGGAATCAAAATAAAGCTCAGTTTGATATCCACATTCTTCGCACATTTTATACCAAGCTTTCATATGACCAATAAAACCAGGACTAAAATGTTTAGAAACTATTAGAATATTCATCTCTTCACCTCCACATTTAATCATTTACTATCACCTCGGCATAGCCTTCTTGTTTGCTGTGATTGTAAATTCTATTTTCTCAACACTTTCTCAAACATAAACTTTCGAAGCCAGTTCGGCGCCAGCGCCGACCCACTACGGATCACGCAACTCTTGATGAACTGTCCTTCTCCAATGAATCCCTGTTTCTTCATGAATTTGAACAGCCTTGCTTGTGTCTTGGCATATTTCCAACCGGCTCTTCTTAAATACATATCCGAGCCTGCCCGCATATGGAGCAACGGCTCTTGAATGTTATAGCCCTGATACCCTGCCATCAACATCCTTAGCCAAAGGTAATAATCCTCCAGCAGGTAGAAGTCTTGGTAAGAACCAACTGCTTCGACTGCGGACCTCTTATACATCACACAGGGGTGATTAAACGGATTCCGCTTCTTTGCAAACTCTATAATTTCCGCATTCGTCTCCGGCGGCACTCGCCTCGTATCAACCGTGTTCGGATCAGTGGTAAACTCCTCCACGATACCGGAGCAAATGCTCACCTCCGAATGTGTGTTAAACACAGCAATCTGTTTTTCACATCGATCTGGATAAGCGATGTCGTCGCTGTCCATCCGGGCAACCAACTCATTTTTGCAATGCTTGATGCCTTTGTTGAGTGCGTTGCCAAGTCCACCGTTCTTTGTGAGCCGAATAACATTCAGGAATTCACCCATTTCTTGTTGCTTTGCTGCGATTACGCTATCCAGTGGTTCGTTCAACGGTCCATCACATACCAATACGAAATCATTTGTGGATAGCGTCTGCGCTTGTATGCTCTCTATTGCCTGCTTCAGATACTCCGGCTTCTCTTTGTGATAAACCGACATAAGAACGGAGTATCCTCTGTATCCCACAACACTCATAGTTCCTCTCCGCATATCAAAGATTACAGCCCAGACTCATTCTCCAAAAGCCTGAGCCGTTTTTTCTTATAAAGCTCTACTAATCGTCCTCAGCAGTGTGAGTCACACTACCGCTATGTCTTGTACCGCTGCAATGAACGTTGCTATGGCAAATTCACGCTACGGTAGCCGTTGTCTTTAGTCCTGATGACACTATCACGCGTTACGGTAGCTCCCATCTTTAGTCCTGATAGCACCAACGCTCGTTACGGTAGCCCCTGCCTTTATTCCCGGTTCCACTCATCCGTGCCACGGTAGCGTCCCTGCTTATGCCGGATTACACCACAGGAATGAGCATCTCTGCGACCATGTGGTTATCATCATCACTCTCACATCCGCCTTGTTACCTTCAAGACCGGGATGAAATCGCAGATGATGTTATCATCGTCAAGTCCCAAAACCGCTATGTGAAAGTCACTACAGTATCGTTAGTACCCTCACGGTGCAATCAGACATAAACCCACGAGCTACGGCCGCATCCATAAAAGTGCTTTTTCCGGGCATAAACGCCTCAATTCAACCTCATTTTGCCCTCTCTAACGCCCATGGTCTCGGCATTTTGCACTATCGAGAGTACTATCCAGCTTAACGCCACGGTAAGAGGTGTATTTATGCCCGATTCCACTCTGGATTTTCTTTCAGCTTTTGGCAGCTCAAAACGCAAAGAGTCATCGATATTTAGTGGTTTTCTCCACTCATAGCAGTAGTTTGACCCTCGGAAACTCCCTCGGTACTTTCAGGCATAAACAGGATTTTCACGGTTGCCAGCATGATTTTCAAATCCTCGATCAGGCTTGGATGTGCAATGTACATCAGATCCATCTGCAGTTTATCGTAGGGGGTGGTGTTGTATTTGCCATACACCTGTGCATAACCGGTCAAGCCTGCCTTTGCCTGAAGCCGCAGTGCAAACTCCGGCATCTCCTCGCAGTACTGGGCAGCGATCTCCGGGCGCTCCGGACGAGGGCCCACAACAGACAAATC
>ENA-OVGE01001368-OVGE01001368.1-human-gut-metagenome-genome-assembly--contig:-NODE-1368-length-19105-cov-5.054751_pt1 | contig 19105 bp, 15 predicted proteins | sample MGYA00237769_ERZ505417 | MGnify/ENA primary metagenome ERZ505417 (study PRJEB26158, sample SAMN06016403) | human gut metagenome | biome: human gut; feature: ankylosing spondylitis patient; material... | reverse complement strand
ACATAAATCTTATTAAGAGGTCGTTGAAGCAGGAGACAAAATGGATATAGGAGAACGAATCAAGAGTCTGCGAAACGAAAGAGGACTTACTCAGGAAGAGCTGGCAGACCGGGCAGAATTATCGAAGGGGTTTATTTCACAGGTGGAAAGAAATCTCACATCTCCTTCGATTTCTACGCTGGAGGATATCCTGATCTGCCTGGGCACTGATTTAAAAGAGTTCTTTGCTGAATATGAGGACCGGCAGGTAGTGTTCAGCAAAGATGATTATTTCCTGAAGGAAGACGAAGATCAGGGAAGCACCATTGAGTGGATAGTGCCTAATGCTCAGAAGAACCAGATGGAACCTATTCTTCTGACTCTCAAGGCAGGGGGATTCACCTCTGAGGTAGGGCCCTTTGAAGGCGAGGCCATGGGATATGTGATAAAAGGAAGCGCTACTCTTCATTATGGAGGAGATTCCCTGGACCTGGCTGCAGGGGAGACCTTTTACGTGAAATGCAGCAGACCCCATTCCATCAGCTCACCATCGGGGGCAGAAATACTGTGGGTAAGCACACCACCGGGATTCTAGAATTACTGACCATACAGGAGGAAACCAATTGAAGGAACTTATCAGGCTGGAGAATATTACAAAATCCTTTGAAGATACAGATGTTCTCAGAGGTATAGACCTTGCCATAAACGAAAATGAATTTGTAACGATTCTCGGACCTTCCGGGTGCGGAAAATCTACATTGTTGAATATAATGGGATTACTTGACGCACCTACCATGGGAATAGTGGAAATCAATGGAATACGTACCGAAGGAATGAAAGACAAAGAATTGGCCGTTTTTCGTAATAAAACGCTTGGTTTTGTGTTTCAGTCTTTTCATCTGATTAATTCGTTAAATGTGACGGATAATGTGGAGTTGCCTTTACTTTATCGCCGTGTTGGCAGTAGTGAGCGAAAGCGGTTGGCGCAAGAGGTATTGGAAAAAGTAGGGTTAAGCCATCGTATGAGACATTTTCCTACACAACTTTCCGGTGGTCAGTGCCAACGTGTAGCTATTGCCCGTGCTATTATCGGTAATCCTGAAATAATCCTTGCCGATGAGCCGACAGGTAACTTGGATTCAAGGATGGGAGCCGAAGTCATGGAACTGCTTCACCGACTGAATAAAGAAGACGGACGCACCATCGTCATGGTTACCCATAATGAAGAACAGGCGAAGCAGACTTCGCGTACCATTCGTTTCTTTGACGGACGACAGGTGCAGTAGAACCTGCGTTTTATACATGAAACTAAATAGAAAAACAGATTGATACATCTCTAAATTAAAAACCACCATGACAAAGAATATTTTTATCGTTGCGATAGCTGTCCTGTTAAGTGTTGCTTTTTGTTCGCTATCGGCACAAAATGTGAGTAAAGATTATAATGTAGGCGACTTTTCTGCCATCAACCTGCAATCTGTCGGAAATATTATTTTCGCTCAATCGGCAGAATGTACCTGCCGTTTGGAAGGGCCTTCCGAATTTGTAGAGAAAACCCGGGTAACGGTGAAGAACGGTACACTGGTTATTGATTATAAAGAGAAGAACGTAAAGAATGTCAAGAATCTGATTTTTTACATAACTGCTCCCGATTTGAGTAAAGTGAAAATCGACGGGGTAGGGAACTTTGATGCAAAGGAAAAATTGAATCTTAAAAATATAGCTTTCGAACTTGACGGAGTGGGAAATTGCAACGTGAAAAATCTTCATTGCGATGAACTGAAACTCGATGTCGACGGAGTAGGCAATATGAAAATGAATGTTGACTGTGGCCTTATCAAGGCTAAAGTGGATGGAGTAGGGAATATCACTTTATCGGGTAAGGCTGATACTGCTTTCTTTAAAAAGGATGGTGTTGGTGAAATCAATCACAAAAACCTGAAATGTAAGGATATAACAAAGAAGGGATGGAATTTCTAATATGGAACGTTCTTTGACGAACTTCTGTGGAACCTAATCGAAGAAGAATAAAAAAGACGAGTAAGAAATATACTGAACTCTATACTGGTAACGATCATGATAAAACTCTATTTTAAACAAGCATTCCATCTGTTGGGAGAAAATAAACTGCTTTCATCTATTTCCATTATTGGTACAGCTTTGGCTATTGCTATGATAATGGTAATTGTGATTACTTTACGTGCGACTATTGCTCCCTTTGCACCGGAAACCCATCGTGACCGGATGCTTATTTTCCGGTTTGCCGGACTTCAAAATAAGTCCAACGTGAATTGGCAAAGCAATGGCCCTATCGGATACAATACGGCAAAGGCTTGTTTCAAAGCAATGACAATTCCCGAAGTTGTTTCCATAACCAATATCTGGCAGGAAACAATGCTGGCTGCTAAACCGGCAGGTGAGATGGAAAGTTGTAGTGTGTTGCAAACAGACGATGCTTTCTGGAAAATATTTGAATTTGAGTTTCTATCCGGTAAACCGTATGATAATGCCGATTTTGATGCCGGAGCAGCAAAAGCTGTGGTTTCCGAAGATATGGCTCGCCGTTTGTTCGGAACGTCAGAAGTGGTTGGAAAAACATTCCTTTTGAATCATTCGGCTTATATTGTTTGCGGAGTGGTACGTCCGGTTTCTAAACTGGCGAAATACGCCTATGCGCAAGTTTGGATTCCTTTGAGTTCAACAAGTGCCTTCATAGCCACTTGGGGCGATGACAATATCATGGGTATGACTGCCGTCTATATACTGGCTAAATCGAAAGACGATTTTCCGGCTATTCGCCAGGAGGCAGACCGCTTGCGGGCTATCTTTATGGCAGGGCATCCCAATTTCGATTTACTCTATCGCGGACAGCCTGATACTTATTTCGTAGCCGCGCAACGCTATTCCGCCAACAATCCTCCTGCTGTGAAAGAAGCAGTACGGCAATACATACTGACATTACTTGTCTTATTGATTGTTCCTGCCGTCAACTTGTCCGGACTTACTTTGTCACGCATGCGTAAGCGTATCTCCGAAATAGGAGTGCGAAAAGCCTTTGGTGCCCCCAGACGGGAGCTTATGATGCAGGTACTATCCGAAAATATGCTTTATTCCCTGTTCGGAGGAATTCTCGGACTGGTATTAAGTTATGTCGCCGCTTTCCTTTTGGGAGGAATGCTTTTCTCCGTAGACTTTGTATCCAATGGGGTGGAAGATTTGCGGACCATGTGTGTCGACTTACTGTTCGATCCTACCGTATTCCTGCTGGCATTTCTGGCTTGCTTCTTACTCAATTTATTAAGTGCCGCCATTCCGGCATGGAGAGTAACTCGCACCAATATTGTGGATGCCATCAACGAAAGATAATTCTTCAACTCATCTAAATTCTAAAGAAAATGCAACTATTAAAACAAATATGGAACGAGCGCCGGTCAAACGGATGGTTATGGTCAGAACTATTAATTGTTTTTGTGGTCCTGTGGTATGTGGTCGACTGGACGTATGTGACAGCGCGTACTTATTACGAACCGGTAGGATTTGATATTACCGATACGTATTATTTGGAGCTAAGCCTGAAAAACGACAAGAGTAATTCCTATCTTTCGAAAGAGCAAAAGAGTACATCTTTAGGACAAGATATTATCGAGTTGACCAATCGTCTCCGGAGATTGCCGGAAGTGGAGGCCGTTTCAATATCCAATAATGCGCGTCCCTATATCGGGAGTAATTCCGGTAGTATGTTGCGTATCGATACATTGGTTAGTAGTCCGCTACGGCGTTCGGTAACCCCTGACTTTTTTCAGGTCTTCCGTTATCAAAGTGCTGATGGGCGTGGTTATCAGCCGTTGGTGCAAGCTTTAAGGAATGGCAATGTCGTTGTTGGTGAAAATTTCTGGCCCAAAGATTATAAAGGCGATCGTACGCTGTTGGGTAAAGAAATGGTCGATGTGGATGATTCTACAAAAGTGTACAAGATAGGGGGAGTTTCGAAGAAAGTGCGTTACAATGACTTTTGGCCTAACTACAGTGACCGGTATGTAGCCATTGAACTTACTGAAAAGATAATGGTCGAACTTGACGATGAACTTTATCCTTCGAGTGTAGAAGTTTGTCTGCGAGTGAAACCGGGGACTTCCAGAGACTTTGCGGAACATTTGATGAAATTGTCCGCCAACCAGTTGAGTGTCGGTAACTTATTCATCCTGAAAGTGCATGATTATGAAGATCTGCGGAATGACTTCCAGCAAGGAAGTTATAATCAGGTACAGGTACGTTTCTGGATGATGGGCTTCTTATTGCTTAATATCCTGTTGGGTATTGTCGGCACCTTCTGGTTCCGTACGCAGCACCGTCGTACCGAGTCTGCGCTTCGTATAGCAGTCGGGTCCAGCCGGATGCAGCTTTGGCAACGTTTAAATAAAGAAGGATTGCTATTATTGACTCTGGCTGCTTTGCCTGCCGCCGCCATCTGTTATAATATCGGCCATCTGGAGTTGACTGAAGGGTATATGGAGTGGGGAGTAGTACGTTTTCTTATTACATTTGTCATAACCTACTTCCTGATGTCTTTAATGATTCTTATAGGTATTTGGTTTCCTGCCCGTCAGGTAATCCGCATACAGCCTGCCGAAGCGCTGCGCGAAGAATAAAAAACTTGGGCTATCTATTTGTTTTCAATAGATTTAACGTATCTTTGTCGGCATAATATTGAAAACACCGCAGGTTTTAACTATATGAATCGACGCTATTATTGTATGTTTATAGTTCTGTTTTTTGCTGTTCTTACGCAGGCGGCGGCAGCGGAACGTACATTCAATATCCTTTTTATACAGTCTTACACCTCGCAGACTCCTTGGCACAGTGACCTTAATCAGGGCTTGGCTAAAGGGTTTAAAGAGAGTGGTTTGAAGGTGAACATAACAACGGAATATCTTGATGCGGATTTTTGGGCATTCAATTCCGAGAAGGTAATCATGCGTCGTTTTTGTCAGCGTGCCCGCGACAGGCAGACAGATTTGATTGTAACTGCGAGTGATGAAGCTTTTTATACCCTTTTTGCGTGTGGAGATTCGTTGCCTTTGCAGATTCCGGTGGTGTTTTTCGGTATTAAGTATCTTGATACGAAGTTGATTACTGCTCATCCCAATGTTTGTGGATTCACAGCCAATCCGGATTTCGACGTCATATTACGTCAGGCACAAAAGATATTTCCCCGCCGGAAAGAAGTGGTTTGTGTGATAGATAACAGCTTTTTAAGTAACAAAGGGCTTGAAGATTTTGAAGAAGAGTGGAAAATCTTTCAGAAAGATAACCCGGATTATAGAATGAAAATCTATAATACCCAAAATCATACGACTAGTCATATCATTGCGGCAATTTGTTACCCTCGTAACAGCTACGAACGTTTAGTCGTTGCTCCTAAATGGTCGCCTTTCCTTTCATTTGTAGGTAAAAACTCAAAAGCTCCGGTATTTTCAACTCAAAATGTAGGATTGACTAACGGTGTGTTTAGCGCTTATGATTCCGACAGCTATACTTCTGCATCATTGGCTGCTCAAAGGGCTGCTTCGGTCTTGAAAGGTACCTCTCCCCGGGATATAGGAGTGACGGAAATTACACAGGGATTCATCTTTGACTACAAGCAATTAGATTTTTTCCATGTCGACTCTGATAAAGTATCCTCTAGCGGAACCATAGTCAATGAACCATATTGGGAGAAATATAAATACCTTTTTATACTTCTCTATCCATCTATCCTCGCATTGTTGATAGCCTCTATCGTGTGGCTGATGCGTGCCAACCGGCGTGAATCCAAACGACGGATTCAGGCACAGACCCGTCTGCTGGTACAGAATAAACTGGTGGAACAGCGTAATGAGTTCGATAATGTATTTCATTCCATCCGTGATGGTGTGATAACGTATGATACCGATTTGCACATTCATTTTACAAACCGTTCCTTATTACAAATGCTTCATTTGCCGTATGAGGCAGGTGGGCGTTTTTATGAAGGAATGATGGCTGGCAGTATCTTCAAAATATATTATAACGGTCAGGACATTCTTCATAAAATGCTGAAGCAGGTAGCTTCAAAAGGAGAAAGTGTGAAGATACCGCAGGGAGCTTTCATGAAAGAAGTGCATAGTGATAAGTACTTCCCGGTGTCGGGGGAAATAGTTCCGATCCGTTCAAAGGACGCGATTACCGGTATGGCACTTTCTGCGCGGAATATTTCGGATGAAGAAATGCAGAAACGTTTCTTTGATATGGCGGTAGACGAAAGCTCCATATATCCGTGGCAGTTTGATATGGAAACGAACTGTTTTATTTTCCCGCAAGGTTTCTTGAAACGTCTCGGATACGATGAATCGGTTACTACCATCTCCCGTGATGAAATGGATCGCACTATCCATCCTGATGATTTGAAGGAAATAAGTCCGTTATTTAATAGAGCATTGACAGGAGAAGATTCCAATACCCGTCTGAATTTCCGTCAGCGGAATGTCAACGGAGAGTATGAATGGTGGGAATATCGTTCTTCCGTAATCACGGGATTGACACAAGATTCATTGTACAATATATTAGGTGTTTGTCAGAGTATCCAGCGATATAAGACTGCCGAGCAGGAGATGAGAGAGGCCCGTGATAAAGCCCTCCAGGCTGACAAACTGAAATCGGCGTTCCTTGCCAACATGAGTCACGAGATTCGGACTCCGCTGAATGCGATTGTAGGTTTCTCCGATTTGCTAAGCGATACGAGTGGTTTTACAAGCGAAGAGATTGCCCAGTTTATCGGAACCATTAATAAGAATTGTGGCCTGTTGCTGGCTTTGATTAATGATATTCTTGATTTGTCACGTATCGAATCGGGAACCATGGAATTTATGTTCGCCGAGCATAACCTGCCGTTGTTATTAAAGACCGTCCATGATTCTCAACGCTTGAATATGCCACCGGGAGTAGAACTGGTGTTGCGTATGCCCGAAAGTGATAAGAAATATCTTACGACAGATAATGTACGCTTGCAGCAAGTCGTGAATAATCTGATAAATAACGCTGCTAAATTTACGAGCAGCGGTTTCATTACTTTCGGCTATGAAGATGATGAGGTTCCCGGCTACACCCGCATCTTTGTGGAGGATACCGGAGTCGGTATTTCTGAAGAAGGTATCCGTCATATATTCGAACGATTCTATAAAGTCGATAATTTCACCCAAGGAGCAGGTCTGGGATTAAGTATTTGTCAGACCATCATCGAACGTCTGAATGGTACCATCTCCGTCACCTCCGAAGTAGGTAAAGGCACTCGTTTCACTGTGCGCCTTCCTAACTATTGCGAATAATCGAACGTTCACTTTTGGGCATAGTGTCCGAAAATGGACACTTTTCTTATTTTCTAATCTGTTGATAATAAAAACTTTACTTTTTTGGCACATCGTTTGATTCTCTCATAGTGGAAAATACTGTGCATAATGAAAAAGAAAAGTATATTGTTTGCTCTTGCTGCCGTTTGCCTGCCGTTGGCATTGTCGGCACAGAAAGAAAGGGAAATAACCTTGAATGAAGCCATTGCTATGGCGCGTATTCAATCTGTTGACGCTGCTGTTGCCTTGAATGAATTGAAAACGGCCTATTGGGAATTTCGCACCTTTCGTGCCGATCTTCTGCCGGAAGTCAACCTGACCGGAACCCTGCCCAATTATAACAAATCATATAGTTCCTATCAAAATTCGGACGGTTCTTACGGTTTCGTCCGTAATAATACATTGGGGCTTACCGGTGATCTTTCTATCGATCAAAACATCTGGCTTACCGGTGGTAAACTCTCGCTGACTTCCTCTCTCGACTATATCAAGCAATTGGGAGCCGGAGGAGACCGGCATTTTATGTCGGTTCCTGTCACATTACAACTTACACAACCCATCTTTGGAGTCAATAATATAAAGTGGAACAGACGCATCGAACCGGTTCGTTATGCCGAAGCGAAAGCAGCTTTTATCACTGCTACCGAAGAAGTGACGATGCGTGCTATCACTTATTACTTTAATCTTTTGTTGGCAAAAGAAAATCTTGGCACGGCGAAACAGAACCAGACAAATGCCGACCACCTTTATGAAGTAGCCCTTGCCAAACGCAAAATGGGGCAGATTTCCGAGAATGAACTCTTGCAGTTGAAGCTCTCCGCTTTGAATGCGAAGGCTGCATTGACGGAAGCAGAGAGTGATCTCAATGCCAAGATGTTCCAGCTCCGTGCCTTTTTGGGAGTGGGAGAGGATGAAGTACTAAACCCGGTTCTTCCCGAAGCTGTGGATGGCCCGAGGATGGAGTACAATCAGGTGTTAAATAAAGCATTGGAACGTAATTCTTTTGCACAGAATATCCGTCGCCGCCAGTTGGAAGCCGATTATGAGGTAGCTACCGCACGCGGAAATTTGCGTAGTGTCGATTTGTTTGCAAGCGTAGGATATACGGGTGAGAACCGGAATTTTCCGGCCGTTTACAGGAACCTGCAGGATAATCAGATTGTTCAGGTAGGCGTTAAGATTCCGATTCTCGATTGGGGAAAACGCCGTGGGAAAGTCCGGGTAGCCAAGAGTAATCGGGATGTAGTGCTTTCAAAAATTCGTCAGGAACAGATAAACTTCAACCAGGACATTTTTCTGTTGGTGGAGCATTTCAATAATCAGGCACAACAGTTGGACATAGCCAAAGAAGCCGACGCAATTGCCCAACAACGATATAAAACAAGTATTGAAACTTTCCTGATAGGTAAAATCAATACCTTGGATTTGAATGATGCGCAGAACTCTAAAGATGATGCGAGACAGAAACATATTTCCGAACTTTATTATTATTGGTATTATTATTATCAGATTCGCAGTCTGACGCTATGGGATTTTCGTACCAATACCGAACTTGAAGCTGATTTTGATGAAATCATCCGGCAATAAAAAGGCTAGGAAAAAGCTTTTGAATCTTATGGAGGAACTTGCCGGAGATTATGGGAAAAGTTTTTCAAGTCTGCAAACAGACTATTGCGTATTTATGCCTGATTCATTTGGTATTACGAACTATTTATAGTACCTTTGAAACTCGATTTTAACACTCGGGAAATGAAAAATACGTAAATAATACAGAAAAATTCATCCCCCATTATAAATAAAGAAAGAAATAAAAAAAGAAATACTTCTTCTTGGAAGATTGAAAAAACAGAAGAAGTTTTCTTGGTAGAGGAATCTTGCAATTTTAACTATGATTCTGATAATTGACGACGACAGCGCAGTACGTTCTTCGCTTAGCTTCATGTTGAAGCGGGCAGGATATGAAGCACAGACCGTTCCCGGTCCACGGGAAGCTATGGAAGTAGTACGTTCCATAGCTCCGGATTTAATCCTGATGGATATGAACTTCACTCTTTCTACAACGGGTGAGGAGGGTTTGATCCTACTCAAACAAGTAAAAATATTCCGTCCCGAAACACCGGTGATATTGATGACCGCTTGGGGAAGTATCCAACTTGCCGTACAAGGAATGCAGGCGGGAGCTTTTGATTTCATAACGAAGCCCTGGAATAATGCCGCCTTGTTGCAACGCATCGAAACGGCACTCCAACTTTCGGGCACTCCACAGGAACCAACGCAGGAACAGAGCGATTCTTTCGACCGCAGCCACATCATCGGACGTAGCCAGGGATTAATGGATGTGTTGAACACGATTGCCCGCATAGCAAAGACCAATGCCTCTGTCCTCATTACAGGGGAAAGCGGAACAGGTAAGGAATTGATAGCCGAGGCCATTCATATCAACAGTCAGCGAGCCAAACACCCCTTTGTGAAAGTGAATCTTGGAGGTATCTCCCAAAGCCTGTTCGAAAGTGAAATGTTCGGGCACAAGAAAGGAGCTTTTACCGATGCTTCCGCAGACCGTATCGGACGTTTCGAAATGGCAAACAAAGGGACGATTTTTCTGGATGAAATAGGTGATCTCGACCTTTCGTGCCAGGTGAAGTTACTGCGTGTATTGCAGGATCAGACATTTGAAGTGCTCGGCGACAGCCGTCCGCGTAAGACGGATATCCGGGTAGTATCAGCCACCAATGCCGATTTGCGCAAAATGGTGGGCGAACGTACTTTTCGTGAAGACCTCTTCTATCGTATCAATCTGATAACAGTGAAACTGCCGGCCTTGCGCGAACGTCGCGAAGATATTCCTTTGCTGGCACGTCATTTTGCCGACCGTCAGGCGGTAACCAACGGATTGCCCCGTACGGAGTTCTCTGCCGATGCCCTGCAATTCTTGAGCCGTTTGCCCTATCCGGGGAATATTCGTGAATTGAAGAACTTGGTGGAACGTACCATTTTGGTAAGTGGTAAACCGCTGCTTGATGCTTCCGACTTTGATGCGCAGTATATTCGCCACGATGACGCAAGAGTGACCGAAGGCGCAGCTCTGGCTGGTATGACTTTGGATGAAATAGAACGCCAGACCATTCTCCAGGCGTTGGACCGTTACAAAGGAAATTTGAGTCAGGTAGCTACGGCATTGGGTATCAGCCGTGCAGCACTCTACCGCCGTCTCGAAAAATATAATATAACAATGTGATAAATTTAGACACGTGCCTAATAATATTAAGATTAACCGTTAACCACAGATAACGTGCGTATAAAAGGATTCTTTTACATACTAGTCTTTCTGCTGCTGGCATTAGGTAGTGTATTGCTGTTCCTTTCCAGTCAACTGAATACAATCTTTTTCTACATAGGGGAGGGGCTGATACTTTTCATCCTCATTTATCTGACCTTTTTCTATCGTAAGATTGTGAAGCCGTTGAATACAATCGGAAGCGGTATGGAACTGTTGCGTGAGCAGGATTTTAGTAGCCGTCTTAGCCCTGTAGGCCAATATGAGGCCGATCGTGTGGTGAATATCTTCAACCGCATGATGGAACAGCTCAAGAATGAACGTCTCCGCCTGCGTGAACAGAATAATTTTCTTGATTTGCTGATTAAAGCTTCTCCGATGGGAGTGATTATAACTTCCCTTGATGAAGACCTTTCGGAATTGAATCCGATGGCTTTGAAAATGCTGGGTGTTCGTTTGGAAGACGTACAAGGCAAGAAGATGAAAGAGATTGATTCTCCGTTAGCGGTGGAATTGGCCAACCTCCCGAAAGGAGAGAAGGTAACCGTCCGTTTGAACGACTCGAATATCTACCGGTGTACTCATTCTTCTTTCATTGATCGTGGATTTCAGCATCCCTTCTATTTGGTAGAAACCCTCACTGACGAAGTGATGAAAGCGGAAAAGAAAGCATACGAGAAAGTGATCCGCATGATTGCCCACGAAGTGAACAACACGACTGCTGGCATTACTTCCACACTGGATACGGTAGAACAAGCCCTTTCCAGTGAAGAAGGAATGGAAGACATCTGCGACGTGATGCGTGTATGTACCGACCGTTGTTTCTCGATGAGTCGTTTCATCACCCGTTTTGCCGATGTGGTGAAAATCCCCGAACCGACACTTTCTTCTGTCAATCTGAATGATTTGGTTTTCACCTGCAAGCGGTTTATGGAAGGAATGTGTAATGACCGTCGCATTACACTCCGCATGGAAATGGACGAAAGTCTGAAAGATGTGATGCTGGATGCCGCTTTGTTTGAGCAAGTACTCGTAAACATCATCAAAAATGCAGCGGAAAGCATTGAGACCGATGGGGAAATAATAGTCCGCACCTTCGCTCCGGCCACTGTTGAAGTGATAGATAACGGTCAGGGAATCAGCAAAGAAACAGAAGCTAAACTGTTCAGTCCTTTCTTCTCTACCAAACCGAACGGTCAGGGAATCGGACTCATCTTTATTCGCGAAGTACTGATGCGTCATGGGTGCACATTCTCTTTGCGAACCTATGCCGACGGACTGACCCGATTCCGTATTACTTTCCCCTAATTGTGTCAAATAAGAACATTTCTTCCGTCAAATAGACCTTTTTTTGTCTTGAAATCACTCCTACCTTTGCCCCGCTCAATTCAATAGGATTTAAGGTATGAGATTAATGAAAAAAGGCACATTGACGCTCTTTCTTTTATTGGCTATCAGTATTCCGCTCAGTGCGCAGTATGTGGTACAAGGGGTGGTGACTGATTCTCTGACCAAAGAACCTTTGCCTTATGCATCTGTACGCTTAAAAGACACGACCGAAGGAACTACTACCGGAAGCGACGGACGCTTTTACTTCAAAACCCACCGCTCCGAAGCAGTGCTTGTAATCTCTGTAATCGGTTATAATGACTATGTCCGCACCATTCGCCCTGCCCGTAATGCATCCTATAAAGTAGCGCTTGCGCCTACCGAATACGCGCTTGGTGAAGTGGTAGTCAAACCCAAACGTGAACACTACCGGAAGAAAGATAATCCTGCCGTAGAATTTGTCCGCCGTATGATTGAAAGCCGTGACAACTACTCTCCCTACGAGAAAGACTTCTGGCAACGCGAACGTTATGAAAAGACCACCTTTGCGTTGAATAACTTCGATGAAGAGAAACAGAAAAAATGGCTATATCGTAAATTTGATTTCCTGACAGAATATGTAGATACTTCTGCCGTTACCGGTAAACCGATTCTGACGGTATCAGCCCGTGAACTGCTTGCCACAGACTATTACCGGAAATCTCCCCGTTCCGAGAAGCAATGGGTGAAAGGACGCAAACAGGCCGGTGTCGATGAGTTTCTCTCTAAACAAGGGATGCAGGCAGCCATCAATGAAGTCTTCAAAGACGTCGATATCTACGAAAACAACATTTCCCTGTTTACGAATAAGTTTGTCAGTCCCTTGTCCCGTATCGGCACAGGCTTTTATAAATATTACCTGATGGACACGTTGCAGATTGCCGGAGAGCCTTGTGCAGACCTTGCTTTCACGCCTTTTAATTCCGAGTCTTTCGGTTTCAACGGACACCTGTATGTGACGCTCGACTCTACCTACTTTGTCAAACGTGCCGTATTCAATTTTCCCAAAAAGATAAACCTGAACTTTGTAGACTACATGTTGCTCGAACAGGAATTTAAGCGCGCTGAAGACGGCACACGTCTGCTCGATCATGAAAGTATCACTGTTGAGTTTAAACTGACCGAAGGACAGGACGGTATTTTTGCCCGCCGTGTAGCGGATTACAGCAACTACACCTTTACGCCGACTGCCGAAGCCGACAAAGCTTTCACCAAACCCGAACGTATTATTGAAGAGACGGAAGCCCTGTCGCGTCCCGCAACATTCTGGGCGGAGAATCGTCCGCAAGCCGCTATCTCCCAGCAGGAAAACTCGGTAGACCGCCTGATGACACAATTACGCAGTTATCCGGTATATTACTGGACGGAGAAAGTACTCTCCATTCTCTTTACGGGATATATTCCTACCTCCAAAGAAGCGCCGCTTTTCTATATCGGCCCGATGAATGCCACTATTAGCGGTAACACATTGGAAGGACCCCGTATCCGTGCCGGAGGTATGACTACCGCCTGGCTCAATCCGCACCTGTTTGGCAAAGGATATGTGGCTTACGGGTTTAAAGATGAAAGAGTGAAAGGATTGGCGGAACTGGAATATTCTTTCAAGAAGAAGAAAGAATACGCCAACGAATTTCCCATCCATTCATTGAAATTGCGTTACGAATCAGATGTGAACCAGTACGGACAAAATTACCTGTATACAAGCAAAGACAATGTGTTCCTGGCCTTGAAACGTGAGAAGGATGACCGTATCGGCTATTTCCGGCAGGCGGAGATGACCTATACCAATGAGTTTTATTCCGGCTTTTCTTTCCAGTTGACAGCGCGTACACGGCAAGATGAGTCCTCCTACCTGATTCCTTTTTTAAAGAAAGAAGGAGATACCTACACCCCGGTAAAAGATTTCTCTGTCAGTGCAGCAGAGTTGAAACTGCGTTATGCTCCGAACGAGAAATTCTTCCAGACCCAATGGAACCGTTTTCCCGTATCGTTGGATGCACCGGTGTTTACCTTGTCGCATACCATTGCCGGAAAAGGAGTGTTGGGCAGCGATTACACCTACAATCATACCGAAGCCGGTATTCAGAAACGTTTCTGGTTTTCCGCGTTCGGCTATACGGACGTTATACTAAAAGCAGGTAAAGTGTGGGATAAAGTACCTTTCCCGTTGCTTATCATGCCTAATGCCAACCTTTCTTATACCATCCAACCGGAATCTTACTCGTTGATGAATGCGATGGAATTTATGAACGATGAGTATTTCTCGTGGGATGTTACTTATTTCCTCAACGGATGGCTGTTCAACCGGGTACCGTTGTTGAAAAAACTTAAATGGAGGGAAATAGTTTCCTGTCGTGGATTATATGGACATTTGAGCGATAAAAACAATCCGGCTTTGAGCGACGGTTTGTTCGCTTTTCCGATAGAGAACACACAAACAATGGGAAAAACACCTTATGTGGAGGCGGGTGTCGGTATTGAAAACATTTTCAAGGTGTTACGTTTGGACTATATCTGGAGGCTCACTTATCGTGATTCGCCCGGGATTGACAGATCAGGCTTGAGAATAAGTCTCCACATGACCTTTTAAAAGTTAAATCCTGCTAATTGCAATGTTTATATGACAAATAAAGACTGTATTAGTAATTAATTAATCTTATTTTTGCATCAATTTTAGTTTAATTTTAATAGAATAGAAATGAAACAAGAAATTAAACCCGCTACTGGGCGTCTTGGCGTACTGGTAGTTGGAGTGGGTGGTGCGGTAGCTACCACGATGATTGTAGGTACACTAGCCTCTCGCAAGGGACTGGCAAAACCGATAGGATCTATTACACAGTTAGCCACAATGCGCATGGAGAACAACGAAGAAAAACTCATCAAGGACGTTGTGCCTTTGACGAATTTGGAAGACATTGTTTTCGGAGGATGGGATATTTTCCCGGACAACGCATACGAAGCTGCTATGTACGCCGAGGTTTTGAAAGAAAAAGACCTGAATGGAGTAAAAGAAGAGTTGGAAGCTATCAAACCGATGCCGGCTGCTTTCGATCACAACTGGGCAAAACGTCTGAACGGTACACACGTGAAGAAGGCTGCTACCCGTTGGGAAATGGTAGAACAACTTCGTCAGGATATCCGCGACTTCAAGGCTGCTAACAACTGCGAACGCGTAGTGGTGCTTTGGGCTGCAAGTACTGAAATTTACATTCCGCTGTCTGACGAACACATGTCACTCGCTGCTTTAGAGAAAGCAATGAAGGAAAACAACACAGAAGTGATTTCTCCGAGTATGTGTTACGCGTATGCTGCTATTGCAGAAGACGCTCCGTTCGTAATGGGTGCTCCTAACTTGTGTGTGGATACTCCTGCTATGTGGGAATTCTCTAAACAAAAGAATGTACCTATCTCCGGTAAAGACTTTAAGAGTGGTCAGACATTGATGAAAACCGTATTGGCTCCGATGTTCAAAACCCGTATGCTGGGTGTGAACGGTTGGTTCTCTACCAATATCCTCGGTAACCGCGACGGTGAAGTGCTCGATGATCCGGACAACTTCAAGACAAAAGAAGTCAGCAAGCTGTCTGTAATCGACACTATCTTCGAACCAGAAAAATATCCGGATCTCTACGGAGATGTTTATCATAAAGTACGTATCAACTACTATCCTCCCCGCAAAGACAACAAAGAAGCATGGGACAACATCGACATCTTCGGATGGATGGGCTACCCGATGGAAATCAAGGTGAACTTCCTTTGCCGCGACTCTATCCTTGCAGCTCCTATCGCTCTTGACCTTGTGTTGTTCAGCGACTTGGCAATGCGTGCAGGCATGTGTGGCATCCAGACTTGGTTGTCATTCTTCTGCAAGAGCCCGATGCACGATTTCGAACATCAGCCCGAACACGACTTGTTTACACAATGGAGAATGGTAAAACAGACATTGCGTAACATGATTGGTGAAAAAGAACCTGATTACTTAGCTTAATCAGTAACCCCAAATAATAAGTTGAGATTGAGATTTACCATCCTATAAAGACTGGTGGATGCTCAACCTCAACTTTTACTTTTTTATTGTACAAATTCCCCATTCGTTGGGGGACTCGTGACACAACCGACTCGTAGTTTGTAATTAGTAATTAGTAATAAATGAAGCGTCCTCCCTTTCTACCTGTTTTTATAGGCACGGGCTTTGGCTCCGGTTTTTCTCCTTTTGCTCCCGGCACGGCTGGGGCGTTACTGGCTTCTATCATTTGGATTGCACTTTATTTTCTCCTTCCTTTCTCTTGGGTATTATGGCTGACTGCCGCTTTGGTGATTGTATTTACATTCGCCGGCATTTGGGCTGCCGATAAGCTGGAGACTTATTGGGGAGAAGATCCTTCGCGTGTGGTAGTAGATGAGATGGTGGGAGTGTGGATACCGTTGTTGGCTGTTCCCAATGATGACAAATGGTTTTGGTACGTGATTGCGGCTTTTGCCTTGTTCCGCATCTTTGATATAGCCAAACCGTTGGGCATACGTCGTATGGAAAGCCTGAAAGGTGGGGTAGGGGTCATGATGGACGATGTTTTGGCGGGAGTGTATAGTTTTATATTGTTAGTGGGAGCGAGATGGGTGATTGGCTGAAAAAAGTTGCACGGATGATTTCCCAGAAAGGCGGCATCTTCATGTTCTTGAGGGCGCAGCTTTCTGCTCAAATGGCAACTATTGCAGACTTTCTCGTTACGATTCTTCTAGTCAGGCTGTTTGATGTCTACTATGTATATGCTACCTTGGCGGGAGCTATCTATGGAGGAATCGTTAATTGTGTTATCAACTATAAATGGACTTTTAAATCGAAAGGAAAGAAAACACACGTTGCCGTAAAATTTATCCTTGTATGGGTTTGCAGCGTTTGGCTCAATACGTGGGGAACGTATGCACTGACGGAATCATTGGCGAAGATTCCCTGGGTACGCAACACACTTAGCCTGTATTTCGGAGATTTTTTCATTATTCCTAAAGTGGTAGTGGCAGTCATCGTGGCACTGTTCTGGAACTATAATATGCAACGCTTTTTTGTTTACCGGAATATAGATATAAGAAGTTTGTTCGGAAAAAGAAACTGAAAAACGGATTGAAAAGACTGATGAGAAAACGAAAGAATTAGATATATACAGATTGAGAAAACAGAAGATTTAGATAAAAATAGCTATAAACAGATTTAAACAGATGAATTACAGAGATTATTTACAACAGTTGATTTATAAGATTATCAATCCCCTGATACGCGGAATGATTAAAATAGGAATCACTCCTAACTTTATCACCACTACCGGATTTATCCTGAATGTAGTAGCGGCAGGTATGTTTGTATATGCCGGCATATATGGCGGACAGAACGATTTGGCCATTATCGGCTGGGCAGGAGGTGTGATTTTGTTTGCCGGACTGTTCGATATGATGGACGGACGTGTAGCTCGCCTAGGCAACATGAGTTCCAAGTTCGGTGCGCTTTACGATTCAGTACTCGACCGTTATAGTGAATTGATGACTTTCTTTGGTATCTGTTACTATTTATCAATGAAAGATTATTTCCTTTATGCACTCATTGCATTTGTGGCACTAATCGGCTCACTGATGGTAAGCTACGTGCGTGCCCGTGCCGAAGGCTTAGGAATTGAATGTAAAGTCGGATTCATGCAACGTCCGGAACGCGTAGTGCTGACCAGTCTCGGAGCTTTGTTCTGTGGCGTTTTCAAAGATATCACCGTTTTCGAACCAATCCTGATTATGATTGTTCCTCTGGCTTTTGTTGCCCTGTTTGCCAATATCACGGCATTTGCTCGTGTGAGACATTGCTACAAAGTGATGAAAGAATGAATTAATTTACTGTTGGACGATTTACTATTTACATCGTACATCCTAAATAGTACATCGTAAATAGTCCAATAGTAAATAGTCCAATAGTAAATAGTCTAGTTGTCTAATCAAAACATTATAATGATAAAGAATATTCAAATGCCGTCGAAGAGAGAAGCCCTGACTGTGACAGTCATTATGGCTCTTTTCCTTTTGCTGACAAGTATCTTCATCGGGCTTCGTTCCGAGCACCTGTTAATGGCGGTACTCTATTTAGTTTTATTTTTTGCCGGATTACCTACTCGTAAGTTGGCTGTGGCCCTGTTACCTTTCGCCATTTTTGGAATCTCGTATGACTGGATGCGTATTTGCCCCAACTACGAAGTGAACCCGATTGATGTGGCCGGACTGTATAATCTCGAAAAGTCTCTTTTCGGAGTAATGGATAATGGTCTTCTGGTTACTCCTTGCGAATACTTCGCTGCACACAACTGGCCGATAGCGGACGTCTTTGCCGGAATCTTCTATCTTTGTTGGGTTCCCGTTCCTATCCTGTTTGGTCTTTGCCTGTATTTCAAGAAAGAAAGAAAAACCTACCTTCGCTTTGCGTTAGTATTCTTGTTTGTCAATTTGATTGGTTTTGCCGGTTATTATATTTATCCGGCCGCTCCGCCTTGGTATGCCATCAACTACGGTTTCGAACCGATATTAAACACACCGGGTAATGTTGCAGGATTGGGACGCTTTGATGCATTCTTCGGAGTAACCATCTTTGATTCTATCTACGGGCGTAATGCTAATGTTTTTGCGGCAGTGCCTTCACTGCATGCGGCCTATATGGTAGTTGCATTGGTGTATGCCATTATTGGTAAATGCAGGTGGTATGTGGTTACTCTTTTCTCTATTATCATGGTCGGCATTTGGGGAACAGCTATTTATTCATGCCATCATTATATCATTGATGTATTACTTGGCATCTCTTGCGCGTTAATCGGTTGGCTGGTATTCGAATACATATTGATGAGAATCCCGGCGTTCAAAAGATTCTTCGAAAGATATTATACGTATATAAAGTAAGATTATATGTGAATAAAGTGAGATATATACCCATACAAAAAGCAAGTATATACTCATATAAAAGCAGATATATACCCATATAAAAAATAGATATAAGTCTCACAAATAGTGAAGAACAAGTACCGTAATATATTTCTCGCTGTAACCATTCTATTTTCCGCCTTGACATAAGTTGTTAGCCGCCATATCTTTGCGC
>ENA-OVGE01001357-OVGE01001357.1-human-gut-metagenome-genome-assembly--contig:-NODE-1357-length-19293-cov-3.747583_pt1 | contig 19293 bp, 8 predicted proteins | sample MGYA00237769_ERZ505417 | MGnify/ENA primary metagenome ERZ505417 (study PRJEB26158, sample SAMN06016403) | human gut metagenome | biome: human gut; feature: ankylosing spondylitis patient; material... | reverse complement strand
GAACGGCTATCTGCACATCGGCCACTGCAAGGCGCTGTGCATCGATTTCGGCACCGCCGAAAAATTCGGTGGCATCTGCAACCTGCGCATGGACGATACGAACCCCACAAAAGAAGACACGGAATACGTCGAAGCCATCAAAGAGGATATCCGCTGGCTCGGCTTTACCTGGGACGACCGTTTTTACTATGCATCCCAGTATTTTGACAAGATGTACGAGTGCGCAGAGGACCTCATCCGCAAGGGTTTGGCCTATGTCTGCGAGCTGACGCCCGAGCAGATGCGCGAATACCGCGGCGACTTGACGACCCCGGCCCGCAGCCCGTACCGCGACCGTCCCATCGAGGAGTCGCTCGACCTCTTCCGCCGCATGAAGGCCGGTGAGTTCCCGAACGGCGCCATGACGCTGCGCGCGAAGATCGACCTTGCCTCCGGCAACTTCAACATGCGCGACCCGGCCATCTACCGCATCAACCACATGCCGCACCACGCCACGGGCGACAAGTGGTGCATCTATCCGATGTATGATTTTGCCCACCCGATCGAGGATGCCATGGAGCACATCACGCATTCGCTGTGCTCGCTGGAGTTCGAGGCGCACCGCCCGCTCTACAACTGGGTCGTGGAGCACTGCGACCTGCCGTCGAAGCCGCGCCAGATCGAGTTTGCGCGCCTCGGCATCAACTACACCGTCATGTCCAAGCGCAAGCTGCGCCGTCTCGTCGAAGAGGGCTATGTCTCCGGCTGGGACGATCCGCGCATGCCGACGCTGTGCGGTCTGCGCCGCCGCGGCTACACGCCGGCCTCCATCCGGAATTTCTGTGAGCGCATCGGCGTGTCCAAGGTCGCGTCCACGGTCGATTACAGTTTTCTGGAGCACTGCCTGCGCGAGGATCTCAACCTTCACGCCCAGCGTGCCATGGCCGTGCTGCACCCGGTGAAGCTGCGCATCACGAACTATCCCGAGGGACAGAGCGAGACGTTCGCCATCGAGAACAACCCCGAGGACGAGAACGCCGGCACACGCGATGTGACGTTCTCCAATGAGCTGTGGATCGAGGCCGACGACTTCATGGAGGAGCCGCCGAAGAAGTATAACCGCCTCTACCCCGGCAACGAGGTGCGCATCAAGGGCGCGTACATCGTCCGCTGCACCGGCTGTGTCAAGGATGCGGACGGCAACGTGACGGAGGTCCTGTGCGAATACGACCCCGAGACCCGCGGCGGCAACACGCCCGACGGCCGCAAGGTGCGCGGCACGATTCACTGGGTCGATGCCCACAACTGCGCCGACGCCGAGGTGCGCCTGTATGATAACCTCTTCGCCGACGCCGACCCCGAGGGCGACGGCAAGGACTATCTGGAGTGCCTGAACCCGGACTCGCTGTCCGTGCTCACCGGCTGCAAGGTCGAGCGGATGCTCGCCGGCGCCGAGGCTCCGGCCGCGTTCCAGTTCCTGCGTCTCGGCTACTTCGCCGTGGACAACAAGGACTCTGCCCCGGAGCACCTGGTCTTTAACCGCGCTGTCGCGCTCAAGGACAGCTTCAAGAAAGCCTGACCACAAAATCATGTACCCTGTCCCTCCCGCCGAAAACGGGAGGGACAAGTTTTTGCGACGAAAATGTGAATTTGCTGTTGACAAGCACGAGATGCGGTGGTATGCTGTGCACGCTGATATTTTTAAGTCGGTACGAGATACCGGCAAGGTGTCACGGTCAATGGAATCTCTGCGGGGGTCTCCCTGCGTGTTGCCGCCTTGTCTGTATCCGGACAGGGTGTTTTTTTATGCCCGGAGGAGGGTTCGCCGTGGAGCTGAAATTCAAGGCAAAGATCATGGACGAGGCCGCCATCGACCGCACGCTCGTGCGCATCGCGCATGAGATCCTCGAGAAAAACGACGGCACGGACGACCTGTGCCTGATCGGCATCCGCACGCGCGGTGTGCCGCTGGCCCGCCGCCTCGCAAAAAACATTGAGAAGATCGACGGTGTGCAGCTGCCGGTCGGCGAGCTGGACATCACGCTCTACCGCGATGATCTGTCCACGGTCGCGGACGCGCCGGTGCTCAACCGGACCGACATTCCCTTCCCCATCGCGGGCAAGACCGTCGTGCTGGTCGACGATGTGATCTACACCTGCCGCACTGCGCGCGCAGCGCTCGACGCCGTGATGCAGCTCGGCCGCCCGGCGCGCATCCAGCTCTTTGCCCTGATCGACCGCGGCCATTCGGAGCTTCCGATCAAGGCCAATTACGTCGGCAAAAACATCCCGACCGCCAAGAGCGAGGTCGTGGCCGTCCGCCTGCAGGAGACGGACGGAGAGAACAGTGTCTGCATCCTCGAGAGAGGATAAAGAATAGATTAAATTTTCACGGGAGGAAAAAATCTATGAGCAACAAATCCATCGGCAACGAGCCGGTGTACGACGCACGTACACTCGGCAAGCCCAGAATGTTCATTCTGGGTCTCCAGCACATGTTCGCCATGTTCGGCGCGACCGTCCTCGTCCCGGCGCTGTCCGGCCTCGACGTCGCAACGACGCTGCTGTTCGCCGGCCTCGGCACGCTGCTGTTCCACCTGCTGACCAAGGGTAAGGTCCCGGCCTTCCTCGGCAGCTCGTTCGCCTTCATCGGCGGCTACAATGCCGTGCGCACCATCGGGACGAATCCGGACGGCTCCGCAATCTATAATAACGACCTGCTGGCCTACGCCTGCTTCGGCGTCGCCATCGCGGGCCTGATGTACATCATCCTGTCGACCCTGTTCAAGGTCTTCGGCGTCAAGAAAGTCATGCGCTACTTCCCGCCGATCGTCACCGGCCCGATCATCATCGCCATCGGCCTGACGCTGTCCTCTTCCGCCATCACCAACTGCCGTGCCAACTGGCTTGTCGCCGTCGTCGCGATCCTGATCGTCATCGGCTTCAACATGTGGGGCAAGGGCATGGCCAAGATCATCCCGATCCTGCTCGGCGTGCTCGGCTCCTATATCTTCGCACTCATCGTTGACCCCGCGGAGCGTGCCTCCGTCGCCGCTGCCGTCAGCAGCGCCAAGTGGTTCGGCCTGCCGATCTTCTGGAAAAACAGCGTGTTTCACCTCTTCGCCGGCCCGGTCGACAGCGGCGTCCTCTGGTCCGCCGTGCTGACGGTCGTGCCGCTGTCGCTGGCCACCATGGTCGAGCACATCGGCGATATCTGCGCCATCTCCTCCACCTGCGGCAAGAACTTCATGGTCGACCCCGGCTTCCACCGCACCCTGCTGGGCGACGGCCTGGCCACCACCCTCGCTTCCCTCTTCGGCGCCCCGGCCAACACCACCTACGGTGAGAACACCGGCGTGCTCGCCCTGTCCCGCGTCTACGATCCGCGCGTGATCCGCATCGCGGCCTGCATCGCGATCGTCGTGTCCTTCTGCCCGAAGTTTGCGGCCCTCGTGTCCGCCATGCCGACGGCCACCATCGGCGGTGTGTCCCTCGTGCTCTACGGCATGATCTCCGCCGTCGGCGTGCGCAACGTCGTCGAAAACAAGGTCGACTTCACCAACACCCGCAACGTCATCATCGCCGCACTCATCCTCGTGCTCGCCATCGGCATCACCTACTCCGGCAGCATCCAGATCGGCGTCGTGTCCCTGTCGGGTCTGGCTGTCTCCTCCATCGTGGGCATCCTGCTCAACGCCATCCTGCCCGGCAAGGATTACACCTTCGAGCAGGACGATCAGGGCGCGACCTCCGTGGACTTCAAGGTCTGAGCCTGCATCGAAACCAAATACGCACCGGCCGCCGCAGCGCAATGCTGCGGCGGCCTTTGTATGCTCGGCCGCTCCCGTGGAGCGTGATTGTTAAATATGTGGCCGGATTTTTCCAAAAAAATCAGTTGTAGTTTGCGAAAAAATGCGTTATCATGAATGTGTTTGAGAGCAAAAAAGAACCAAAATACAAATAAAAACGGAGGAGCAACATGAAATTTTCCAGCAAGATCGAAAAGTGCGGCCTCTCGCCCATGCGCAAGTTCGCGCCCTATGCAAACGAGGCTGCCAAAAAAGGCAAGAAGCTCTACCACTTGAACATCGGCCAGCCCGATATCGCCACGCCCGCGGCTTACTTTGAGGCTGTGAAAAACTTCAGCCAGCCGGTCCTGGCCTACGCCCCGTCCGACGGCGTGCCCGAGATGATTGACGCGGTCGTCAACTACTATGGCAAGATCGACGCGCCCATCACCAACAAGCAGGTGCTCATCACCACCGGCGGCAGCGAGGCGCTGCAGATCGCGCTCAGCTGCATTCTCGACGAGGGCGACGAGATCATCATCCCCGAGCCGTTCTACCCCAACTACAGCACATTCGTCACGCTGACCGGCGCGACCATCCGCCCGATCACCACGACGCCGGAGGAAAACTACAAGTTCGCCATCCGTGAGCGCGTCGAGGCCTGCATCAACGAGCACACCCGCGCCATCCTCTTCACGAACCCCGGCAACCCGACCGGCACCATCCTCACCGAGGAAGAGCTCCGGCTCATGGCCGACATCGCCAAGGAGCACAATCTGTTCATCATCGGCGACGAGGTGTCCCGCGAGTTCGTCTACGGCGGCGAGAGGCTCATGAGCCTGCTGCAGCTCGAGGGCTATGAGGACAACGTCGTCGTCATTGACTCCGTGTCCAAGCGCTTCAGCGCCTGCGGCGCGCGCATCGGCTGCGTGATCACGCGCAATGCGGAGCTCTACAACAACGCCATGAAGTGGTGCCAGGGCCGTCTGTGCGCCTCCACGATCGACCAGGTCGCGTCCGCCGCGCTCTACACCGTCGGCCCCGAGTACTTCGACGCCGTGCGCAAGGAATACAAGGCCCGCCGCGACACGCTCGTCGAGGGGCTCAAGAAGATCCCCGGCGTCATCTACTCCGAGCCGAAGGGCGCGTTCTACGTCATGGCCAAGCTGCCCGTGGACGACGCGGAAAAGTTCCAGCTGTTCATGCTCGAGGAGTTTGACGACAACGGCGACACGCTCATGTTCACCCCGGCCGAGAGCTTCTACAAGACCCCGCACACCGGCGTCAACGAGATCCGCATGGCCTATGTCATCAATCAGGACGCCCTCAAGCGCTCCATGGAGCTGCTGGCCAAGGGCATCGAAGCCTACAACAATAAATAAATTCCATACGCAAAAACCGTCCGCTCCCGATCGGGAACGGACGGTTTTTTGTTGGATTCAGTTGGCTTTCTGCCGGCGCTTGAGATTGAGCAGCACGACAGCCGAGAGCACGCACACACAGCCAAGCGCACTCAGCGGCGTGAGCGTCTCGTGGAACACGAAGATGCCGACCAGCGTCGCCACGACCGGCTCAAACGACGCGAGGATGGACGCCTTACCGGTCTCAAGCCCCGTCAGGCCAAAGGTATAGAGCAGATACGGCAGGTAGCACGTGACGATGCCGAGCGCCGTGCACAGGCCGAAGCCCTTCCACGAGCCAAACATGACGCCGAGCGGCTGCGCCGCGCCCCAGATGATGACCGCGCCGATGGCGGTCAGCAGGCAGGAGTAGAAGTTGATGGTGTTGCTCGAGTAGCCACGGTCGAGCGCGTAGCGGGCAAAGATGCTGTAGAGCGCATAGCCGAAGCCCGCGCCGAGGCCGTAGAGAATACCGACCGTGGAGAGCTTGTGCTCCCCGCCGACGAGCGACACCAGGCAGCAACCGGCAAACGCCAGCACGAGCGCAATGAGCTTCTGCACCGTGATGCGCTCATGAAACAGGACCAGTGAGAGGATCATGACGATCGACGGCGCAGTGTACAGCAGCACCGCCGCCGTGGACAGGTCCATGATCGTGATGGCCTGAAAATAACAATACGTGAAAAACAGCAGGCTGCAGATGCCGGTGCCGATAAAACACCAGATGTCTTTGAGTCGGATGCGAAACTGCTTCGGATCGCGCACGAGCAGCGTGACGGCGAACAGCAGCGCCGCAATGCCGCAGCGCAGCACGATCGCGCCCGTGGAATCCACGCCATAGGTCGCCAGTGTGCGCGTGAACAGGCCCATCAGCCCCCAGAGGCACCCGGCCGTAATGACCGACGCCGTATATTTCTGCATTCTGCACCCCTCCAGAGTTAGCTTTCGACAGAGCATGATAGCAGGTTTCCGGACGGTTGTCAATTTGTGCGGGAAAGAAAGTTTTGCGCGGCATTTGCGTTTGCCCACTTGCCAAGCAGCGGCGGCTGTGGTAAGATAAACACACCGTCTGTGACGGTGTGCGGATACAGCGTTTTGCTCCGCCTCGGGAACCTCCCCGTGTCAAAATAGAGGCTTTTGAGCGGCGGCCAACACCGCCGCTTTCTGTTTGCGCCTGTGATGGAATTGGTAGACATGCGAGATTTAGGTTCTCGTGCTTTCAGCGTGTGGGTTCGAGTCCCTTCAGGCGCACCACGTCTCCGGCAGCCGATGTATCGGCCGCCGGGGGCGTTTTTGCTTTTGGGGGAACATTTGTACTGTGCGGCCGTCTGACCATACAACAATATAGAAAGGCGGCCTGACCATGAAACGATCTCGACTGCTCCCCGCACTGCTCCTCGCGCTGCTGATGCTCTTCCCCGCCGGCTGCGGCACTCAGGCAACGGACGCACCGCAGCAAACGCCCACGCCCACCGAGACCGCGACCGTATCCGGCGCTGCCGGAACGCTGCGCGTGCAGGTGCCGGATGGCTGGAAGTATGAAGCCTGCCCCGAGGGGACGCTCGACGACTCGGAAGCCTGCTTCGGCGTAAAGCTCTGGCCGGACAGCGGCTCGGACAGCTGCGTGCAACTCTATTGGTCGGACAGCTTCGGTGTGTGCGGCACGGGGTTGAAGGAAGAAACGCTGACGCTCGCCGGAGACAGCGTCTCTGCCGGGTATTATGACGGCAACAAAAACTGGACGTTTCTCAGCTTCCAGGGCAAAAACCGCGGCATCGTTGCCTGGGCCGACCCGAACGCTCCGTGGTTCGCGGCGCAGGGTGAGCAGGTACTCGCCATGCTCGACACGGTCGAGTGGGAACCGGCAGCATAAAGTAAATTCTGAGAGAACAGCACGTCCCGCAGCAGAGCTCTGCTGCGGGGCGATTCTTGTAATATGTTATTTCGCCTTATTTCACCGCGGCCGCGCCTACCTCGGGCCGTACGGGAATGCCGGAGTCACTCACTGTCTCAATATTCGAAACCGTCTGTGCAGTTCATTTCATCCAGCGTGTATTGGTCAACACTCCACTCCACAATCAAACCATCTACTTCCCACCGCGTGGAATTATCCTGCCGGAAAACCTCGACGGCAAGTCGAGCGTCACCTTCATTTTTAAATACACCGAGGTTCCGGCTATATTCAAATTCATATTCCGCATCGTGAATGTAGACATTGGCCAGATAAACGAGCACCGCATGCTCTTCCACTTCGTGCGCAAAAACGACAAATCCGTTGGGATAATCACAAAAACCGGGAATGCTGCGATACTTTTCGATTGCTGCTGCCACCCGCTCCGCCGACGAAAAGCAGCCGAGCATCGCGCAATCCCCGTAGTGGAAACGGCCATCCGCCAGCGTTTCCGCCCCGTGCATGTGCACCAATTCATAAATTTTCATCTGTCGTTTTCTCCATGACTTCTGTGATCTCCGCAAGCAGAATTTCTGCGCGGCACTGCCATGATAGCAGGCGTGCGAAAACCTGTCAACACGCCAGTGCAGCGGTCGATAAAGGCTCCATAAGGCATGTATCTCACGTATTTGCAAAAACACCTCGCAGCGGCAAGTGCTGCTGTGAGGTGTCTCTTTGTTATTTCGCCACGGCGGGGATGGCGGCGGGCGCCGCAGCCTCGGCCGCTTCGGTCTCCGGCTGCGCGGCGGCAAAGCCCTGCGCAAGGCCGTGCTCGCGGATGTACTTGCGGTTTTTGTACACGCCGACGGTCAGGAACGGAACGACCACGACCGCGATGCCGAGATAGCCGCAATAGCCATAGCCGTACTTGATGATGTTCGTGAGGCCGGCCATGGAGATGGACATGGACAAAATGATGATGAACGCGGACACGATGGCGCTGCGCACCGGCGCGGACTGGATGCCGCGGAACATCGTCAGCTTCTCAAAGCGGGCGACGAAGCCGAAGATCGTCGTCACGCCCGTGGAGATGAGGCAGAGCATGAGGCAGACACCATAGACCGCAGTGAGCGCGCGGATGCCCATGGCGTTGCAGACGGTGAGCGTGGGGATGGTCGTGCCGCCGTCCACGGCGGTGTAGACGCCGCGCCAGCAGATGAGCATGAACACGGAGAGCACGAGCGCAACGGCGTTCATGGCAAAGGAGATCCACATGGCCTTGGCACAGCCCTGCTTGCTGCGCATGGTCGTGCCGCAGACGATCATGGTCGGGAGCGTGACGCACTGGAAGCCGGCATAGGTGAAGGCGTTAAAGATGGCCTTGGGGACGTTGGCAAAGCCGGTCGTCCGGAAGTCCGCGGAGAGTACCGTGAACAGCGGCGACTCGCTCTTGAAAATGCCGATGGCGTAGATGGTGATGGCGGTGACGAGGATGGCGATGCCCATATAGGTGGATGCCGCGCGGACGATGCCCGCGCCGAAAATGGTCAGGAGCAGGACGAGGCAGCCGACGGCCACGACGCCGAGATAATAGTTCACGCCGAAATAGCTCCGCAGCGCGGAGGCCGCGCCCGAAATGGCGGCCGCGACGGCCATGAGCACCATGATGTAGAAAAAGATCTCGAACAGCCACTCGATCTTATCAAAGGGATGGTAGAGCGTCTCGAACAGCTGCTTATAGCTCGTCAGGCCGCGGGAATTGTACATGATCATAGCCTCGCGCATCGTGAGTGTGAGCAGCAGCATGGCCACGATGGCCGACACGATGCCGGCCCAGCCAAGGCCGACGTAATAGGTGTTGGCCTGGTTGCCGGTCGCAAAGCCGCCGCCGGCGTGCGCGGAAAACAGCACCGCGCCGACCGAGAAGGCGGCAAAAAACGGGGTCTTGGGTATGGTTCTGGTTTTGGTCCGGGTTTTCATGATTCGTTCCTCCTGCAAAATGATCTGATGGTTTGGCAGGAAAAAAGAAAACCCTCCGTCTTTCCTGCCCTCTGGCAGAAGAGACGAAAGGCCGAAAACCCTCCGCGGTACCACTCTTCTTCGCCCCCGAAATCAGGGGACGCACTCTCCCGGGATACCATCATATCCCTGCACAATAACGGGCGCACCCGTCTGCACCTACTCATGGTTCAGCGCAGCCGCTGTTCAGCCAGTTCGGCAGGTCTGTACGCTTCGTGCCTCGCACCACCCGGCACTTCTCTGAAAGGACGTTCCTGCTTACTACTCTGTGTCTTCGCGTTTGATGGCTTGATGATAACACCCGTATCTGGCGCGCGTCAAGGCACGCATTCGCCGAAAAAAGTTGAAAAATTCGAAGGAAATTTGTCAGATCCATCAACCCGGATGCCACGCGCAAAAAGCCGGCCGTTTCCGAAGAAACGGCCGGCTCGTGCTTAGGTTTTGGTGATCGCGTTACCGGGTGCGGCTCACTTGGCGAGGTAGTTGTACAGGAAGCACACCATCTCCGCACGCGTGCAGTCGCGCAGGGGGCTGAAGCAGTTGTTGCCCGTGCCCTCCGTGACGCCCTCGGCCATGGCCCACGCCACGGCGTCGGCATAGTAAGCCGTCGCCGGAACGTCGGCGAACGACGCTGCGTTCTCCACAGCCGGGGAGCCGGCATAGCGGTACAGGAACGAGACGATCTGCGAACGGGTCACGACCATGTTGGGGCTGAAGCAGTTGTTGCCCGTGCCCTCGGTGATGCCCTCACCCGCGGCCCAGAGCATGGCTTGATAGTAGTAGGCGCTCTCCGAGACGTCGACGAACGGATTATCCGTCGTCTTGGGGGTCGGGTTGCCGGCGGCGTTCCACAGGAACATGACCGCCTGCGCGCGGGTGCAGATCATGTTGGGCGAGAAGTGGTTGTTGCCCGTGCCCTCCGTGACGCCTGCGCCCACTGCCCACTGGACAGCGTCGTAGTACCAGGCGTCCTTGGCCACGTCGTCAAAGACGATGGCGGGCTTGGCCTTCGTGAACGCCGCCGTGACGATCTCACTGGCCGGGCAGCCGTCCTTAACGGCGACGGCCTTGACCGTTGCGGACGCCGTGAGCGTGAACGCGCCGGTGTAGAGCGTGCTGTCGGCCGTCGGGTCGCTGCCGTCGGTCGTGTAGTAGATGCGCGCACCCTCGGTCTCGCAGGTAATGGTGACCGTCTGCTCACCGATGAAGGAGCCGCCTTTCGGATCGATGACCGGAGCGGCCGCAGGCTGCGGCGCAGCGAGCGCCGGCGCATTGCCCTGGCGGACGATGCCGTCGAGCACCCAGCTGTCGATCGTGAGCTTGGCTTCGCGCACCACGATGTCAAAGTCGGAAATGCCCTGAGCAAGCGCTGTACGCAGCTCCTTGTCCTCGCACTGGTTGTCGTTGAGCAGGTCGCGGAAGGCCTCGCTCTTAAGCTCTGCTGCGGTCATGCCTGCGGTCTCCTTGACGACGCCGGTGTTGCCGAGCATGGTCACGTTCTCACCGACCGCCTTGGGCTCGGCGATGACCGTGTTGCCGGAGCGCTGCTCCTGCTCGCTGTTGAAGTAGCCGTAGATGATCGTGCCGATGGCGGTGTTGCGGCCGGTGATGCCGCCGATGTCGCCGGTGGCGTTCTTGGACACCAGCTTCACATCGGCATAGTTGTTGCCGGCCACGCCGGCCTGCATGCCGGCGATGCCGCCGATGGTGGCGGAGTTGACGCCGGCCTCGGCATAGATGCTGCCGCGGGCATAGTTGTTGGCGACGATGGCAAAGCCGTCCTGACCGACGATGCCGCCGGCAAGCGCCGTGCCGCCGGTCGAGATTGAGGTGATGTCGACCTGCGCGCCGCAGTTGAGGATCATGCTGTTGTAGCAGTAGGCCGTGATGCCGCCGTTCTGGCTCCAGTCAACGGACTTGTTGTAGATCGTGCCGGAGACGGCGCAGTTGTTGATGACGGCACCGGCGCCGGTCTCGCTGTTGTCGGTGACACCGGCGATGATGCCGGCATAGGTGCGCACGGCATCCGGACGCGCGATGTAGATCTCCGCATCCGCCACGGCGAGATTGCGCACGACCGCGCCGTCAATGCAGGCGAACAGGCCGGCGGAGACGTAGTCCGCAGGCGTTTTCTGCGTGCCGATCTTCATGCCGCGGATGCAGTGGTTCTGCCCGTCGAAGATACCGGCGAAGTAGTGGCCGCCCGCGCTGCCGACCGGCATCCACTGGGCGTCGGAAAGGTCGATATCGGCCGTGAGCACAATATACTCACCGTCGAAGTGTTCCTCCTCATTGACCGCCGCGGCGAAGGCGCGCAGCTGCGCCGCCGTCGCGATCTGATAAGGATCGTTCTGCGTGCCGGTACCGCCCGCGAAGATGGTGGACGGATCGGCGGGATCGTAGGTGCTCGTGTCGCCGAGCAGCGCCTTGTTGACGGCGACGGACAGCGCCGCTTTGAGTGTCTGGTCGTCGGTCGTGCCGTCGGAGGCATTCTTCACGGTCTGATCCTTGATGAGCGCCACGAGAATGGTCTCACTGTTGGCGGCGTCAAAGTCGGCCGGGTCAACGACCTCGGCGGAAACGATCTTCTTATCCTTCACCGTGATGCGCACGATGACCTTCTTGTCCGTGTCGCGGCCGTAGTAGGTGCCGTCCTTGTAATCATAGTTGATGCTCGGATCCGGACGCTCGACCGGGACATAGGTAATGCTCGCGGTGCCGGTGCCGAACACGACGGCGCCGTTCTGGATCGTCCAGGTGCACAGCGCAGCGGGCAGATCGTCCTCGGAGATCGGGAACGCGCCGAAGTTGCCGTTGAGCTTGTCGGCGAGCGCCTGCGCGGTCATGTCCCCGGCCGGGAGCGCCTCAACGTTGCTGACAAACGAGCCGTTCATGAATTCGCCGTCCTCATTGTAGCCAGACGGGACCTGGCTGCCGAACGCGACCGGCGGGTCAAACGTCTGATCCTTGATGGTCAGCCGCGCGCCGTCGCTGAAGTAGGTGTCGTAGCTCTCGCTGATGGCGGTGGCCATACCGGCGATGGCGCCGACATAGCGCGTCCAGCTGCGGGAGGTGAGATTGCTGGTTGTGTAGCAGTTGGCAATGGTGCCGGCCTGGCAGCCAGCGATGCCGCCGAGGTAGGTCACGCCGCCGTCGTCCACATTCTCGCGGTCGGTCTCACCGGAGATGTCGCCGAGCGTGTAGCAGTTGACGATCATGCCGAAGGCGTTCATGGCAGTGATGCCGCCGGCCTCGGCGTTGGCCGTCTTGCAGAAGGCGTCCAGCGTTACGTCGGTCCAGGAATTGAGGATGTAGCTGCGCTGACTGTAGCCGATCAGGCCGCCGGCGAAGCTGTTGTTGGCGTAGCTGCCGTCTTCGGTGCGCGCGGTGATGTCACCGGTCGCCCAGCAGTTGTTGATGACGGCAAGATCGCAGCAGCCGGCCAGTGCGCCACCGATAGCGGACTCTTTATCGGCCGTGAGGTGGACGTTGACGTTCTCCAGGCCGAGGTTTTCCACGACGGAGCCGTTCATGAGCGCCGCGAACAGGCCGAAGTAAATGCGTGCTTCCGCGCTGACCGGGGCGGCCTTGCTGCCGATGGTCATGTTAGAAATCTTGTGACCCTGGCCGTCGAAGCTGCCGCGGAAGGCCTGCGTGCCGTTGGCCATGTGGCCGATCGGCGTCCAGGCTTCGCCGGCGAGGTCAATGTCCGCGCCGAGGACGATGTATTTGCCGGAGTAATCCGTCTTTGCAAACGAGGCCGCAAACGCCTTGAGCTGGTCAAAGTTTTGGATGACCCAGGGGTCGGCCTCCGTGCCGGAGCCGCGCTCGAAGAAGTCGAGCACCGGCGCGTCAGGCTGGACAAAGACGTCCGCGCCGAGCACAGTCTTGCCGTTGCGCACTTCCCAGCCGTACCACGCGGCGGGACGCATGGCAATGAGCATATCGGTCGTGAAGCCGATGTCATTGCTCGTAAGGAACTTGTCTGTGGCGGCGAGGCCCTCGACCGTGAGGCCGCGGTTCATGGTGTCGGCAAAGGCGGCGCTGGACGTGTCCGCACCGGCGACGTTGTTCGTGTCGCCGCTGACAAGATCGCCGAAGGCAACCGCAGTGCCGGCCGTGCCGTTGACGGTCACGGTGGCCTTGCTGTTGTAGTAGCAGTCGGTGACGATGCCATTGTAGCTGCGGCTCGTGGACATCTGGCCGATGAGGCTGCCCACAGCCGGTTCATCCGGCGTGATGGCCATTGTCAGCGCGACATTGCCGGCAGCGTAGCAGTTGTGGAACATGCCGGTCCCCTGGCCGACGAGACCGCCGACGGAGGCACTGACCTTGGAAGAGGTCGTGTAGCCCGAGATGGCCGTCACACCGCCGAGGGCGGCGCAGTTGGCGATCATGGTGCCGTTGGAGTTCGTGGCAACGAGGCCGCCGGCCGAGCACAGGCCGTTGGCGGACTTGACCTGCACGGTCACATCCGTCCAGGAGTTGGTGAGATAGGCATCGAGATAAAGCGACGCGGTCAGGCCGCCGCCATATGCCCACTGCCTGCCCTCCGCGCTGACAATGCCGCCGGCGACGGAGCAGTGATCGATGCGTGCATTCTTGCCCATGCCGAGCGAGCCGCCGACCAGACCGCCGACAAACGGACGATCCCAGTCCCCGGTGAGCTTGCCGTACACGGCAACGTTGGTCAGGTGCAAGTTTGCGAGGCTGGCACCGTTTGAAAGCACGTCGAAGAAGCCGACGCTGCTCTGCTCGAGCGGCGCAAGCTCGGTGCCGATGCGCACACCAGAGACGGTGTGGCCGCGGCCGTCAAAGCTGCCGGCGAAGTAGTGGATGGGCGTCCACGCGCCGTTGAGGGTGATGTCCGCGTCGAGCGCGACATACTGGCCCGCGTAGTCGACCGCATTGTCGCCGATGGTGGAGGCGGCAAACGCGTGCAGCTGCGCCTCCGTCTCGATGACGAAGGGATCGTCCTTGGTGCCGGTGCCGGAGGCAAAGATGCTCTTGGCCTTCACGCCGGGCAGGACCTTACCGTCGGCAGCGCCCCATCTCTGCCAGACTGCCGGACGCATGGCCGCAAGGCCCTCGGCCGTGTAGCCGGAGAACTTGCCGCTGTTGATGAGGTATTCATCCGTCGCGGCGAGACCCTCGGCGGAGATGCCCTGATTCAGGACGGCAGCAAAGGCGTCGTTCGTGACGTCGTCCTGCGCCGTGATCTTATTGTAGTTGATGCCGCTGTACCAGCTGCTGGGCGTCTTGCCGACTGCGATGAGGTCCTTGCTCTCGCCGTTGACGGTGAGCACCGCCTTGCTGCTGTAGTGGCTGTCCACGACGGCGCTGCCGCTCTGCTCTCCGATGAGCGTGCCGGCATAGGCGTCATAGTCGCTGCTGGCATTCGTCAGGGTGACATTGCCGGAAGCGTAGCAGTTTTCTGTCAGGAACGGGGCCGAAGCCAGCAGGCCGCCCGCTCTGACTCTGTTATACTCCTGGCTGTTGCCGCTGGCGGCGACAGCGCCGAGCGCGGCGCAGTTGCCGACGAAGCTGCTGCTGCCGAACGTGCCGACAAGGCCGCCGGCGCTGGCAACATACTTGCTGCTTGCCGCCGTGATGTCGATATCTGCATAGCAGTTGGTGACGTAGTTGGTCCCGCCGAGTCTGGCAGCGAGGCCGCCCGCGTACACGTGCATGCCGGAGGACGCGGAAATGGTGCCGCCAGTGACCGAGCAGTTGTCGATGCGGACATCGGCGCCCATGGTCTGGCCGCCGCCGACGAGACCGCCGGCATAGACCGCATCATCGAGGCTGCTGCCCGTGCGCGCGACGTTGACCGAGACGTCCGTCAGCTTGAGGTTGCTGACCGACGCGCCGTTTGCCAGCGTCTCGAAGAAACCGGCGGAGGTGCGCTCCGACGGCTGCGCACTCGTGCCGATGGTCATGCCGGAGACGGTGTGGCCGTCGCCGTCAAAGCTGCCGCCAAACTTGGCGATCGGCGTCCACGCCTCTTCCGAGAGCGCGATATCGGCGTCGAGCCGGATGTACAGGTTCGTGGTGCTGAGCTTGCCGCTCTGGGTGGCCTCTGCGAATCCGCGCAGCTGCGCCTCGGTCTCGATGCGGTAGGGATCGGCCTGCGTGCCCTCGCCGCCGGCGAAGAAATCGCTCGGGTCGACGGGCTGATTGCTGCCCTCACCGGTCGGCAGCAGGCGGCCGTTTTCGACCTGCCAGCTGTTCCAGCCGTTTTCGCTCATGCTCAGCAGGCTGTTCATCGTAACGCCGTTGCCCAGCAGGCCAACCGCCTTGTCGGAGAAATACGCCTGCGCATCGGCAAGCTTTTCCTCCGTGAGCGCGTCGGCAAGCTTCGTCGCCAGCACGCCGGAGGTGAGCTCTGCCGAAGTCAGACCGGCGCACTCCTCCTGATCGCTGACAGAGTAGTTGAGCATGTCATAGCCGACCGCGACCGGCTCCGCCACCGCTTCATCGCCGTAGTAGGTCTGCGCCGCGTCAGCGTTGAACCAGCAGCGATAGGCCGCCGTGAGTGCCGCCGGAGAACCGGCAATGCCGCCGATGGGCACATCGGAGCCGTCGCCCGCATCGGACATGGCGTCCATGTGCAGGGTCACGTCGGAGTAGCAGGCGTAGATCGCGCCGCAGCTGTAGCCGACGATACCGCCTGCGCCGTACATCATGGAGCCGTCGCAGTAGTTGCCGATCGTGCCGAATGCCGCGCAGTTGATGACCGCGGAATCGTTGCTCGTCCAGCCGACGATGCCGCCCGCGCCGGTATCGCTGCCCTTGGCCGCGATCTGCACGTCCGCCCAGGTGTTGCACACCAGGCTCTTGCCGCCGCCGTTGCCGACAACACCGCCGACGTAGGTGTAGTTATTGTCACCGGCCGCATCACTAACGATCGTGCCGCTGACCCAGCAGCCGTCGATCACGCTGCTCTCGCCGGTAGCCGCCGCCAGAATGCCGACCGCAGGGTCTTCATCTGTGGTTTTGTTGTTGATAAACGCATCCTTGACACCCAGATTGCGGATCGCGCCGCCCTGGCCGACAAGGCCGAAGAGGCCGGCATACGCACACGCGGCGGACTCGGCCTTCGTGCCGATGGCCAGGCCGGCGATCGTGTGGTTGTCGCCGTTGAAGATGCCGTTGAAGCTGCCGTTGTCGCCGCCAATCGGCGTCCAGCTCTCGCCGGTGAGGTCAAGATCGGCGTCGAGCGTGACGTACTGGCTCGCGTAGGTCTCACCGCCGTTGACCGAGGCCGCGAACGCCTTGAGCTGATCGACCGTACGGATCAGATACGGGTCGGACTTCGCGCCGGTGCCGGCGGCAAAGATGCTGCCGCCCGGCTGCTCAGGCGCGGTGACGAGCGCCTTGCTCAGCGCATCGTTGACCGCTGCCTTGACACCGTTGCTGCTCATGGTCGCGCCGGAAACGCCGTCGATCTCGGTGCTGTTGGCCTTGACGATCTCGTCAAAGAGCGAAGAAACATTCTTCGAGTCCCAATAGCTCTGCTTTTCCTGGCTGACGAGCTCCACCTTGGCGATCTTGCCGTCGGTGATGGTCACTTTGACCTTGATCTCGCCGTCTTTAAAGCCCTTTCCGGTGCCTTCATAGACGCCGTCCTTGTAGGCCGTGCCCCGGAGTGCATACGCTGCGGTCAGGTCGCCGCTTGCGCCGGTGTCCACGGCATAGGCCGGGAGCGCGCAGCCGACGAGCATGACCACCAGCAGCACCAGAGACAGGAGCCGTTTGGTGATTGTCTTGTTCATGGGTTGGTCATTACCTCCTGAAATGAATTGGTATGTACATGGTTTGTGAGTGCAATGAGTCTGTGTGTAGGCCTCACCTTCCCTTTCCGCCGGCCGGTTCCGGCATATCATGCATGCAGTTGATTGTACAAAAGCGCAACGATTTGTGCGCGTGTGCAGGGGGCCAGCGGCGAAAAGCGGTTGCCGCCCGTACCCGCCGTGATGTCATTTGCAACGGCCCAGCGCACCGCAGCCGCGTAATACGCGTCCGCCGGAACGTCCGTGAACGTCTTGTCCGCGGAGGCATCCGGACTGCCGGCGACGCGCCACATCAGCGCCACCGCCTGCGAGCGCGTCACGATGCCGTCCGGGGAGAAGGTTGTGTCGCTCGTGCCGTAGGTGATCTCGTTTTCGGTCGCCCAGCACAGGGCCTTGTAATAGTAAGCGTCCGCCGACACGTCCGCGAACGGGACGGTCAGGGATTTCGGCTCCGGATTGCCGGCAACGTTCCAGAGGAAGGTCACGATCTGCGCGCGCGTGCACGTTTCGTCCGGGGCAAAGCGATTGCCGCCGACGCCGCTCGTGATGCCGCGGCGGACGGCCCAATAGACCGCGTCGTTATAATAAGCGTCCTCCGGAACGTCATCGAACGGTGTGACCGGCATCAGCGCGCCGCAGCGGACACAGGCGCCGTTTCTATCATAGCTGTGGCCGAGCGAATCGCCGGCCGCGACCGTCAGCGTCTCGCTGACGGCATCGCAGCGGTCGCACTGCACAAAATACTGCGCAGGCTCGGTGCAGGTCGCCGCCTGTGCGCACACGGCGGAAGCCTTGTCATGGAACGCATGACCGAGCGGATCACCAGCCACGACCGTCAGCGTCTCACTAACAGCATCGCAGCGGTCGCACTGCACAAAATACTGCGCGGGCTCGGTGCAGGTCGCCGCCTGCGCGCACACGGCGGAAGCCTTGTCACGGAACGCATGACCGAGCGGATTGAGCGTGTCGCGGTAGGTGCTGCCGCAGGCGGTGCAGGCATATTCCACCCAGCCGGGCTCCGTGCAGGTCGCCGCCTGACAGGCGGACTCCACATACTGATGCACATGGGCCGACTGCAGCAGCGTGGTGTACCACAGGCCGCTGTCTTCGCCGCGATAGAGCGTCAGCGGCGTCTCGGTGCCGCGCACGCAGCGGAAATATTGCTTATCTGCGCAAAACTGCAAGCTGCGCGCCATGTAGCGTGCGTTTTGAATGACAACATGGCCGTCCTGCCAGCTGATGAGCCAGCGGGCATAGCTGCTGCCGCCGTCCACGGCAGAATTGAGCTGGTCGCTGTTCGAGCGGCAGGCCAGATAGATCAACGACATCGCACCGCCGAGCCGGATGGTGTACTGCTCCGTCCCGGCCACGCGCGTGATCTGCACGGTATACGTACCGGAGACGCCGGAGACATTGCCGTCCGCGTCCACGGTGATGCCGGTATTCGCGAGCGGCACGGCGGCAGCGGCGCTGCCCAGCGCCGCCCCGTAAACGGCGCCGTCGCAGCGCAGGACGCTGTCACCGCCGCGCAGGACATACGTCCCGCTCCAGTCGTCGGTGTCCGCCGTGACGGCGGAGAACGCGGGCGTCCGGCCATCCGGTGTGGCAAAGTATTGATAGAGCGCGTAGAGCGTCGTCTCCGCACTCGTGACGTCATAGCGCTCGCCCGCGCGGAGCACCTGCGTGCTCACGACCGGTGTTTTGACCGGCTCGGTCGTCCAGCCGACGAAGTGATAGTCCTGCGCGTCAGCCGTGGGCGTACCCGTCGGCTGCGGGAGCGTGATCGGATCGCCGATATAACCGGCGGCGTCCGACTGCGTCACACCACCCGGCACTGAGAAGTGCACGGTCGCCGGCGTCTTGGCGGCGAAGTGGATCGTCACCTTGCAGTCCTGCCGCAGCGCGGAAACGCGGAAGGTATCGCCGTCCTGACGCACCGTTGCCGCACCCTCGGGCGTGACGGTGTAGCCGGAGGCGTAATAGCCGGTGTTGGCGTTGGCCGTGATGGTCATGCCCCGCTGTGTCACGGAGCCATACTCCGGCGTGTCGGTGTCTGCCGTCAGAGCATAGCGGTCGAGCAGCGCCCAACCGGAGTTGACATTCTGCAGCGCGTCGACATTGCCATGGCCTGGATAGGTATCGTCCGCGGAGACGACGACCGGGAACGCGGCGCGGCCGCGCTGCGCTGCCTCCAGCGTCGTCATCTGATAGCTGCTGGGCATACCGTTGGCCTGGCAGATCTGCGGCGAGCAGTCCCACGCGCCGCAGGTCGCCTTCATATCACGGACCGCCTCAGCGACGGTGCTGCCGCCGAGCAGGCTGTCAAAGAACGCGGCCTCAAACGTGTAGTCACCAACGAACGTGACCGACTGGCTGTAGCCGTACACAACACCGAGGCCGCGATCCATGAGCGGCTTTTCCAG
>ENA-OVGE01001356-OVGE01001356.1-human-gut-metagenome-genome-assembly--contig:-NODE-1356-length-19296-cov-8.967153_pt1 | contig 19296 bp, 10 predicted proteins | sample MGYA00237769_ERZ505417 | MGnify/ENA primary metagenome ERZ505417 (study PRJEB26158, sample SAMN06016403) | human gut metagenome | biome: human gut; feature: ankylosing spondylitis patient; material... | reverse complement strand
TGGCAGGGCTGAATGCCAACTTGTAGTTGCCGCTGTTGTAGATGGTCATGGCTTCCGCCCAAAGCTGGTCGATATAGGCACGGGATTCGGCTTCATCGTCTAGAATGTGGACTTCGGCCAGTTCCGCATCCACCGGGATGGGAATAAAGCGGCGGTTGCCTGTGCGGTCACGGGGCAAAAAATCCTGCCGGTTGGTCGTGCCAGCAAAGACGCACTGGCGCAGACGGTCGGCAGGATGGGTCTCGTAGGGAACTTTATAGGTTTCCTTCTGCTTACTGAGAAAACTCTTGATTTCCTCGATGCTTTTGGCATTGGCGGTGGCGATCATCTCCGACATTTCGATGATCCAGTGACCTTGCAGTTTGCGGTACACGTTGTCATCGTCCAGCCGCCGCAGGTCATCCGAGAACCACTCATCCTTGACCGCCAGCAGTCGAAAAAAGGTGGACTTCCCTGCACCTTGCCCGCCCACCAGACAGAGCATGGTTTCAAATTTACATCCCGGCTGGAACACCCGCTTGATGGCTCCCAGCAGGAAGATCTTTATGGCTTCGCAAGTGTATTCGTCCTCTGCAGCACCGAGAAAGTGGTGCAGGACGTGAGCTATCCGCTCTGTTCCATCCCATTTCAGGCCGTTCAGGTAGTCCCGGATGGGGTGGTAACGGTTCTCGTTGGCAACGATGCGGATAGCGGATTCAATTTTCTTCTCGCTGGAAATGCCGTATTTCTCCATCCGGCGCAGGATATACTTCATGTCAGTGTCGTTCAGGGTCTTGCCGGAGCGGGGCCAGCCCACGGGCTTCACAATGTCGATGCGCTCGCTCAACAGGTTTAGCCGGATGGCATCGGCAAGCACATGGTCGTTCTGCAAAATCGTGATGCAGTTTTGAATCGTCCGTTGGATCTCGCCGTTGGAGTGCTTGGTCAGCATCTCCTTCACATCCTCAACGGTTCGAGGAGGGCGGTCTTCTTCATTGACTTCTTTACTCAATAAACATCACCTCATACTATTATTGAAAACATTTTTCTGACTTTTCGGCGGTAGGCGGCGCAGATGGCTTCCGCTGTGTCTGCTCTGCCTGCAATCGGCTTAGCAGTTGCAGAACAGAATCCCGTGCTTTCTCCTTGACCTGTTCCTTGCCTTTCTGCCGAACATCCGGTCTCAGGAGCTTTTCCTGCAAGCGGGCAGCGGTGGTCTGCATGGTCTTGAGGAGCTTGTCTAGCACGGTGTCCAAACGGTGAGCGGCGTACTCTCTCGTGGCCTGCGGAGCTTTGCGTTCCGGGGACAGCACCCACTTCTTCGTGTCCTCGATCATCCGCATATCTTCCTTGCGGGTCTCGGTGCGTACCACGTCCGTCACGACCTCCACCGCCTTGTCGTAGGCCACAGCCGAAACCTTGTCAATCAGCGTTTCCACGTCGTTGACCTTAAGGGTCAATTCGTCCAGCTTGTTCTGCTGGGCGGCAAGCTGCTCCTTTTGCTTGGCGAGGATGAAGTCCTGTTTTTCCAGATATTTGCTGTTGCCGTATTCTGCTTCTTCCTCCAATTCCAGCCCGTGCCGCTTGGCAATCTCGAGCAGCATCTTCCGGCAGGCGGCATCAAAGGTAATCTTGCGGTTATTGCGGCGGCTGAGAGGCTTGTCCGGGTCGGGCAGCTCGAAGCCCAGTGCTTCCAATGCCTTTTCCTGCTGGGGTGCCACCTCACCATACTTGTTCTCGCAGTCGAACACATGACGTTCGTGGATATGCGGTGTACTTTCATCCAGATGCAACGCCCAGTCCAGCACATGAACATGGTCGCCGAATTTAGCCTTGAACTCTTCGATGAACTCGGTGACGATGTTCAGCAAGTCCTCTGCCGAGGCGTGTTCATCCAGCGTTCCCAGCTGATAGATGGTTTCTTCCGGGCAGGTCTTGCGGCTGGACAGCAGGTCAGGAATGGAGCGGTTGCGTTCCGTGTGCCGGATCTTGGTGTTGCGCTCGTTCTGGCTTTCCACAAAGTTGGAATAGCGGCTCTCATAGAATTGCCGTTCCACATCCGAGAAGGTCGCCCCCAGATCGTCCGGATCTTGTGGGTCGAGAGCCGAACGGAAACCGTGGAAACAATCCCAGTAGATGTTGCCCTTGGCTCGTTCAGGGTCGATGTGTTCACTGTTGGCAAGGTTGAAACTGCGGTCGTTGTGCTTGGGGTTGTAAGTGCCGTGGGTTCCGGCTCGTCCGTTGTGTCGTGTTAATTTCAGATAGACATTCCTCCGTTTCAACAGCTTGGCGGGGAAAGCGCAGCAGCGGAGCTGCTGGATCTGCCGCCATTTTGCGCCAGATAATACCCAGTAGGATATGACGCACAGCATCATATCACTGGGCAAGGCGTTCCCCCTTGACTCCCTTCAAAGGGCTGCTGTCTCGCCTGTCGGCTCGGTCGGTGCTTCAAAATGCCTGCGGCCTTTTGAGGTCGCCACTGGCGACCCGCACCTCTGCACTCTTGCTCCGGGCAAACTGTCCTGAACGGACAGCTCGTCCGGCTTTTTCAGTTGGCCAAAATGACCAACTGATTCCGGTACGGTCAGAATCAGGTTGTCATCTTGGCAATCTGATTTTCAACAGACCTTGAGGCGTTACGGAAAAACGATGTGCTCATTTTGATCACTTGGTTTTCCGTAACAGGTCGATAAATTTCCGTTCTCTCATTCGTGAGGAACTGGGTTTCATTCGGCAGATGCGTTACGCTTAACCAAGTGCTCATTTTGAGTACTTGCAGCATCTGTAACACGTTTTCGATAGTCTTTTTGCCGACAGGCATTGCTGCAATAGCGGGCACCTGCACGTTTGGGTGTGAATTTTTCACCGCAGCACTGGCAGACCAAATCCTGACGGCGCATTTGGCGGTATTCCCGCTGCCGCCGATTGTTGGCCTGATTGCCGCACCAGTAGCTGTGACAGTATTTCTTGGTGTAGATGGTGGTGTAGAACACCCGACCGCAGCCGCCGCAGATAAGTTTGCGGACGGCGTATCCTCCGGCGGTAAAACCCGTTTCCTCATACGATTCTTTCAAATAATCCTGATTGTTCTGCTCCCATTCTTCGTTTGTCATATACATGGAGATGACCCTCCTTTCACTGGTGTTACAGAAAAACAATGTGGTCAATTTGACCACATTGTTTTTCTGGTAACTGAGGAATCAACGTCCTGCCGTTCTCCCTGCATGGCTTTCCTGCCCCCTTCCGGCGGCGTTTTCCGGCTCTCCTTCTCAGGGTAATCGCCGGGTATCCCATGCAGACGGTCATGCGGTTGTCAAGGTACGGTGCTGAATTTGGCAATAAAAAATCGCCACACAACAACCTGAACCTGACCATCCCTTCTGGGATGGCCTTGGTTCGGGTTTGCTATGTAGCGATAGAAAGTTAAAAACTTGCTCCGGCTCCTTCGGGAGCCGAGCTGGAACTCTAAGTAAATATGTTATATTAAATTGTTGGGATAGATTACCACAAAAATCGCAGTGTGTCAACAAAAAATTTTGAAAACGGGCTACTTTCGGCAGCTTGCAAGAAAAAGTGATGGAAACTTTGGTAAAAAGAGAGGGTTGGATAGCTCGTTCTGTTTGCAACGGAATGCAAACTCGGAACTTTTCCGAGCAGAAAAACAACCGTCCGCTTCAAGTTGAGCTTGAAAACGGACGATCATTCTTGCAAAGTGATTTTCAAATTTGGGAAGCGTTTTGAGAGGTCTCATAGTGCTAGCAAGAGGTTATACAAAGACCATTTTTGCGTTGCCAAACACTTGTTGGGAAAGTCAAAACCTTGAACTGCATCGGCATGATGCAGGCTATGTGATGGCATCAAAGAATTATTTTTCCAAAGCTGCAGCCTCAGAATTTTTTATTTTCCATTTTTGCATATTGTTTTCCACAAGATGATCCTTGCATCTTACGGTTATTGCAGTACCTTATTCATCAGCTCTTGATAGCTGTCCACATGGTCGTATGTCACAAGACCATCTGACAATTTTGCGAAGAGCTTCTTGGCGCAGTCGATCTTGGACTTCTCGATTGGGCGCAAGTTCAGGCTTTCCATCGTGCCTTTGGTTTCTGCTACAAAATAGATGTGTTTCACCTTGCCCTCATGGAACACGATTGCCCAGTCCGGGGAGTAGTGTCCAACCGGGGTCGGAATATAGAAGCCTTTCGGCAGTTTTGCATAGATAAAGACTTCCTCTGCACCGTCCAGATTTTCCGCAAACTTCCGTTCCACGCTCTTTTCCGCTGTGCCATCGGTGAAAACGTAATCCTGAATCGCCTTTTGTGCCTTGTAAGCCTTATCCATCGTCAGAGCGTGTTTCTCTGCCGTAAAGATACTGCTGTCGTAGCTGCCTTCAATCGTATCATAGGTGATATGCTCCACGATCATGGTAGCTTTCTGCTCCTTGACCAGCCGGATCACCTTTGCGATAAATTCTTCCGGGTTGTTCTGGTACATCGCAAAGGTTGTCGGCTTGATGCCCTGCAAAATCCGTGCAACGGTATGCCGGGTCAGCGTTGTGCCCTCTGCAATTTTGCCGATCAGGTCATACGCAACCTGACCTGCGTAGTCATGTTCTAATTTTTTTGTTCTGCTCTTGGCATCGCTGAAGCTGCTGCCTTCTCGCACCATATCGGCACTCAGGACATCTTTCTGCCCGGCATAGGTAACGGTATATTGCAGGCGACTGACGTACAGTTCCCTGTCGATGTGTACGATTGCTTTCTGAATCAATTCCTCAGAATCAAAATCCACCGTATAGGCGTATTTGTGGTTGATCGTCTGCCAGAGCTTCTGGAACTCTGCCTTTTCAAACCGGTCGTTCAGCGGATTTTCCAGCACTTTCGGCTTGTTGCCATCCTCAAACATAGACTTGAGCATACTGTCATCATAAATTGCCTGCACAAGCGTGTGCACGCCCTCTTCAATGGGTTTCAGTGTTTCCGGCACCGGTGCAAGTGTTCCGGTCTGCACATCGTCCCGGTAGTCCTGCGTGACGTTATCCTGCTCATCCACATAGTTATTGCGGACAAGATACTGATAAATTGCCCGTGCCTGACGGTCATCCACTTTGACAATTTTGCCATCCAACCTGATGGTCTTGCCGGTGAAATATGCAATGTCTGCCTTGCGGGGGCGATCATACAGCACTGCTTCGGTCTGCTTTTGCAGTCCGTCTACAAATCCTGCATAGCTCTCGCTGGCAATAACGGTCAGGACGTTGATATCCTGCACCTTATCTCCCAGCACTTCCGCATCCATGCGGTTTCCGTCCTTATTCACGCACAGACGCAGACCACGGCCTACTTCCTGCCGCTTCTGCGTGGTGCTGTCGCTGTGCTTCAGGGTGCAGATTTGGAACACATTCGGGTTATCCCAGCCTTCCCGCAGGGCAGAGTGGGAGAAGATGAACCGGGTCGGCTCTTCAAAGGACAGCAGACGTTCCTTATTTTTCAGGATCAGGTCATAGGCAGAAATGTCATCCGACATATCTGAGCCACGCTTGACCGAACTGTTGACGCTGTGACCTTTCTTGTCGATGCTGAAATAGCCCTTGTGGACATCATGCACATCGGTTGAATCCAGATAGGCTGTATAAGCAGGGTCGAACAGGGTGCGATGCTCATTCAGAACCGAAAGATACTCCTGCTCAAAAATCTTGCCGTACTCGCCCAGCAGCTCGTTTCCGTCTTCATCGTACTGGCGGTATTTTGCCACTTCGTCGATGAAGAACAGCGAAAGCGTCTTGATGCCCAGTTTGAAAAGTTCCTGCTCTTTTTCAAAGTGCGAAAGGATCGTTTCATGAATCTGTACCCGGCGCATATCGTTTTCGGAAACGTCGCCGGTAACATCACCTTTGCGGATGGTATCGCCGTTCGTAAAAGTCACAACACCCGTGATCGGGTCGATTTCCGACACTACGAAGCCCTTGTACTGCTCCATTTCCCCGGATTTATAATAGAGATTATCGCCCACATCCAGCATATGGAACTCTCGCTTCGTGCCGTTCTGGTAGCTGACCTCCATCTCCACTTTTGCCCGTGGCGGATTCTTCGGGGAGATGATGATGCTTTCCAGATACAGATACTTGTCCGTACCACGCAGATTTTTGACCTCAAAGCCTTTGACTTCGATTTTCTTGACCAGTCGCTTATTGTAAGCGTCCAGCGCATCCAGAACGTAAATCAGATTATGCTGCTTGGCATGGGTAGCAGAGTAATTCAGTGTGAAAAGTGGATTAAACTTTTTCAGGGCTTTCTGAGTGGCAGAGTCCTCTTTGCCCATCTTCTGCGGTTCGTCCAGAATCAGGATCGGGCGGTTGGCGGCAATCACATCAATCGGGCGGCGGGAGCCGAACTCATCCCGCTTGGTGTAGATAATTCTCGCAGCAGCATCACCCTTGCGGCCTTCCACGTTCTTATCCTCGTTCATGGATGCCGCAAACGCCTGCGTGTTGATGATCATGACATTGATGCCGGAATTGCTGGAAAAGGAGTCCAGCTGATTCAGGTTGCTGCTGTTGTAGATAAAGAACCGTGCCTTTTTGCCGTAGCACTCCATAAAGTGATCGGCAGTGATCTCAAAGGACTTCTTTACGCCTTCACGGATGGCGATACTCGGCACAACAACGATAAATTTGCTCCAACCATACCGCTTGTTCAGCTCGAACATGGTCTTGATGTAAACGTAGGTCTTGCCTGTGCCGGTTTCCATCTCAATATCCAGAGAACACCTGCCCAGCGGTGCCACCAACTTGTCCGACTGATGGATGTTTGCTTCTGCTTGCAACGCGCGGATGTTCTGAAGCAGCTCCTGGTCGGTTAGTTGGAGTGCTTCGTTCTTAAAACCAGAATCGTTGATTAAATCCTGCAATTCCACCTGTGTTGCATCGTCCCCACTGGAAACAAGGCTCAACTGCTGCGGCTGTGCAGACAGGTTTCCCATATCCCGCAGGTACGACACGCCTGCATTGTAGGGCTGACCCTGAAAGACCCGTGCCACCGCATCCACAGCATCCGTCTGGTACTGCTGAATCTTAAAACTAAACTTCATCTTTGTGGTTTACCTCCTGCTCCAGCATCAGGAACCGGTCAAAATCGCTTTCATAAAGGCGATCTTGAATGACACGATACTTTTCGTATTCGGTTTCTGCATGGAGTTTGGCCTGTTCTGCGCTGATTTTACCGGGGCCTGTCAGCAGTTCATTGCCGTTGAACTCCAGAAAACCGTCCAGCCGCTTTGCCCAGTCCTCCATGCTCATGGGGATCTTGCGCTCGGCCTGCAGCTCGGCATAATCCAGATAGAGCGACACGATTCGCTCCAGATAGTTCATTTCCTCTTTGCTCAGGTAGTTTTTGGCTACTGCCACATCCGCTTTCAGGATTTTCCCATCCGGCGCATTTTCCCATGTGGTAAGCCCCATGTGCTCCTTGTTGGCATCGGCACGCTCCACAATCAGTTCTGCCGCCGTGTGGCGATGCACAGCATAGTGCATCTTATTCTGAACCGTCTGGAAGAACAGGCGGGTCGTCTTGGCGTCCTTGTCGTAATCAAACGCTGTTGCGTATAAATCCGTCACTTTCTGATAGAACTTGCGCTCCGACAGGCGAATTTCCCGAATCTGCTGCAACTGCCGCTCGAAATATTCATCCGTAAACATGTGACCTTTTTTCAGGCGGTCAACATCCATTGTCCAGCCCTGAATCGTATGGTCTTTCACGATCTGACCCGCCCATTTGCGGAACTGCACAGCACGCTGATTATTCACCTTAAAGCCGACTGCAATAATCATTTGAAGATTGTAATGATCCTGCTTGCGGCTGATCTGCCGGTCACCTTCGGTTTGAACTGTCAAGTATTTCTTGACAGTTGCCTCCGGAGCGAGTTCCCCATCCGCATAAATGCGTTTGATGTGCTGTGAGATCGTCTGTTTGGACACATCATATAAGGTTGCCATCATCTTTTGCGTCAGCCAGATGTTTTCATCCTCATAGCGCATTTCATAGCTGGTATCACTGTCTCCGGTAGAAGCCACGAAGGTCAAATATTCTGCCGCAGAGCTGTGAATTGCCTGTTCTTTATTCTTTTTTTCGGGCATTGTAGTCTGCCTTTCTTATCGTATTTTGATGCTCGACTGTTTAACGATATCCGGAGACATATTTTTAGATTTCAAGAGTTCCTGAAGTCCAATCTTGGTAAGTTCAGATGTAACAAACGGGCTGATCGTAATTTCTTCTATAACATCCGCAACGGGGAATTTTTTCAGTTCAAGCTGTGGGCGAATTGTATTTCCGACCAGCGTAAACTCTTTGGTCGCCTTTTCGCCCAAGTACTGATCTTCAAATGGAATGCCAAAGCGATATTCATGCTCAAAAGAAAAGTCTGGAGACTTAATTCTCAAGCAATATTGCAAGACGTCATCATAAATCATCTGTTCATTATGAAGCACCAACCAAAGTTTTATAACAGTATCCATATCTTGTCCGGCATTATAGCTGACAGGACCCTTTATTAAATTTGTAAAACCGTTTTTCAAATTATCATCACGGAGTGAATAGAGAAACTCATTCAATTTTTGACTATTAAATTTTATAGAGCAACCATCTTTGGCATACATCCGCCACATGGCAAGATCATCGTAGTTTTGTGACAGGGAAAGAATATAGTAATTCAGGTCGCACATATTCCATTGCAGATACGGCAGATCTTCACCAATCCCTTTGAGCCGTTCAACTTTTCCTTGCTCAATGTTTTCGATTGCAGTCAAAAGCTTTTGCACAAACTCATTTTCAGCCATGGGTTGAAGGAGTGCTTTCAACCAGTGTGTCGCATAAGAAAGCTCCTGCGTATCATTCAAAAATCGATAGTCTGTCAAACGAATTGTTTCATTCTGCAAAATAGCGAAAAGTGACGCCAGTGATGTATAGTGATAAAGGTCAATGTCCTCGTATTGAATTTTTGCTGTCATCTCACAACACCTTCCTTACCGTTTCCGGGCTATACGTTTCAAAAATCTGGTCAAAGTTTGTCGCAACACTGTCGTTTGCCATGGAGCTGTCACGGAACACGGCATAGTAGGGCTTCATCTGCGCAATCGTCTTGACGGTTTCCTCGGTCACATCATGGTCAAAGCACGCCAACAGGAACCCATCTGCCACGTTGAACACCTTTTTGCCTGCAATCTCTTTTACCTCAATGGGGCTGGACAGCAGCACACCCAGATCCAGCATCACCTGGAACAGCAAATCTTCCGGGGTTCGGTCAGATTTTACGTTATCGACCAGCGAGAACATATCCTGTTGCTGGGTCTCCTCCGGCGTGTAGTAGACGTTTTCCATATTGCTGCTATCCAGACGCAGGCAGCGGAAACCAATATCCAAATCAGCCGGAGCCGTCAAACCGGCATCCTCTTTGATTTTCCGGCCAGCACGACGGATACGCTCCTTTCCGATTTCGCAGATATTTTTGTAGCCTGCCTTGTAGGCTTCGCTCTTTTCGTCCGTCTTTTCGGGCAACTGCACCATAATAAATTTACGATGCCCGCCGTCCTCGGCGTTCAGTTTCATTACAGCATGGGCGGTAGTAGCGGAACCGGAGAAAAAATCAAGGATAATGGAATCTTTTCCAGCATCGCCATTGACTATAAGTGAAATAACTCTCATAACCAATTCTTTAGGCTTTGGAAAATCAAAAATCTTTCTGCCCAGAAGATTTTCAAGTTCTTTGCTTGCCTGATCTGTTGTTCCAGTATCATCTTGACGCCACAAATCAACAGGAATCATTCCACCATCCATTTCTGACAAAAATTTCTTTAAACGAGGATATGTGTTCTCTCCGGACTTTCCCCAGTATAATCGATTTTCTTTAACATGCTTTTCATACGTAGCCTTTTCATATTTCCACGCATTAGTAGGGTGCTCAACGATTGTACCAGTAAAGGGATTATAAAGCGGGTATGCAAGATTCGGTCTCTGATCTTTTGTTGCTGGATTAACATAGGAAACACTTGTCCACACTCCACGAGGATCTTTGTCGGGATTAGAATAAATGGAATCTGCTTTTTCGTTTCGTTTTTCTTTGATGTCAGTGATAACTGTAACATTTTTAGCATAGCAAAGCAGGGGCTCTGTTAGCGTAGTAAATCGTTTGGCATTATTGCTTCGAGTATATCGCTTCTCCCAAACAATTTGCGAAACAAAATTTTGACCTCCAAAGATTTCGTCGCATATTTTTCTTAAATTGTGAGATTCATGTTCATCAATTGATATGAAAATAAGACCATCTTCTGAAAGAAGGCTTTTTGCAACCTTTAACCTTCCATAAATCATATTGAGCCAATCCGTATGAAAGCGGCCATTGCTTTCGGTATTGGTCACCATGCGATTGCCTTCTTCGTCATACTGGCCGCTGGTTTCCATGTAATCCTCGGTGCTCTGTGCAAAATCATCCTCATAGACAAAGTCATTGCCTGTATTATAGGGAGGGTCAATGTAGATCATCTTGACCTTGCCCAGATAGGTTTCCTGCAAGAGCTTCAGCACTTCCAGATTGTCGCCCTCGATGTAGAGGTTCTCACTGTCAAAGCCGCCGGGTGTGCCATCTTTGCCAACGCTGTCTGCCACAACCGGGCGCAAGGTTGCCGTAATGGGCGCATTGGCCGCCAGCATCGCCTTTTTCTTGTCCGGCCATGTAAACTGGTAGCGTTCCTCCCGGCCTTCCACGATGGAATCGGAAAGCTCCTGCCGCAGAACGTCAAAATCAATGGCGTGTTCCACCTTGCCGTCACGTTTTACCTCGGTAATGGCGTTGGGGAATAGCTTGCCAATCAATTCTATGTTGCGCTGTACGCCGTCAAGGCTGTGCATTTTAAGGTTGTCCATTATTCTTTTCCTCATAGTGCAAAATTAGTAAATGCTTCTAATTCTTATTGCATCTTCAATCCAATCATCGATATTATTTCGAATATCGTTATAGGCATTCCATGGATTCGGGTCGTAACATGGAACAATGTCGGCAAAATTCTTGCCGTCTAATATAAATTGTTTAAACGGATTTTGTCCTTTTCTACAAATGCCCGTGCGGGGATCTCTAATATTATGTATATAGATACCCAACAGTCCTTTTCTATCCATCCATGCCTTCTTAATTTCATACTGAACCCAAGGGCGAGAAGCGGTTTCAGAGCCAATTAAAACAACGACACAAGATCGATATTTCATATTGTCATCAATCCACTTCTTTATTGCATCATTTCCGAAGCGTTTGACCTGCTCCCATTCATTTGGTGAAACGGGAGTGTTGCCTTCAATCATACCAATATTTCTTATCTGTTGAACTCTCATCGCATCGTTAGCGTAATGAAAACTATAAAAAACTTGTCGTTTTGCCATATCAAATAACTCCTGCAAATTTTAACGATACTATTACCACTCCAATGGCAATAATGGGAGCATAGAACATCCAGATGCTTGGAGACTGCAAGCATTTAAGCCATGTTGCATTTGCATCATAAAGCTCCGTATTTGAACATCTCGAATCCAAAGAAAAATCTGGAACGATTTTTTCATTTCGTACCTTTTCGTACAAAATCCGATACTGCTTTTCTAATTTGAGATAGTATGTATCCATCACCAGAAAGCAGATTACTGGAAGGAACGCAATCAACAATATCCATGCGCTCACCTCTGTAAAAGAAATCGCTGCTATCCCTGTCACAATAGTTGCTGCAAATCCTTTGTAAATTGCTGCTGATGTTGACATACGATCAATGACACCCTGTATCATCTGAAGATGTACGACCTTGTCTTCATGCCTTGTTTTTTCATTTACTTCCAGATCAGTTTCAGTATCCATTATTTCATTCCTCAATCAACCTTCAGCCAATTTTCGAGTGGAATAATATTATGAACTCCTTTTTCATCATCGGTTACAACATAATATCCTCTATTTACATATCCACCAGTTGTATAAGTTTCATTTCCCTCATAAAATGAAATATATGGATATATCTGCATATATTCATTTCCCTTATAGGAAGAATCACTATATCCTTTCCGTTTTAACGGTAATATGGCGATATCTTTACTACTAAACTTCTGAGAATCTCCATATCCAAGTTCCCAATTGCACCATTTTGATTCCACTGCTCCATCCGTTGCAAGAAGAATAAATTTATCGCATTGACGAATGCGCTCTTTTATTTTTGATGCCGTCACACCAGAAGTCACACTTGGCATAGAAGAATCTTTGCTGTCAATGTAAGCTTTGACATTGTAGTTCTTCTCCAAAAAACCAATGAGACCACTTAAGTCCTCAAGATCATCGTGTTTATGGGAAATAAATACTGTCGTTTTTCCAAAATATGATTTGTAAAGGTTCGCAACCTCCATAGATGCAGAATCCAGACTTACCCCCTCTCTATAATTTGAGAATTGACCACTTTCCAAAATTCGCTTCATTTTTATTTCTTCCTTTCCTGTTCACCTTTCATGCCATTCAGCTTTTGCACCATCTCAAATTTCTTCCTCGGCTGCTTTTCCTTACGGATTTTAGCTTCCAGTACTGCAATCTGCTTTTCCAGCTGCTCACGCTGCTTCTGCTGTTCAATGCTCTCTTTCAGCGTTGTACCATTTTCGTCAGTTAGAGCCCCACCTGCAATCTGCCGCACAAAATTCTCATACACGGCATCCAGCGAAAGCCCATCCAGATGCACCGGCAAGTCGTCCTCGTCCAGCCAGTCCGTAGAATAATAGCGATCAACCTTAAAGGCGGTCTTGCCCGCCGCAGCCTCCTTGTAGCCGATGACCGCCTGATACCTGCCCTCATATTCCAGCAAAAAGAGGATGTGATACGGAATTTCCCGGTCGATCTGGCGCAGCACACTCTCGTCCAGCTCCGGGGCAGACAGCCGCACCTCGAACACCTCGATCTCCGTCACCTGCCCGCCAGCAGCCAGATTCAGGGTGGTAGTCGCAATCTTATTGCGCCAGTAGATGATCTTGATCTGCTCGACAAAGGCTCTCTTCATAGCCGGGGTAACGGCAATGTTCTCATAGAACTTCTGCTTCGGGATGCGTTTATTGAACTCGGTAGATACAGGCAAACCAAGCATAATTTTCTCCCATCAAGAGTGACCCTGTTCTGCAAGAACCTCTGTCCACTGTTTCTCATCAGAAGTAGCTCCAAACCGATCAACAATCACAATTTGTATATTCTCTTTCTTTCTGACTTTCAGTTTCTGAGCAATCTCTTTTGAAGTTCCGCTCAATGTCACAATTATGAGTTTTCTATCGTCCACATCAACAAGTGTACGAAGTATACCGTTTATATGCTCATCATCCTGTCCGAATCCAAATCCAACAATTACAATGGCATCGGATTCTTTCCATGCCCTGTACGTATCGACATACTCACTCGACATTTCAATTGATGTGATTGGTTTGGTTCCACTCTGTGTAAAAATCAATGGAACGAGAATATGGTTTTCCTGCGTTGAAAGTTTATCTTTTTCACCGATTCTGTTAAGATACGGGTCATACCACAGCTCCGTACTACCATTCAGAAAAACAACATTCTCCTTCAGAAGATCTACGATAAAATGGTTGTAATTTGTTGTTGCAATCGCAGAAACTTCAAATTTTTCTGCATCAAGTGCTTCCCTCAACATTTGATAATATCCACGACGAACTGAAAAATCAATGTCTTTAGCCGCACCAGAAATGTAATCTCTTACATTGAGCAAGAAAATACAAATTTTGCAGAATTTTGCCCAATCGGAAGCAGGGCTATACAAGTAATGCCAGTTAGCATCAATCAGCGACTTATAATCAAGTACCGAAGCGTAAATGGATTCCAAAATATTATGTGCAAACTGAAGAATAATAGTTTCATCATCTATGCCATTAAATTCTGGCTTATCCAAAAGATATTCCATTCCACTAAGACCAGACGAAGAATAGTTCAATTGAATAATTTCTCCGATATCATCAAAAATATCAATTTCATCATCCTTTTTGGAAAAAACGCTATCGTTAATTTTGTGTGATAATGCTTCACCTAGCGCACCAATTTGAAATTGAATAATAGAGAGCAGAATCTTCCCAAGCTTTTTTCTTGTTTCAGCGGAAAAGACATCTTTTTTCTTATAAAGCATAAGAAGAGCGGAAAAATACGAACTGTTGAACAATTCATTTCCAGCTGCAAGTTCCGGAATAAACGCAATATTTTGTCCCAAATGGATATCATCCACTTTTCTGTCAAGGATTTCTTCTATAATTCCGGTTACATTTGCACCCTTTTTGCGGTTCAAATTTTCTTCTTCAGCTCTTGCAACCTCGTCGAAACGATTGATTTTCTCAATAATTCTGGTCCTGTTATTTCCAATTGTATCTGTTATTATATTCTGAAATACAGAACGTCCAAAAGAACTAATATTTTTATTTCTGAAATCAGCCGGAAGCCACTGATATGCATAGTTTGTCGTAGTATCAACCGCTCCACGCATATCTTTGAACTCTTGCTTACTTTTTGATGAGTCATGTCTGAAAATATCCAGAGCAAATCTTCCACCCGAAGGAAGACCATATCCCATTTCGGCACCCGCTCCAAACAAAAAGCCGTATTTCATATTCTTCTCCTTTCAAATTTCATTCCACAACAAGGAAGCAGATCAATTCAAAATCATCCAGTCCGGACACCTGACTGAGCAATGCCGTTGTTCCGCCCGCAGAGAACAGGCTGTCGATGTCGCTTTCTTCTTTGACATCAATGATCGAGTCAATGGCTTCACTCAGCAATTCGGACATTTCTGCCATGTCCTTTCCATCATCTGTTTCCCGATTGAAGCGTTCGTACACCTCCTTAATTGGCTCAGACTTTCCACGGCACAACAGCCGGATATCATCCAGCATCTTTTTGGGGTTCAGATAGTCGCAGATGATCTGCCCATCCATGCCGATGTAAACCATGTAGAACGGATGGATTCGATTTCGATTGTCCACATTGACGCTGTTATTGATGTTTTTCAGCACGAAGATCACTCCCTCCGGCAGTTCATCCGTAGCCGGAACCACCGCATGAAGTCCACGGGGCTTCTTGTCCAGATCACCATTGTGTTTGATGTAATCCAGCAGGTCGAGCCGGAACTCGTTCAGGCCCAGATCCATAATGGAGATGCCGTCCGACATATCCTCGATGTCAACGACCTCTTCCTGCAAGCGTTTCAGCTGTGCCTTGCGGTACTCCAAATCGCCCTTTTCTTCGGGGTTGATAAGGTCATCATCGCCGGTGGAGGTCATAACGGTGATTTTCATGCGGGTCTCCACACGGGATTTCAGGTTGATGTAATCGTCCAGCGTCAGATCAGGCCAGAAGTTCACAAGCTGGATGTACTGGTTTCTGCTGCCGATACGGTCGATTCGTCCAAAACGCTGGATGATGCGTACCGGGTTCCAGTGAATGTCATAGTTGATCAGATAATCGCAGTCCTGCAAGTTCTGACCTTCAGAAATGCAGTCTGTCGCAATCAGCACATCAATTTCCGTGGCACTACCGGGCATCAGAACATCCCGGTCTTTGGAAATGGGAGAGAAGCAGGTCAGCACGTTGTTGAGTGTTGCCTTGAAGCCTTTGATCGTGGTACGTCCATCAATCGAGCCGGTAATTACAGCGGTATTCAGCCCATATTTCTGCTTTACAAACGCACTCACATTGTCAAAGAGGTATTCTGCCGTATCCGAAAATGCAGAAAAAATCAGCACTTTCTTGTTGCCGACATTGATCGGATGCTCAATTTTTTCAGACAGCAGCTGGAACAGTTCTTGCAGCTTTGCGTCATGCTGCGGCGTGATATCTGCCACCATAAAGGTCAGCAGCTCCAGAATTTCTGCATCTTTCCGAAGCTCCGTACGCCAGCTCTTCCAGTCCATATCCGCAAGGTCGATTTTGACTTTTTTGCCGACGGTGAAAAAGTCAGTGTTTTCATCGTCCATGTCAAAATCGTCTCCGGCCATGTCGTATATATCCAGATCAGCGTGGCCGAAGCGTTCAAACTGGTCAATGGACTGAATCGTACCATCAATCAGTTTCTTGATGCGCATCAGGGTCAGCTGGAACGAATGTACAGAGCTTTCCAGCCGTTTCAGCAGGTTGATACTCATCAACCGACAAATACCCTGCTCACGGCCTCTCTGGGTCAGATTCTCTCCCTTATTGTGCGTCAGCTCCTGATATTTCTGGATCTTACTTGCGAAGATGTAGTTGGAGGGCATATAGACGCACAAGCTCAGCTGAATCAGCTGCTCATAAATTTCGTTGTAGTTGATGGCATTATTCAGGTCTGTCAGACATGGCCGAACAGAGATCGGCTTCAACCGCTCTGGGAACTTTCCGATAGCATTGGTGTTGTAGTACTTCTCGATATGCTTCCGAGAACGTGCGATGGTAACACTGTCCAGCAGCTCGAAGAAGTCGAAATCCAATGTCCGCAGCAGCGCATCCGTGGTTCTCTCTTCTGGTTTCAGTTTGCTCCATGCGTTAAAGGCTTTCTGCGCCTGCTTAAAGATGTCTTCAATGCTCTTTGAGGTGTTCAGCCTTTCATCCAGATATTCGGAGTTCCCCTCATAGGCAAGGGCCAACTGATTTTTCAAGTCAACAAAGCGGTTGTTGACAGGCGTTGCCGAAAGCATCAGCACCTTGGTCTTGACTCCGGCATGGATCACCTTATCCATCAGCCGCTGGTAACGATTGTCCTGCGTCTTGCTGTGCGTACCGATGCCGTTGCGGAAGTTGTGCGATTCATCAATGACGACCAGATCGTAGTTGCCCCAGTTCAGGCGATCCAGATCGAGGCCATTCGATTTTCCGCTGCTTCTGGACAGGTCTGTGTGGAACAGGACGTCATAGTTCAGCCGATCCGATGCAATTGGGTTGTTCACATAGTTGTCCTTGTAGGTATTCCAGTTCTCTGCCAGCTTTTTGGGGCACAGCACAAGAACCGACTTGTTTCGATTCTCATAATACTTTACGACAGCCAGTGCGGTAAATGTCTTGCCAAGACCAACACTGTCCGCAAGGATGCAGCCGTTGTACTTTTCCAGCTTATTGATGATGGCAAGCACCGCATCCTTCTGGAAGTCGTACAGCAGACTCCAGATTTTGCTCTGCTTGAATCCGGTTGCCTCATTCGGCAGTTCGTCTTCTGAGATGTCGTCCAAAAACTCGCTGAACACATGATACAGCGTCATAAAGTAGATGAACTCCGGGGAATTTTCTGCATAAGCCGTGCTGATGTTTTCCAGAACCACATCTGTGACATCCTGCATTTTGTCCCGGTCGTTCCAAAGAGAATCGAACAACTTCATGTACTGCTGTGCGAACGGAGCCTCCATACAGTTGACCATGTTGTAGCTGTTATTTCCGCGTTCACAGCCAATATCGACCGTTGTAAAGCCGCCAATCGGCATATAAGCGGTCTGTGCTGCGCCGGAATCCACAGTCATAAAGCCAGCCATATTTTCACCGGTGGTGTTCGATTTGAACGTAGCCTTCCTTCTGATCCAGTCTGCACACTCCTTTGCGATGGCTCTCTGGGTCATCTCATTGCGCAGTTTGATTTCAAACTCTGTACCGTAAAGGCTCGTTTCACGAGAAATGCGGGGAATGTAGAACTCCCGCTTCTGCTTTTCAGCCTTTTCTTTCACAAACGTGGGGGATGTAAAAATAAATTCAAACTCGTCTATGGTTTCCAGCTGCTTCTTTAGCTCTTTGTAGGCATACATCGAAAAGCAGGCTGCCGCAATAGACACCCTGCTGCCTTTTTTGATTTCGACCCGCAAATCATCTCGAACGGTATTGGTGATGTTATCCAGAATTTTCATATCATCCACCGGCTTTATGCTTATCCGTATTTTTTATAGCCTTGACTATGAAAGCACTCTTACAAAACTCTATTTCTATTATACCACCCACTTTTTCCCCTGTAAACGAAAAAGCTGACGGTGTGTAGCGTGCAGCATCCATCAGCTTTTCGTGACACAAAAAATCGGCACCCGCTTTTTCAGCGAGTGCCGATTTTGTTACCCTATCATGCGCTTTGATTTTTGGCGTAAGTGGCGTAAGTTTGGCGTAAATCCGCTTTTGCGCGCTCCAAAAATCAAGGATTCATGCGGTTTTGGGGCTGTTATTAGTACATGCCGCCCATGTCACCGCCTGCAGCAGCGGGTGCAGCAGGGGGTTCCGGCAGATCAGCGACCAGGCTTTCGGTGGTCAGCACCATCTCAGCGACGGAGGCTGCGTTCTCCAGAGCAGAACGGGTGACCTTGGTGGGGTCAACGATGCCAGCAGCGATCATATCGTCCACAAAGACCTCGTTCTGAGCATCAAAGCCGTAGTTGGGCTTGTTGGCAGAGATGATCTTGTCGATGATGACACTGCCTTCCAGACCGGCATTCTTAGCGATCTGGCGCAGAGGAGCTTCCAGAGCCTTCAGAACGATCTTGGCACCGGTGCGCTCGTCGCCTTCCAGCGTGTCGCACAGCTCGCGCACAGCGGGGATCGCATTGATAGGAGCAGTACCGCCGCCGGCAACAACACCTTCCTGAACAGCAGCCTTGGTTGCGTTCAGAGCATCCTCGATGCGCAGCTTCTTGTCCTTCATCTCAACTTCGGTAGCAGCACCGACCTTGATGACGGCCACGCCGCCAGCCAGCTTTGCCAGACGCTCCTGCAGCTTTTCACGGTCGAAATCGCTGGTAGCGGCCTCGATCTGGCTGCGGATCTGAGCGATGCGGGCTGCGATGGCATCCTTATCGCCTGCACCGCCAACGATAGTGGTGTTCTCCTTGGAGACCTTCACCTGACGGGCATGGCCCAGCATCTGGACGGTAGCATCCTTCAGCTCATAGCCCAGATCGGAGGAGATCACGGTGCCGCCGGTCAGGGTTGCGATATCCTGCAGCATTTCCTTGCGGCGGTCGCCAAAGCCGGGAGCCTTGACAGCGCAGACGTTCAGGGTGCCGCGCAGGCGGTTGACGATCAGAGTGGACAGAGCCTCGCCCTCAATGTCCTCAGCCACGATCAATAGTTTCAGACCGTTCTGCATCACCTGCTCCAGCAGAGGGACCAGATCCTGAATCACGCTGATCTTCTTATCGGTGATCAGGATAGCGGCGTTGTCCAGATCAGCCACCATCTTGTCGGTATCGGTGACCATATACGGGGTGAGGTAGCCGCGGTCGAACTGCATGCCTTCCACGATCTCGTTGTAGGTCTCAGCGGTGGTCT
>ENA-OVGE01001354-OVGE01001354.1-human-gut-metagenome-genome-assembly--contig:-NODE-1354-length-19315-cov-6.406906_pt1 | contig 19315 bp, 16 predicted proteins | sample MGYA00237769_ERZ505417 | MGnify/ENA primary metagenome ERZ505417 (study PRJEB26158, sample SAMN06016403) | human gut metagenome | biome: human gut; feature: ankylosing spondylitis patient; material... | reverse complement strand
CTGGCGGCCGCGGCGCAAGCTATGACGGCGGCGACGCCGTGGGCCGCGAGCGTGCCGGCGAGCTCCCTTTTCATGTCGCGGTTGAAGGATTTCGGTTTCATCTCGTGATCGTCCTCTCTATCCTGTTCGCTATCTTCAGCGCGGGGGCGCTCGACGGCCCGGTGCCGCCGGAGGCGAGTGCCCTCAGGGTCGCGGCGATGAGTCTCAGCGCCCTCTCGCCGGCCTCGTCTCCCATGTCGCGTCCTCTGGCGTCCCGTGTGGCCTCCCTGGCGACCAGGGTCGCCATCGCGGCGGCGCGCCCTAGGGCGGTGCCTGCCGACGGGGCGCGCCTGAATGCCCGGTCCGCCGTGGGACACCCCCTGAGGTCTGCCGGCTCGAGGGTCCGGCCGCGAGCGGCCTTTCGCGCGAGCCTTTCGAGGCGCGTCTTCGGGATGCAGGCCCGGGCCTCGGTGGTGAGTCCGGCTTCCCGCCGCCTCTCCGTCGCGGGGCCGGTTTGGGGCGCGGCGCGTCGTGTCGGCACCTCCTCGCGAGCCGGCGTTCTGTCTGGGACTATGACCCGAAGCGCCGCGTTCTCGCACCGGAGGCCGAGGTCGGCAGCTGCCTTGCGGACGTAGACATCCCGCGCCTCACCGGTCAGGCACTTGAGGTCGGCGCACCTCTCGACCGCCTTCCTGTGGCGCTCCAGTGCGCCGGCGAGTGCGGGGGAGTCGGACGCCGCCCGGTCGAGGGCCTCCCTCAACGCGGCGGAGGCCTCCGGGTGGAAACGCCTGAGGTGGGCGGCCTCGATTCTTCCGTTCGGCGGCAGGCCGATGTCGAGCTTTCCGCGGTCGATTCGCGCAACTGCTTCCAGGGCCGCCTTCCTCGCGAGGTCGCGCTCGATGTACGCTTCCCGCAGCAGCGGCGCCATGGCCTTCGAGGAGATCTCGAGCCTGGCCGCCTCCATCTTCCCCCTGGGCAGCAGGGAGTCCCAGCCGCCCTTGCGGTCGACCGTGAGGATGTGGACGTGGTGGCTCGTGCCGTTGACGTGCATGGCCGCGTAGAACTCCACGCGGCTCTCGGGCACGCCGGTCATCTCGGAGAAGAGCCTCGGCCACTCGGAGCGCACCAGGGCCTGCCAGGCGTCCAGGCGGTCGAGGCCGGCGCCTGGGGCGATTTCGTTCGGGACCGTGACGACGGTGGTGAGCACCGCGCCGCCGTTTTGGGCGATGGCGCGCCTGGCCTCCGCCACGGGGACCGGGCCGTCCGCGCCCCAGAGGCCGCCCGTCGAGCCGGTCCTGTTCGCGGCGTAGGCGGCCAGGCCGTCCACGCCGAGTCTCCTGCCGTCGGCCTCGCTGACCTCGATGACGACGCCGCGGCGGGTGCCGGCGTATGCCGCCAGGCCCGCGGCGGACGCCCTCGTGGACGCCCCCGCGCGGACGACGGAGTGGTTGACGATGACGGGCGGGCTAGCCATCGGCGCGCTCGCGCGCGTGGAGCTTCACCTCGTCGATTCGGCCGAGTCCGGCGCGGCTGAGCTCGCCGGCCTGCGCGAGGTAGTTCTTCCAGATGTCCGCGACGGGGACGTCGTCGAGCGAGGCGTAGGAGGCCTTGAGGACGTCGGCCGACATGAGGCCGGCCATGATGGCGGCGGTCATGGGCCGCGAGAGGACCGCGGCGATGCGGTCCTCGGCGGCGTCGAGCTTGCGCTCGATGTCGAGTGCGGCGACGTCCATCCGCGCGTCGACGACGCCGCGGATGAAATCTGCGACCTCGTTGCCGTAGAGGTCGAGCCCCTCCGCGGCGAGCGCCGAGCGCAGGAGCGAGCGGATCTCGTCGCTGACGTTGGACTCGTCGAGCTCCGCCCGCGTCTTGAGGGCGGTGTAGAGCTTGTGGTCGATTTTTACGCTGATGGTTTTGGTTTCGGCCATAGGGTCTCCTCATAAAACAGGGGGCCGTTTGGCCCCCTGTGGCGTCTATTCGTCTTCCGTGTATGTAATCGGATAGCCTTTTGGCGCTTTGGCCGCCGGCAAGGGCGTATATGCGATGTGCTCGTTTTTGATTTGGACGGCATCGAAATCAATCAACTCTGCAATTATTTCAATGGGTCCGGCGTTGAATTTGTTAATACCCATGTTTGCTCCGGGCTCAGTTGGTCTTAGCCGGCGTTCACTACATTCAGTTGACGCCGATGTAGCTAAGAACGCTGTCGCGATTGATGCGCCACAGCTTCCCGCACTTCACGGCTTTGAATGTTCCGTTCTGGCAGAGCCTGTAGACGGAGCGATCGCTGATGCCGAGCAGGCGTGCGACCGGCATCGGGTCAACGATATCCGGCATCGTACGAAAGGCATCAAGAGTGATGCGCTTGTTCTCAACTTCCATTTCGACCTCCTTCTGTTTGCTGTCGTCTCTTTGAGTTCAAGTCTGAACTGTCTTGGAAGGCGGTCTCAAAACTACGGTCGCGGCGGACGATATGGACCCGATAGACTGAAATGACTTGCTCTGGAAAGGCATGGAAAAGGCCGCGATGTGGTATCGCGGCCTTCGGTTAGGTCCAATTCAGTTTTCGTAAGCTATGAGGCGCTCTTGTAAAGGCGTCCGAGAGCGTCCATTGCCGATGCGGTTGCTTTCGGGTCGGCGCTTGCGTATCTGTCTAGGGTCATGGAGGCTTTGGAGTGGCCCATCAAACTTGCGAGTGTTTTCGGGTCTACGCCGTTGGCGACGGCATATGTTGCGAAGCTGTGCCTTAGGTCATGGAAGGTTACCGTGTTCCTGTTTAATACTCCATGAAGGTTCAGCGCCTTAGAGAGCGCACGCCAGGCACCGTTAATCCTGGGAGGCTTAAGGAACGAGCCGTCGGGAAATCCCAGTACGAACATTTCCTCGCTGAACTCAATCCCGAGTCTGATGCATTCTTCTTTCATGTCTCGCTTGCGCGCGGCTAGGTCGCGCATGAGATCCTCTGGACAATTTGGAATCGCCCGTCTACTACTGACACTTTTGGGTCCTTTGATGTAGAACTCGGTGTCGGTATGCCCGATTGCGGCTTCCACACGAATTGAGGATTGGGAAAAGTCGACGCATTTCCACTTCAGGGCGCAAAGTTCGCCTCGACGGAGTCCTGTATACAGGGAGATCTTGGCCGCCAGTATTGTTGGGACATCAATGGATGCGTTGAGGGTGTTTAGGACGCGGGCCCTTTCCTTGTCGGTAAGTGAATTCGGCCGTCCGTAATCGGCATCCTCGTTCTTAGGGACCTTTGCCCATGCGGCTACATTTTCTGAAACCAGCTTTTTCCTCAGTCCGTATTTCAATGAGCCCCGCAGCAGCCTTAGGGAATTGCACGCAGTTGACCTTGCGTGCTTCTTCGCCATTGCGTTGACCCATTCCTGGACGTCTTCTTCAGTTAGGTCCTCCAGGGGAATGCTGCCGATATATGGTTCGATGTTTCGGCGGAGCATGCCTGAATAGCCGGTCGCGGTGGAGCGCGCGATGTCGGCGCACTCCATTGTTATATAGGTAGACACTAGTTCGGCAACTGAAATCGATTCTGCCGGCCTACTCGCTTCGGCTTCCGCTTCTGCATCTAGGCGGGCGCGAACGACCTCAGCTTCCACCATGGCCGCGTCTCGATGCTTATGGCTACGACCTTTATCGCGGCCTCGATGTTCAAGAAGCCGAGTTTTCTTATGCCAGGCGCCGTCCTCGAAGTAGGGGAACTGCGCGCGCCAGCGATCGTCCATGTACTTATATATAGATGAAGTAGCGTATTTCTCTTCCATTGTTCCTCCGTGTGCAATCACGTGTGCAATGACTGTGCAATTTGACTGTTTCGGAGACGTCTCAAGTGAGACTATAGGCGGAAGATGAAAGAAAAGCTCGAGGTCACGGTCGGCATAGTCGCAGATGAACGTTAATAAACGATAAGGAAACCGATGTAATCAGTGGGTTGCGGGTTCGATTCCTGTCACTGGCTCCATGAGAGTTTCGGGCTCTGTCTCTATATGGGACAGGGCCCGTTTCTATTTAGGTGGTGCGCCATCGGGTTAGCGTCCATCCCGTTTTTGGTTTGTCTCGTCCTCCAGTTTGTCTAAATCTGTAACACCAAGACCGATATTCGGCATCTAACTGTTACAGATTGAGATGAAACTTAGGGTGTTTTAGGAATATCTTGATCTGTAACATGTAGAAGCGGAATAGGCCTCTTGCTGTTACAGATCGAGACAAGGGCGGGCGCGGATCTGGATGTCCTGCTCGAGCGTGGATTTCTGGATACGCGAGCGAAGAAAATCTCCCGACCGGAGAACGAGCGTGGATAATTAACTTGGATAGGGAGCTAAGGTAAACAACGATTGTCTATCGACGGCTTTAGAAACAACGACCCCGATTTCATTGTGGAATCGGGGTCGTTTGTGCCTCAGGAATCCGAATGGATTAATCGAGCTCCTAAGGAACTTCTTGGGTTCTTGCTAATGGTCTGCCGAGGATGTCCCCAATGCAAACAGCGGGCATCTACTCAATATAGCTGGGGTTCTTCTTGATGATCACGCGTGCAGCGATGAAGGAGACGACGATGGCGATGATGGCGACAACGCATGCCAGCACGAAGTTACCCATGGACCCATCGGGAGCGATAAAGATGAGTGCCGAAAGAAGGCCGGGGCATGCTCCCGCAACATACTCTTTCAGAACAAAGATGCCTGCAGGGAGTCCAGCGCAGAGCGCGCCGATTGCCGTGCCGACAAGCAGGCGGGGACGCTCGATGAGGCAACCGTAGAACGCGGGCTCGGTTACGCCACAGAGTGCGGTGACGGCAACCGTGGTGACCATACCCCTCTTCTCTTTGTTTCCCTTCATGGCAGTTGCCAGGGCGAGGCTCGTGCCGCCAATGCAGAGGTTCGAGATGAATCCAAAGATAATGGGTGCCCAACCGAGCTGCGCCAGGCTCGTAACTTCGATTGCGATGTAAGCCTTATCGAGACCGAGCATGACGAAATAGGGGTTAAGGGCTGCCAGGATCGGAGTAGCGATAAATGCCACGTTGTCCATAAGCCACGTGACGGCATCGCTCAGCGCGTAGCCCATCATGCTGCCGGCGGGGCCAAGGATAATAAGCTCGACGGGCACGACGATGATCATGGTGAGCAGCGGCTTCAAGAACAGTTTGGTAACGTCGGGAATGATCTTCTGAAGGCCGCGGTCGACAAAGTACATGAATACAACGCCCAGTACGATGGGCACTACCGTACTCGAATAGTCGTTCGTCGGGATGGGAATACCAAGAAAGTCGAGACCCTCGGCACCGCTAATGGACGAGCTGATCATGATCGCGCCCAGCAATGCGCCCATGATGGGCTGCATCTTCATGACGGCCGCGAGCTGATAACCAAGATAAACGGGTAAGAAGCTAAACGAAGCGCTAAAGATCGCCAACAGGACCTGGGCGGTTCCGCTATCGGTGCTCAATCCGCAATAATTGACCAGGAGATTCTTGATCGAAAGAATGAGTCCGCCAACGATGAGCGCCGGGACGATGGGCATGAATACCTGTGCAGAGACGTTCCCGAATTTCTCAATCAAGCCCATGGCGGTGTTACCGCTTTTAATGCCTTCTGCAAGGTCTTTGGCGGTTTGGGCATCGTCGGCAACCGTGCCACCGCCGACTTCGATTCCCGCGAAGTCGAGGAAGTCGTTGTAAGCCTCGGTGACGTTGGGGCCGATGATCACCTGAAGCTGGCCACCGCTGACTACTGCCCCGAGCGCCTGGTCGGCCGATTTGGCGAGCTGGAGATCGATGATCGAGGTGTCTCGTGCGTCGATGCGAAGGCGCGTCGCACAATGAGTTACCGATGTAATGTTTTCTTTGCCGCCAACAGCCTTTAGGACTGTTTCGGACATTGCCTGATATTTCATCTCTTTCTCCTAACCTTCCTGCTCCTGATACTTCGAGATAAGGTCTCGGTACCAATACCAGCTCTTTTTGGGGGTGCGCTCCAGATTGTTCTCGAAGTCGATATGGACAAGTCCGTATCGTTTTTCGTAGCCGTTGATCCAGCTATACAGATCCATCGTCGACCAGAGGTAGTAGCCCTCAACGCGCGCGCCGTCGCGCTTAGCCCTCATCATGTGCTCGATGAACTGGCCCAGAAGCTCGATGCGGTCATCATCGTGGATCATTCCGTCTGCGTCTGGTTGCTCATAGGCGCCATGTCCGTTTTCCGTAATAAAGATGCGGGGCGCGTCATAGCGCTCGTGGACATCCATGATGGTTGAATACATGCAACTTGGGAGTATTTCGCGGCCCCATTTATTGCGGGGAACATTGCTGTCGCGGGCGCTTTCAAACAAGGGCGCAATGCATTTTCCTTCGACCTTTTTGCTCGAACCGCCCTTATTGTTCGCCGAAACGGCAAGCTCTCCACCGTGCCAGTCGGTTACATACTCTCGGCAATACACGTTGAGTCCAATAAAATCGACTTTACCGTCTCTGAATTCTTCTACGTCATTTGGGGATCGATAGAGCGAGACGCCAAGTTTTTCAAGGATTTCGTCCATTTCTGGCGGCAGTTGACCCTGAAGCGCTGGTGCCAGAATCATGCGATTGGCGAAAAAGTCTGCGTATCGAAATACGTCATCGGGGTGCTCGGTTGCCGGGTCGAGTTCGACAACGCCGCCATCGTGGACGGCGCCGATGATGCCGTCGTAGCCCATTTGACGATATGCTCGGACTGCGAGCGCGCTTGCGCGCATCAGGTTGTATTGAAACTGCATGTACGACTGAACGTCGAGCGATCGATTGGGGGGATAGTTGCCCAACATGTTTACGCAGTAGCTGTAGAAATGCGGCTCGTTAACGGTAGCCCAGATTTTGACGCGGTCTCCAAAGCGCTCAAAGCAAATCTCGGCGTATTTGCAGAACCACTCTGCCATGTCGTTGTTCAGCCATCCGCCTTTGCAAGCAAGCGTGAATGGCAGATCGTAATGGAACAGCGTAACGTTGGGCTCTATGCCATTTTCGAGGCAGCAATCAATGACTCGATTATAAAAATCGATACCCTCTTCATTCACTTCGCCGATACCCGTGGGGATGATTCGACTCCATGAAAGAGAGAAGCGATAGGTGTTTTGTCCGCCTTCTTTCATCATGCGGATATCTTCTTCATAGCGATGGTAGAAGTCGCAAGATACATCACCGTCAACATGGTTGATGTTCTTATTGCTTGTGTGGTTAAAGAAATCCCACTCGCCGAGGCCTTTGCCGTCTTCGTTCCAGGCACCCTCGCACTGATAAGACGCCGTGGCGGAACCCCAGAGAAACGGCATGTTGTTCACGTTGCCCATGAATCCCCTTTCCATCATTCAACACGGTGGATACGTGTGACGGAATTACGATTAAGATGACGTCAACTGATTTGAATCATAGGAGAACGACCAAAGCTGTTTGATTCAATAAATGAACCATAATATCGAGGAGGGCGGAAAGAGGGATCACGTGAATATCAATGACTTCGATGTGCTCAATCGCATTAGCTCCATCATCAACAGCGAGTTTGGGTCAAACGATGCCGCCATCGCTCGATATCTCATCGCTCACATTAGGCGTTCGAGCGAAATCAATGTTGCCGCAATAACCCGCGATGCATTCGTGACCCGTTCCGCTGTTCGTCGTTTCTGCAATCGATTGGGCTACCAGTCTCTTAGCGATTTGAAAGAATCATTTACTCAATCAGTTTTTCCAAGCGACTTAAGCCATCGAGAGGAGGAATATGGCTACGAGGAGTACAGGGCAGAGCTCGACGTTCGCATGATCGAGATGTTCGCTGAGGTTGAAAGCGGCGTGTCCGATATCGCTATTAAGCACCTTGCCGACGAAATTGATGGCCATAAAAACGTTGAAATCTGGTGCACCAATAATGTGAGCGCCAATCTCGTACGATTTCAGCAGGAAATGTTTTATGCGGGCAAGATAGTTCGCATAGTTGCTGGGGCTAACGTCGCGGAATTGAAAAACATGGGAGACGCTTCGCAGTCATTGATAATTCTCGTATCGGTCTCCGGGCTATTTGCGTCACAGGCGCGTGAGTATCTTGATTGCCGTTCGGGCAGGAAGATTCTAATTACTGCGTTTAGCAACGATGACAAATCGAGGTCTTTTGACCGTGTATATCGTCTTGGTAATGCGGGAAACGGAATTGACCGACTCGGCGTTTATTCGAAATACGCCATAACTTATTTATTCGACTTGCTATCGTCGTGTTACTTGAGTCGCTACCCCTGCACCAAGGGGGAGCCGCTCTATGGGTCTACTTTGGCCTGGCCCGAGTAGTTGCGGCTCTTTAGTTCTCCCGCCTGGAGAATGAGCGTGGATAATCTGCCGCTTTGGCCTTAGGGCCGCGCTAAAAGTGGGAGATTATCCACGCTCGATCGTGTCGTGGAAGCCCGATCGTGACCTATGTAACAGTGCAAGAGGGTCGTTATCGAAGGTCGATGCTGTAGGCGTACTCCACTATGCCAAAGTGTTCCCTCGGGAAATGTCACCAGCGCAGCCAAATCCACCGTCCTTCATATCCAAACTCAGCAAAAACGCAGGTCAAAGGTATATAGATACGCCCGGCACCGTGTATCTAGAGGTTTTCGTTGACAGCCCCCAAGGTTGCATCGTATTATCTTTTTCGTTCGCGGGGGCGGCGGTCCAAAAGACCAAAGAACCTGCGGATACTTGAACGATTGGGAGTTTGCCCGAGTGGTTAATGGGGACGGGCTGTAAACCCGTTGGCTCTGCCTACATAGGTTCGAATCCTATAGCTCCCACCCGTCAAGTGCCTGTATAGCTCAGTCGGTAGAGCACTTCGTTGGTAACGAAGAGGTCACCAGTTCAAGTCTGGTTGCAGGCTCCATCCGGCGGTGTAGCTCAGTTGGTTAGAGCACACGGTTCATACCCGTGGCGTCACTGGTTCGAATCCAGTCACCGCTACCATAGGTAACACGGTGGCTTCTCAATAGTATGTTGAGAGGCCACTATGGTATAAAGGCAAAGTCCCGTCCGGGGACGACCTGTTAAGAGGAGGGCTTTATGGCCAAAGAGAAGTTTGAGCGCACTAAGCCGCATGTTAACATCGGCACCATTGGTCACGTCGACCACGGCAAGACCACGCTGACCGCTGCCATCACCAAGGTTCTCTCCGAGACCGAGGGCTGCAAGGCTGACTTCACTGCGTTCGAGAACATCGACAAGGCTCCCGAGGAGCGCGAGCGCGGCATTACGATCTCCGTCTCCCACGTCGAGTACGAGACTGCTGCCCGTCACTACGCTCACGTTGACTGCCCGGGCCACGCTGACTACGTCAAGAACATGATCTCCGGTGCTGCTCAGATGGACGGCGCTATCCTGGTCATCGCCGCTACCGACGGCCCCATGGCTCAGACCCGCGAGCACATCCTGCTCGCCCGTCAGGTCGGCGTTCCCTACATCGTCGTCTTCCTGAACAAGTGCGACATGGTCGACGATGACGAGCTCATCGACCTCGTCGAGATGGAGACCCGTGACCTCCTTTCCGAGTACGACTTCCCCGGTGACGACATCCCCGTCATCCGTGGTTCCGCTCTCGGCGCCCTCAACGGCGAGGAGAAGTGGATGAACTCCGTCCGCGAGCTCATGAAGGCCGTCGACGAGTACATCCCGACGCCCGCCCGTGACAACGAGAAGCCGTTCCTGATGGCCATCGAGGACGTTATGACGATTTCCGGCCGTGGCACCGTTGCTACCGGTCGTGTCGAGCGCGGCGAGCTCAAGCTCAACTCGCCCGTCGAGATCGTGGGCATCAAGCCGACCCAGAACTCCGTCGTCACCGGCATCGAGATGTTCCGCAAGACCATGGACTTCTGCGAGTCCGGCGACAACGTGGGCCTGCTTCTCCGCGGCATCAAGCGCGAGGACATCGAGCGCGGCCAGGTCATCTGCGCCCCCGGCACGGTTACTCCGCACTCCAAGTTCACGGCTGAGGTCTACGTCCTGACCAAGGAGGAGGGCGGCCGTCACACCCCGTTCTTCACCAACTACCGTCCGCAGTTCTACTTCCGCACCACGGACGTCACCGGCTCCATCGTCCTCCCCGAGGGCGTCGAGATGGCCATGCCGGGCGACCACGTGACGATCGAGGCTGACCTGATCCACGGTATCGCCATGGAGGAGGGCGACCGCTTCGCCATCCGTGAGGGCGGCCACACCGTCGGCGACGGCCGTATCGCCACCATCATTGAGTAGATTTAGTTCTTCTCTGTGACTTTTTGGCCCGGCTCCTCGTGAGCCGGGCCTTTTTCTTGGAGCTTTTGTTGAGACGCATCGATATTCGAGAATTCCGGTTCCAACCTGTTGACGCGTGCTTAGGACGCTGGTAATATTCTCGACCGCGCCATGGCTGAGGAAGTCTTGGCCATGACCCATCAGGAGGAATGAAATGCGTACGATGGTTACCCTCGCCTGCACCGAGTGCAAGCGCCGCAATTACACCACCAAGAAGAACAAGCAGAACAACCCTGAGCGCATGGAGCTCAAGAAGTACTGCCCGTGGTGCCGCAAGCACACTCTTCACAAGGAAACCCGTTAACTCGGGTATCCCCCTTACAGGCCAGTAGCTCCAATGGTAGAGCGGCGGTCTCCAAAACCGTTTGTTGTGGGTTCGAGTCCTACCTGGCCTGCCAAATTCTCACCGGCCTTCCCTTGCGGAAGGCCGGTTTCCATGTAGTAAGAGGCCTCGCCCGAAGGGAATAGCATGGCCAACAAGGATCGCCAGAAGAGGAGCGCCCGCAAGTCGCGTGCCGCCGAGCGCAAGGAGCTCGAGGAGAAGCACGCCGCCTCTGGCCAAGCTCCCAAGAAGGAGGCCCCTGCGCAGGCCAAGGCCGAGAAGAAGGCCGCCAAGAAGAACGGATTCTTCTCCCGTGTGCGTGGCTGGTTCGCCGACGTCAAGGCCGAGATGCACCGCGTCACGTGGCCTTCCAAGGCTGAGCTCAAGAACTACTCCATTGCCGTCATCGTGATGCTGGTCGTCTTTGGCGTTGCCGTCTGGCTCGTCGACACCGGCGTCGTCGCCATTCTTGTTGGTTACTCGGGACTGAGGTAATAACATGGCCAAGCGTTGGTATGTGGTCCACACCTACTCGGGCTACGAGAACAAGGTCAAGAATGACCTCGAGCATCGCATCGAGACCTATGGCCTCGAGAACGTGGTCGTCGACATCAAGATCCCGACCGAGGAGGTCACGGAGATCAAGGATGGCGGCAAGCGCGAGACCAAGGAGTCCAAGGTTTTCCCGGGCTACGTGCTCGTCCGCATGGAGATGGACGACAACTCCTGGTCCGTCGTGCGCAACACCCCCGGCGTGACCGGTTTCGTGGGCATCGACGGCAAGCCTGCCCCGCTGTCCCGCGAGGAGTTCAACAAGATCATGCGTCGCTCCAACCCGCGTGGCGCCGCCGCTGCGGCCACGCCGCACCGCACGGCTACCAACCTGGAGCCGGGCATGTCGGTCCGCGTCATCAACGGCCCGCTGGCAGACTTCGACGGCCAGATCTCCGAGGTCAGCGCCGAGGCTGGCAAGGTCAAGGTCATGCTCATGATCTTTGGCCGCGAGACGTCTGTCGAGCTCACTCTCGACCAGGTCTCCGTCATCGCCTAAGCAAGGCAACAATCGCCTGCCCCTCTTTCGGTGAGGAATGCTTCTGCGGGGCGGGAAAGATATAGCACTACCACCTACACGCTTTGTAAATTCAGCAATGAGAGGAACGACAATGGCTGAGAAGAAGGTTGTCAACTTCATTAAGCTTCAGATCCCGGCTGGCGCTGCCAACCCCGCGCCCCCGATCGGCCCGGCCCTCGGTGCCGCCCAGGTCAACATCATGCAGTTCTGCCAGGCGTTCAACGCCGCCACGCAGGACAAGAAGGGCGACATCATCCCCGTCGAGATCTCCGTCTACGAGGACCGCTCCTTCACGTTCGTCTGCAAGACCTCGCCCGCCGCTGAGCTCATCAAGAAGGAGCTCGGCCTCAAGGGTGGCTCCGGCGTTCCCCAGCGCGACAAGGTTGGCCAGCTCACCCAGGAGCAGCTCACCAAGATCGCCGAGATTAAGATGCCGGACCTCAACGCCAACGACATCGAGGGCGCCAAGAAGATCATCGCCGGCACCGCTCGCTCCATGGGCGTCACCATCGCCGAGTAGCACCCGCTGCCCCCAGACGGTAACCCGCCGGCGCAAGCCGGCTAAGCTCGACGCCCTAAGGCGTCGCTAGATGTGGGAGGGCGCAAGCCCCGTGACCACAGGAGGAAAGAACATGCCTAAGCACGGTAAGAAGTACAACGCCGCCGCCGCCAAGATCGAGGCCGGCAAGCTCTACGCCCCGAAGGAGGCCGCGGCTCTCGTCAAGGAGATTGCCTTCGCCGGCTTCGACGAGACCATCGAGGCCACGTTCCGCCTCGGCGTCGACACCCGCAAGGCCGACCAGAACATCCGTGGCTCCATTGCCCTGCCCCACGGCACCGGCAAGACCGTCCGCGTCGCCGTCTTTGCCGAGGGCGAGCAGGCTCGTGCCGCCGAGGAGGCCGGCGCCGACATCGTGGGCTCCGACGACCTCGTCGCCCAGATCCAGGCCGGCAACATCGACTTCGACGCTGCCATCGCCACCCCGCCGATGATGGCCAAGGTCGGTCGTCTCGGCAAGATCCTCGGCCCCCGTGGCCTCATGCCGAACCCCAAGCTTGGCACCGTCACCATGGACGTCGCCAAGATGGTCGGCGAGCTCAAGGCCGGTCGTGTCGAGTATCGCGCCGACCGTTACGGCATCTGCCACGTGCCGGTGGGCCGCGTCTCCTTCCCGCTCGAGCAGATCGTCGAGAACTACGGCGTTCTCCTCAACGAGATCATCCGCGTCAAGCCTGCCACGGCCAAGGGCAAGTACATTAAGTCCGTTGCCCTCGCTTCCACGATGGGCCCCGGCGTCAAGGTCGACAGCTCCATCACCCGCAACCTCCTCGACTAGTCGATAAGAGTTTGCACAAAGCGTGAAGTGTTCCGCCCGTCTCGGTTGGCTCTTGACTTCCGGGGCGGGCGGAATATCATTTTTACCGTTATGCACATAGCACGTCCGCTGCCAGAGACAGCCGGTGCCTGCAAAGGCCTAAGGGGCATTGCCCGCCTGCCGAGGTGGTCCAACGAGTGAAATTGTTGAGACCCCGTCTGGCCAAGCGCCTGGCGGGGTCTTTGTTCTTCCTCGAGCGAAGTCCCGCCTACTGGCGAGACGTGCACAGGTTCGCTCGAGGGGAGGTGTACATATGCCAGCTCAGTCCAAGATCGATATGCTCGAGAAGGTCTCCGCTTCCCTGGAGGCTTCCGCGGGTGTGTTCGTGATCGATTACCGTGGCCTTACGGTGAAGGAGACCCAGGAGCTTCGTCGCGGTCTGCGCGAGGCGGGCGCTCACATGAAGGTCTACAAGAACAACATCGTGCGCATCGCGCTCGAGAAGGCCGAGATGCCTGCCATCGACGATTGCCTCGAGGGCACCGTCGCCTGCGTCTTCTACGAGAGCGATCCCGCCGCTGCTGCCAAGGTCATCAAGGAGATCTCCAAGAAGCTCAACAAGATTGAGTTCCGTGGTGGTATCGTCGACGGCTCCGTGGTCTCCGCCGAGGAGATCATCGCCATCGCCGAGCTTCCCTCCAAGGAGCAGCTCCTCGGCCAGATCGCCGGTCTCATCAGTGGCTTCGCCCGCGACATCGCGGTGTGCGTCAATGGTGTTTCCTCTGGTCTCGCCCGTTCGATCCAGCAGGTTTCCGAGCAGAAGGCCGCCTAGTAGCGACCCTCGCGCGGCAAACCCGCGAACCCGGCGCACCAAGCGCCAGACTAGACAAACTTCACGCATGCGCGTGAGCTACGAAAGGACTTAGTAAAATGGCTAAGCTCACCACCGATGAGATCATCGATGCTCTTAAGGAAATGACCCTTCTCGAGGCTTCCGAGCTCGTCAAGGCCATCGAGGACACCTTCGGTGTCTCCGCTGCCGCTCCTGCCGCCGTCGTCGCCGCTCCTGCCGCTGGCGCCGAGGCCGCTGAGGAGAAGACCAACTTCGACGTCGTGCTCGAGGGCTTCGGCGACAACAAGATCGCCGTCATCAAGGTTGTCCGCGAGCTCACCAGCCTTGGCCTGAAGGAGGCCAAGGAGGTCGTCGAGTCCGCCCCCAAGGCCGTCCTCGAGGGCGCCAAGAAGGAGGACGCTGAGGCCGCCAAGGAGAAGCTCGAGGCTGCCGGCGCTGCCGTCTCCCTCAAGTAACTCTTCGCACCTCTTGGTGTCCTGCCGCAAGGCAGCTTGAGTTATCGAATAGGTCCCGTATCGCCTTGCGATGCGGGACCTTTTTTCATGTCTCTGATGGAAGGGCGGGGGAGTGTGGGCGCTGGCCTGCCGGCCGCGCTCGGTGGGTGGCGCTTGGGCATGTCCGTGACTGTTCCTGAGGCCTGGCGAGCGCCGAGAGGCGTCCGGGTGGGCGCTTCTCCCGACCAGGCGGAACCGTCCGCCGAGTGCCTCCCGGGGACATACCCGCAGCTTGCACATACTGTCTCCATAAAAGGAATGCCACCTGCCGGAGCAAAACCCCAGCAAATGGCATAAGCGCGAAAAGATAAATGAATAGAATGGGAATGTCAAGACTGTTCATTGACGCGCGAGACAACCTTCGGTAGATTACTAGTTTGCGACAACTGCCGCCATATGCCATGTTGAAGGAGGAAATGCCTGGTGCGTACCGCTAAGTCTACTACCACCTCCGCAGTCAAGCACGATCGCGTGAGCTTCTCCAAGATCGCCCCCGCGATGGAGCTCCCCAACCTGATTACCATCCAGAAGGAGTCTTTCGAGCACTTCATGACCGATGGTCTGGCCGAGGCCTTCGCCGAGGCTTCGCCCATCGAGAACAGTGCCGGAACCATGGAGATCACCTTTGGTGACCACCAGTTCGGTGACCCCGCCCACTCAATCGCCGAGTGCCGCGCCAAGGACATCTCCTATCAGGCGCCGCTGCTGGTCGACGTCCGCTTCGTGAACAAGGAGACGGGCGAGATCAAGGAGCAGCTCGTCTTCATGGGCGACTTCCCGCTCATGACCGACCGCGGCACGTTCATCATCAACGGCACCGAGCGCGTCGTCGTCTCGCAGCTCGTCCGCTCGCCGGGCGTGTACTTCGCTGCCGAGATGGACAACGGCGTCCAGTGCCACCGCGTGCAGTTCATCCCCGCCCGCGGAGCCTGGCTCGAGTTCGAGGTCGACAAGCGCGGCCAGCTCGTCGTCTCCATCGACCGCAAGCGTCGTCAGAGCGCCACGATGTTCCTGCGTGCCCTCGGCATCGCCGAGAGCGATGACGAGATTCTGACGCTGCTTGGCGACTCCGAGATTGTCCGCTCCACGCTCGAGCGCGACGTCGCCCAGACGCGCGAGGACGCCCTCATCGAGATCTACAAGCGCCAGCGCCCCGGCGAGCCGCCCACGGTCGACTCCGCCCGCAGCCTGCTCGACGGCCTGTACTTCAACCCGCAGCGCTATGACCTCGCCAAGGTCGGCCGCTACAAGATCAATAAGAAGCTCGGCATCGACGTCGACTCCGCCGAGTCCGTACTCACCGCCGAGGATATCGTCACGGCCCTGCGTTATCTGCTGGCCCTCCACGCCGGCGACAGCACCAAGAAGGTCGACGATATCGACCACTTCGGCAACCGTCGCGTGCGCACGGTCGGCGAGCTCGTCGCCAACCAGTTCCGCATCGGCATGAGCCGCATGGAGCGCGTTGTGCGCGAGCGCATGGCCGCCCAGGACGTCGACGACATCACGCCGCAGAGCCTCATCAACATCCGCCCGATCGTGGCGGCCATCAAGGAGTTCTTCGGCTCCTCGCAGCTGTCCCAGTTCATGGACCAGTCCAACCCGCTGGCCGGCCTCACGCACAAGCGTCGCCTGTCCGCGCTCGGCCCGGGCGGCCTCGCCGGCCACAAGTCTGGCTCCAGCCGCCGCACGAACGTCCCCACGGCCGTCCGTGACGTCCACAACTCGCACTACGCTCGCATGTGCCCCATCGAGACGCCCGAGGGCCCCAACATCGGCCTGATGGGCTCCCTGGCCCTCTACGCCCACGTCAACAGCTTTGGCTTCATCGAGGCCCCGTACCGCAAGGTCGTTGACGGCAAGGCCACCGACCAGATCGACTGGATGACGGCCGACGAGGAAGAGGACCACGTGATCGCCCCGGCGAACACGCCCATCGACCCCAAGGACGGCTCGTTCATCGAGATCGACTCCAACGGCGAGATCACGCATCCCAAGCGCATCGTCGCCCGCACGCGCGACTTCGACGGCTCCTTCGGCGCCCCCGCCGAGTGCCTCGTCTCCGAGGTCGACTACATGGACGTCTCGCCGCGTCAGCTGCTCTCCGTGGCCGCCACGCTCATTCCGTTCCTCGAGCACGACGACGCTAAGCGTACGCTCATGGGTGCAAACATGCAGCGTCAGGCCGTGCCCCTGATTCACGCCCACGCCCCGCTCGTTGGCACCGGCATGGAGGCGCGTGCCGCCCTCGACTCCGGCGAGATCATCTACTCGCACCACGACGGCGTGGTCGTCGAGGCCGATGCTGCCCACGTCACGGTCGACGGTGCCAAGGGCCCCGAGCGCTACGACCTGCCCAAGTACCAGCGCTCCAACCAGAGCACCTGCATCAACCACCGCCCGATCGTCCACGTGGGCGACAAGGTCGTCGCCGGCCAGCCCCTGGCCGACGGCCCCTCGATCGACAACTCCGAGCTCGCCCTCGGCGCCAACCTCACCGTGGCCTACATGCCGTGGGAGGGCTACAACTACGAGGACGGCATCATCGTCTCCGAGCGCGTCGTGCAGCAGGACCTGCTCACCTCGGTGAACATCTCCCGTCACGAGATCGATGCCCGCGACACCAAGCTCGGCCCCGAGGAGATCACCCGCGAGATCCCCAACCTGGGCGAGGACATGCTTGCCAACCTCGACGAGGAGGGCATCATCCGCATCGGCGCCGAGGTCGGCCCCGGCGACATCCTGGTTGGCAAGGTCACGCCCAAGGGCGAGACGGCCCTCACCAGCGAGGAGCGCCTCCTGCGCGCCATCTTCGGCGCCAAGGCCCACGACGTCCGCGACACGTCGCTCAAGATGCCCCACGGCTCCTACGGCCGCGTCGTCGACGTGGTGCGCTTCAGCCGCGAGGCCGGCGACGACCTCCCGCCCGGAGTCAACGACCTCGTCCGCGTCTTCGTTGCCCAGCGCCGCAAGATTCAGCAGGGCGACAAGATCGCCGGCCGTCACGGCAACAAGGGTGTCGTGTGCCGCGTCCTGCCCGTCGAGGACATGCCCTACATGGCCGACGGCACGCCCGTCGACGTCCTGCTCGACCCGCTGGGCGTTCCGTCCCGTATGAACGTTGGCCAGCTGCTCGAGTGCCACCTCGGCTGGGCCGCCGCCAACGGCTGGGACATGGACGACGCCGACTCCAAGAAGTACATCCCCGGCCCCATTCCCGTGGCCACGCCCGTCTTTGACGGCGCCACGGCCGACGAGGTCGCCGAGGCCATCCGCCGCACCAACATCAACCTCGTCAACCGCGCCCGCGAGCGCTTCGGCGAGCACATGGACGAGCAGTTCGTGCCGCAGCTCAACAGCTTTGGCAAGACTACGCTCTACGACGGCCGCACCGGCGAGCCCTTCCGCGACAAGATCACGGTGGGCACGAGCTACATCCTGAAGCTCGGCCACATGGTCGACGACAAGATCCACGCCCGTTCGACTGGCCCCTACAGCCTCGTTACCCAGCAGCCGCTGGGCGGCAAGGCCCAGTTCGGCGGCCAGCGTTTCGGTGAGATGGAGGTTTGGGCCCTGTACGCGTACGGCGCTGCCAACGTGCTGCAGGAGATCCTCACCGTCAAGTCTGACGACACGATCGGCCGCGTGAAGACCTACGAGTCCATCGTCAAGGGCGAGAACGTGCCCGACTCCGGCATCCCCGAGTCGTTCAAGGTTCTCGTCAAGGAGATTCGCTCGCTCGCCCTCGACATCGAGCCGATCTCCTACAAGAAGCGCTCCGCGAAGGCCGCCGAGCAGACCGAGGAGGTCGCGGCCAACCCCGTCGACGTCTTCGCCGACGCCTCCGCCGACCTCATCGGCACCCCGATCGACTCCGAGCCCGCCTCCGACGAGGAGCCCGAGCTCGTTGCCGACACCACGAACGAGAAGGAGTAGCGAACCGTGGCAGATTTCGATACCACTGACTTCGACGCCATCAAGATCTCCCTCGCCTCTGCCGACGACATTCGCAGCTGGTCGCACGGCGAGGTCAAGAAGCCCGAGACGATCAACTACCGCACGCTCAAGCCCGAGAAGGACGGCCTGTTCTGCGAGAAGATCTTTGGCCCGGTCAAGGATTGGGAGTGCGCCTGCGGCAAGTACAAGGGCATCCGCTTCAAGAACATCGTCTGCGAGCGCTGCGGCGTTGAGGTCACGAGCGCCAAGGTGCGCCGCGAGCGCATGGGCCACATCGAGCTCGCCGCTCCCGTGAGCCACATCTGGTACTTCAAGAGCCCCTCGAGCTTCCCGCTGTCCCGCATGCTTGACATGAAGTCCAAGGACCTCGAGAAGGTCCTGTACTTCGCCAGCTACGTCATCACGAGCGTCGACACCGAGGCCCGTGAGGCCGACGCTGCCGACCTCAAGGAGGAGCTGGCCGCCGACCTCGAGCAGCTCGACGCCGAGCGCGACGAGCAGATCGAGCGCATGCGCGCCGACCAGGCCGCCGGCGTCGTCGACGAGTTCGACGGCTCCGAGGTCATGAGCGACGACGAGCTCGCCGCTGCCATCGTTGACCTGCGCGAGGAGTACGAGGAGGAGAAGCAGCTCCGCACCGAGGCGTACGAGAAGTTCATGACGCTCGAGGAGCGCGAGCTCATCTCCGACGAGAGCCTCTTCCGCGAGATGAAGCGCTACTACTCCATCTACTTCAAGGGCGGCATGGGCGCCGAGGCCGTCCGCGAGCTGCTGCGCGCCATCGACCTGGAGAAGACGGCCGCCGAGCTGCGCGCCATCATCGCCGACGACAAGGGCCAGAAGCAGCGTCGCGAGAAGGCCGTCAAGCGTCTCGAGATCGTCGACGCCTTCCTCGAGGGCCACAACGACCCGGCCAACATGATCCTCGACGTGATTCCCGTGATCCCGCCCGACCTGCGCCCCATGGTGCAGCTCGACGGTGGCCGCTTCGCCGCCTCCGACCTCAACGACCTCTACCG
>ENA-OVGE01001340-OVGE01001340.1-human-gut-metagenome-genome-assembly--contig:-NODE-1340-length-19426-cov-6.870786_pt1 | contig 19426 bp, 18 predicted proteins | sample MGYA00237769_ERZ505417 | MGnify/ENA primary metagenome ERZ505417 (study PRJEB26158, sample SAMN06016403) | human gut metagenome | biome: human gut; feature: ankylosing spondylitis patient; material... | reverse complement strand
TCAGGCGGATGTAGTCCTCCTCGTTGAAGAAGCGCTCCTTCTGCACGCGGGTCATATACAGGATGTCCAGTTCCGGCATGGATTCCTCCAGACTGCGGGTCTCCTTGTAGGGGATGCCGTTGGCTTCCAGCACGTCGTTGATGATATAATCCGGCACCCGCAGTTCCTCCGGGCTGATCAGCACAAAGCGGACGTTCTTGCAGCGTGCCATGGTCTTGAGCAGGGAGTGGACGGTGCGGCCGAACTTCAGATCGCCGCACAGACCAATGGTCAGATCATCCAGCCTGCCCATGCGGCGGCGGATGGTCATCAGGTCGGTCAGGGTCTGGGTGGGGTGCTGGTGGCCGCCGTCACCGGCGTTGATCACTGGAATGCGGGAATAGCGGGAAGCACGCAGCGGTGCGCCCTCCTTGGGATGGCGCATGGCAACGATATCGGCATAGCAGGACACCACCCGGATGGTGTCAGCCACGCTCTCGCCCTTGGTGGCGCTGGACACGTTCTCGCTGGGGAAGCCCAGCACATGACCGCCTAAGTTCAGCATAGCCGCCTCAAAGGACAGGCGGGTGCGGGTGGAGGGCTCGTAAAACAAGGTAGCCAGCTTTTTGTGGTTGGCTACCTCCTGATAGGCGGCAGGGTCGGCGCAGATACGGTCGGCAAGATCAAGCAGCTGCGTGATCTCCTGCTGGGTGAGATCCAAAGGATCGATCAGATGACGCATAGATAGGATACCTCCGTTTAAAGCAGTTTGCGTAAGATGGAAAAATCAAAAAAGTTCGTGTAGTAGCTCAGCGAGCGCATCACCGGCCTGCACAAACGATTGAAACATACCTCGTCCAGCAGCAGCATGGCCTCGCCCGGGGCAAGCCGCATGGCTGCACGGATGGCTTCGTCGCCGCAGCTGGCCTTCAGGTGCGCCACGTTGGAAGAGATCTGCTGGTGGCACTCCTGCTCCAAAATTTCAAAGATGTCGCCGGTCAGGTCGATACGGGTGTAGTCCCGGTTGCCGAACAGGCTGCGGGGCAGGTAGTCGATGGAGTAGATCACCGGGGTGGTGTCGGCAAGGATGCGCTTTTTGATGCAGATCACCTCGTCGCCGGGTTCGATGTCCAGATTATGGGCCAGCTCATCCCCCGCCCGGATGGGAAACACCTGAATGCCGTCGGCATGGGGGTAGCTGCCAAAGCTGCGGATCAGCGGGTAATATTCCAGCTTCTGGTCCAGACGGCTGCGCAGGCCCAACACCGAACGGTTCACCACCGTGCCGATGCCGCGCACCCGCTCTACATAGCCTGCACGCTCCATTTCGCTCAGAGCGTCCCGGATCACGGTGCGGCTTACCCCCAGTTCGGCGGCAAGATCCACCTCCGCAGGCAGACGGTCCGCATGGGCATAGCGCCCGGTGCGCAGTTCGTCCAGCAGGCTGGCGACCACCCGGTCGCTGATCACGGCACCGCCCAGTCGGCTGGAGGCGGCAAGAGTAGATTCCTTCATTTCGGTTCCTCCGTTCACAGGCGGGCAGGCCGCCGGGACTTCAAAAGACCCTGCAGGCCGCATGATGCACTGCCCCAAAGCCCTTTGTTTCTATTATAACATAAATTGACATTTAGAAAAGCGGCATTTATACTGGAAACGAAGAAAAAGTACGATTTTATTTTGGAGGGCATTGCAATCATGGAACTCATTCTGCACAAAGTCTGCGGCCATCCGGCACAGCAGGCGGTCACCCTGCGGCGCTGCACACCGGACGAAGCCCCGGCGGTGTATGCGCTGCAAAACGAGGTGCACGCCGCCATGCCGCACCCGGAGTGGTTCGTTACCGACACGCTGGAACATATCACCGGTTATATCACCGACAGCCTGTGCATCGGGGTGTGGCAGGGCAGTCGGCTGGGCGCGTACCTGACTTTCCATTACTGCGGCCAGAGCCCGCACAACTATGCGGCTTTTCTGGGTGTGCCGCAGGCCGAGTGGCCCCATTGGGCCAATGCCGACAGCGCTGTGGTGCACCCGGACTGGCGGGGCAACGGCCTGCAGCGCCACATGCTGGAAGCTGCCCTGCCGCTTCTGCCGGAGAGCATCACGCACCTGGGAGCCACGGTCAGTCCGGCCAACCCCTACAGTCTGAGCAACGCCCTGGCCTGCGGGTTCACCATCCGTGCCCGCCGCGAAATGTACGGTGGGTTCGACCGCTACCTGCTGGCAAAGGAGCTGTAAAAAGAAAAGAGCTGCTGCACGATGAAATGCAGCAGCTCTTTGTGGTATACAATGCGGTCGGTGCGGGCTGGAAGTTGACCGCCGCGAGATAAGGCTCCCTCTCTGAGGGAGCTGGCATCGCACAGCGATGGCGGAGGGAGTATTATGCAGCCTGCAGGTTCTGCCCCTTTTTCTGCAGCTTGCGCCGTACCACCAGCAGGCAGATCAGATGCACCGAGGCGGTCAGAACCCAGCTGATGGGGTAGCTGATGTACAGCATGAACGGGGTGCGGTTCAGCTGGAAGATGGTGGCGATCCACACCAGACGCAGCAGGCAGCTGCCGATCAGGCTCACCACCATGGGCAGCACGCTGTAACCCAGGCCGCGCAGGCTGCTGGCCAGTGTGTCCATGATGCCGCACAGCAGGTAGGTGCCGCAGATGATCCACAGCCGCTCGTATCCGGCAGCGATCACGGCCTCGTCCGAGGAGTAGAAGTGCAGCAGCTGCCGACCAGCCAGTGCCGCACCGCCGCCCAAAAGAATGCCAGTGACCACGGCGCACAGCAGGCAGTTGCGCATCACACGGTCCAGATTGTGATACTTGCGTGCACCCATGTTCTGGCTGGTAAAGGTCACGGCGGCCTGTGCAAAGGCGTTCATGGCCGTGTAGACGAAGCCTTCCAGATTGGACGATGCCGAGCTTCCGGCCACGACCGTGGAGCCGAAGGAATTGATGGCGGACTGGATCACCACATTGGACAGGCTGAACACGGTGCTCTGCAGGCCCGCCGGCAGGCCGATGAGCAAGATCTGCTTCAGGGTACCGGCGTGAAAGCCCAGCTTGTGCAGGTCCAGATGCAGCGCGCCCTTTTCCCGCACCAGCATGGCGGTGACCAGGCAGGCCGACACTGTCTCACTGATGATGGTGGCCAGCGCAACGCCCGCCACGCTCATGGAAAAGCCGATGACGAACACAAGGTTCAGCACCACATTGATGATACCGGCCGCTGCCAGACAGTACAGCGGGCGCTTGGTGTCGCCCACGGCCCGCAGCAGAGCGCTGCTGAAGTTGTACAGCATGTTCATGGGCATGCCGATGAAATAAATTTTGAGGTACAGCGCGGAAAGGCCGATCACGTCCTCCGGGCAGCTCATGAGCTCCAGCAGGCTGCGGGCGGCAAAAAAGCCCACCACGGCCAGCAGTACGCCGCTGGTAAGGCCCAGCGTCACGGCGGTGTGCACGGTGTCCTGTATGCCGTGCTCGTCCTTTGCGCCAAAGCAGCGGGCAGCTACGACGTTCGCGCCCAACGAGAGCCCAACGAACAGGTTCACCAGCAGGTTGATCAGGGAACCGTTGGAGCCGACTGCGGCCAGCGCGGTGCTGCCGGCAAAGCGGCCCACCACCACAACGTCTGCCGCGTTGAACAGCAGCTGCAAAATGCTGGATGCAGCCAGCGGAATGGAAAACAGAATGATCTTTTGCAGCATCGGGCCGCTGGTCAGGTCAGCGGAACGGTCTGCCCGGGTTTGCGTCATGGGGTCACACGCCTCCTTGAAATGTTTTTGATATCTGAATCGGTTGATTTTAGATCGTACCCGGAAAGCCGGGCACAAATGCCTATTATACGTCAGTATACGTCAGACGTCCGCAAAACGCAAGAGCCCCGGAACCGCAAACATTCCGGGGCTGCTGTGAAAACTGGGTCAGTGAGAGGCGTCCAGCACGGTCCAGTGCCCGTCGTGTTCAGGATCCATCGTCTCGCCGTCATCGGTGTACATGCGGTACGCGGCATGGCCGTCGGCGTCCGGGCAGGCCAGCAGGGCAATGGGCTGCTCATCCAGCGCGGCGGTGCAGGCAGCGGGCTTTGCCAGCGGCACGGCATGACCCGGCCGCACGAACAGCAGCACTTCGTTCAGGGCACAGTGCACATAGTGGTGGCCTGCAGGCAGGGCCTCGGTGTCGTAGTCCTTGGCGCTGCGCAGACGGTACAGCTGCATGGGCTCCGGCAGGTAGACATGCCGCCCGGCGGCGTTCTGGGTGTACACCGGAGCCAGCATGACGCCGTCGCCCAGCAGCAGCTGGTCCTGCACCTCCCGTGCTTCGGGGTCTGCAGGCCAGTCAAAGCCCAGCGGGCGGAAGTAGCCGGTGTTCTCCAGGGCGCTCTTCATGAACTCGCTGTACAGGTAGGGCAGCAGGGCATAGCGCAGGCGCAGCATCTCCCGCAGGGCGGGCAGCTGGTCGGCAAAGCGGAAATATTCCTGCTCGCGGGTCCCGGCACCGGCATGGTTGCGCATCAGCGGGGTGAACAGGCCAAACTCCAGCCAGCGCAGGGCCAGGTCCGGGGTGGTGTCGCCCGCGAAACCGCACAGGTCGGCACCGGTGTACAAAAAGCCGCACATCTGCACACTGGGCATCATCTGAATGTTGGCCAGCAGCTGTTCCCAGCTGGAATGGTTGTCGCCCAGCCAGATGCCGCCGTAGCGGTGGCTGCCGATGATGCTGGAACGGCTGTACAGCAGGGTGCGCCTGCCGGGGCGCAGGTCGGCAAAGGCCTCCCCGGCAGCGCGGGTCATGCTGCCGCCGTACAGATTGTGCACCCGGTCGTGCCGCACCTGCTGCCCGGCCAGGTCGTGGTAGAAGCTGGCGTAGTCGGCAGGGCTGTTCATCAGGCCCATGGCACCGCCCACCACCTTGCCGAAGAACTCTTCCTGTTCGATGTTGTCCTGCCCGCGCAGCTGTGCCATGCTGTCCAGAAATGCCCGGAGCCGCTCCGGGGAGTAGAACAGCGCGGGTTCGTTCATGTCGTTCCAGAAGCCTTCAATACCGCAGTCGGTCAGCACCTTGTAGCGGTGGCCGAACCAGTCCCGCACTTCCGGGCGCAGAAAATCGGCAAAATAGGCCTTGCCGGGCCACACGGCAGCCACAAAGGGGGTGCCGTCGGCTTTGGTGCAGAAATACCCCTTCTCCAGCCCCTCGGTGCAGGTGGGGTCCTCCGGGTTGATGCGCACGCCCGCGTCGATGATGGGCACCAGCCGGATGCCCTGCTGCTTCAGCTCGGCACTCAGCGCAGCCAGATCCGGGAAGCGCTCCTTGTTCACCGTAAAATCCGCGTACCCCTGCATATAGTCGATGTCCAGGCAGATCATGTCCAGAGGCAGCTCGTTCTCGCGGTACTGGCGGGCGATGGCGCGCACGTCCTCGGCAGTCTTGTAGCCCCAGCGGCTCTGAGCAAAACCAAAGGCCCATTTGGGCGGGATGTAGCTGTGGCCGATCAGCTTCCGGAATTCGGTGCAGACGGCGTTCGGGCTGTCGCCGGTCAGGATGTACAGGTCGTAGTCCGGCTCTTCGGTGCGGAAGGTCAGCCGGTCGTGCCGGGTGTAGCCGATATCGTAGAACACCTTTCCCGGGAAATCCACGAACACGCCAAAGACGCTGCGGCCCGCACCGCCGTCGATGAGCAGAAAATTGTGTGCCCCATAGTACGAAAGCCGGTTTTCTCCGTGGCGCGACTCGTCGGTGTTGTCGGTCACATAATGCCAGCCGCGCTTGTTGATGCCGCGGGGCATCTCGCCCAGGCCGTACACCACGGCATCCTCTGCCAAAGAGAAGCTCCAGCTCCCGTCTGGTTCTGCGGTGAGGTGCGGCACTGCGGCGGCGGCAGGCTCCACCGGCAGCACGACGCTCTCGGTGGGCAGCGGGCAGCCAAACGTAAAACGTTGGATCATGGTAAAAACTCCTTGTCCCCAAAAAATCAAAAGCCCTTTTGTACCTTTATCTTACGGCAGGCCCTGCCGGAAAACAAGAGACAAAACCGGCACGTTTTTGCTACAAAACCGTCATGACGGCATAAAAATGAAAAAATTCCGTCCTTCCGGGCGGAATCGAATTGAAAAAGGCAGCCCATGCTGGTATACTGAAGCGGTATTCAGGAAGCAAACAAGAACGGAGGGAACGTTTGTGTATCGCAACGGGATCAAACGCCTGCTGGCTGTGGTGCTGTCGCTGTGCGGCATGCTGTGCCTGTCCTGGCTGTTTCTGATTTTGGCCATTGCCATCAAGCTCGACTCACCCGGCCCCGTGTTTTTCAAACAGAAGCGGGTGGGCCGCGGCAAGCGGCATTTCTACATTTTGAAGTTCCGCACCATGCGCATCGACACGCCCCACGACATGCCCACGCACCTGCTCCATGACCCGGACCAGTATATCACCCGCATGGGGCATTTCCTGCGCAAGACCAGCCTGGACGAGCTGCCCCAGCTGTGGAACATCTTTGTGGGGGATATGGCGGTCATCGGTCCGCGTCCCGCGCTGTGGAACCAGTACGATCTGCTGGCGGAGCGCGACAAATACGGGGCCAACGATGTGCGCCCCGGCCTGACCGGCTGGGCCCAGATCCACGGCCGCGATGAGCTGGAGATCGCCGAAAAGGCAAAGCTGGACGGCTGGTATGTGGAGCACTTGAGCTTCGGGTTGGACGTGAAGTGCTTCTTTGGCACCATTGCCGCCGTGCTGAAACACGACGGTGTGGTGGAGGGCGGCACCGGCACCCTGCATGAGAACAATAAAAAATCTTGATTTATCCCCGGAAAAGCGTATAATAAAGCAGTACAAGACTTTAAAGGAGGATTCCTATGGAACGCACCTATATCAATGAGGTCCAGAAGGAAATCGGCAGCACGGTCAAGGTGCAGGGCTTTATCGAGAACCTGCGCAACAGCAAATACATGGCCTTCATCGTGCTGAAGGATATTACCGGCAAACTGCAGATCACGGTCGAAAAGGCCGATCACCCCGATCTGGTGGATACCATCGACAAGCTCACCCCGGACTCCGTCATCACCGTCACCGGCAAGGTGATGGAAAACGACTACGTCAAGATGGGCGGCATCGAGATGATCCCCGAGTCCATTGAGATCGAGAGCATTGCCGACCCGCTGCCCATCGTGCGCAAGGAGATCGCAGCCACCAAGAAGAAGAAGGCTGTGGAGCGCTCCAGCATCGACCAGCGCATCGACTACCGCTGGATCGACCTGCGCACCGACGAGAACCAGCTGATGTTCAAGGCACAGAGCTGCTTTGTCAACGCCATGCGTCAGTTCCTGCTGGAACGCAACTTCATCGAGATCCACACCCCCAAGCTGATCGCTGCAGCCAGCGAGAGCGGCTCTGAGGTGTTCAAGGTGGATTACTTCGACCGCAACGCGTATCTGGCCCAGAGCCCGCAGTTCTACAAGCAGATGGCCATGGCTGCCGGTTTTGAGCGTATCTTCGAGACCGGCCCTGTGTTCCGTGCCGAGAAGAGCTATACCAACAAGCACTCCACTGAGTTCTCCGGCTTTGATCTGGAGTTCAGCTATATCACTTCCTTCAAGGATGTCATGAAGATGGAGGAGGAGTTGCTGACCGCCGGCCTGAAGGCCGTCAAGGAGAATTACGGCGACCAGATCAAGGAGCTGTTCGGTCAGGAAGTCATCGTGCCCACCACTCCGTTCCCGGTGGTCAAGCTGGCCGACCTGTACAAGGGTCTGGAAGAGGAGTTCGGCTACAAGGTCGATGAGTCCGAGAAGGGCGACCTGACTACCGAGGCCGAGCGTCTGAGCTATGAGTGGGTCAAGAAGCACTACGGCCACGAGTTCCTGTTCATCACCGACTACTCCGCCGAGAAGCGTGCGTTCTATCACATGCGCGACGAGAACGGTGTGCCCCAGGGCTACGACCTGATCTGGCGCGGTGTCGAGATCACCACCGGTGCCCAGCGTGAGCACCGCTATGAGGTGCTGAAGAAGCAGGCTGAGGAGAAGGGTCTGGCCGAGGATGTCAAGTTCTATCTGGAGTTCTTCCAGTATGGCTGCCCGCCCCACGGCGGCTTCGGTCTGGGCATCGACCGCCTGACCATGCTGCTGTGCGGCCTGAGCATCAAGGACGCAGAGTTCCTGTTCCGCGGCCCCAACCGTCTGACCCCGTGATTTATCCCATCTGAAGCTGCAAGCCGGAACGATCTGCGGATCGTTCCGGCTTTTTTGGACCCGAAAAAGGAGGAAAACGATGAAGCGTCTGATCGCAGACATCCACATGCACACCCTTGCCAGCGGCCATGCCTATGGCACCATCCGGGAGATGGCAGCGGCCGCAAAGGAACAACAGCTGCAGCTCATCGGCATCAGTGAGCATGCCCCGGGCATCCCCGGAACGGTGGACCCGTTCTATTACGGGAACCTGCGCGTGATCCCCCGCGTGATCGACGGTGTGGAGATCCTGCACGGGTGCGAGATCAATGTGCTCAACGGCGGCAGGCTCTCGCTGGAACAGAAGTATATCGACCGATTGGACTATGCCATTGTGGGCATCCATGGGCTGTGCTACCAGAACGAAGGCACTGACGGCAACACCACGAACCTCATCGAGTGCATGAAAAACCCGAAGGTAAAGCTGGTGTCCCACCCGGACGACGACCACACCCCGCTGGATTACCCCCGGCTGGTGCAGGCTGCCCTTCAGTACCATGTGGCGCTGGAGGTCAACAACAGCTCTCTGGTCAAAAAGGACCAGCGGCTCAACTGCTACCAGAACTACCGCACCATGCTGGCCCTGTGCCAGCAATACCGGGTGCCTATTGTTGTGGACTCGGACGCGCACGACCCCAGCTGGGTGGGCCGGCAGGACCTGGCCTGTGCGCTGCTGGAGAGCGTGGGCTTTGACGAAGAGCTGGTCCTGAACGCGGACCTTGCCCGCCTGAAGAGCTTCCTCGGCGTGGAATAAGAACGCCGCCCCTTTCATACGATACAACGAGCGGACCGGCACAACGTCCGGTGCACGGCGCAAACGGGAAGGGGAGAGCAGGTTTGGACAAACAGGAGCAACAGGGCATCTGCCGCGAGATCGGCGCACGCACCGGCGGAGACATCTACATCGGGGTGGTGGGTCCGGTGCGCAGCGGCAAGTCCACCTTTGTCAAGCGCTTTATGGAGCAGCTGGTGCTGCCCGCCATGGGCACCGAGTCGGCCCGTCTGCGGGCACGGGATGAGTTGCCGCAGTCGGCGGCAGGGCGCACCATCATGACCACGGAACCAAAGTTCATTCCGGAAACGGCGGTGCCGCTGCAATTAGAAGGCGGTGGTGTCTGTCGGGTACGGCTCATCGACTGTGTGGGCTATATGGTGGAGGGGGCCATGGGCCACGAGGAAAACGAAAAGCCTCGCATGGTCAAAAGTCCGTGGTTCGACGAGGAAGTACCCTTTGACCTTGCCGCTGAGACCGGCACCCGCCGGGTGATCCGGGAGCACTCCACCATCGGCATCGTCATCACCACCGACGGCACCGTCAGCGACATCCCGCGTGCGGGGTACGCCAAAACCGAAAAGCGGGTCATTGAAGAGCTGGATGCACTGGGCAAACCCTACGTCATCCTGCTCAACAGCACCCGCCCGGACGCCCCGGAAACAAAGCAGCTGGCCGAGGGCATGGCACGGGACTACCACCATGCCGTTTTACCGGTGAGCTGCGTGGATCTGGACGCCGCCGCGCTGGGGGATATTTTGCGGCAGGTGCTGTACGAATTCCCGGTGCGGGAGCTGGATCTGGCCCTGCCCCGGTGGGTCAACCGGCTGGAGAACGGCCACTGGCTGCAGGCACAGGTGTACACCGCTGCGATGCAGCTGGCAGAGAACATCGCCCGCATGAAGGACGTCCCGTCCGGCACAGATGGGCCGCTGCTGGACTGCGATGCTGTGCAGCGCTCCGCCGTGAGCGGCATGGATCTGGCACAGGGCAGTGTGCGGGTGGTTGTGGAGCTGAAGCCGGAGATCTTCTATCAGGTGCTCAGCGAACAGACCGGGCTGGAGATCGGCGACGAAGCGGGCCTGATGCCCTGCATTCTGGAACTGGCCCATGCCAAACGGGAGTACGAAAAGGTGCGCAGTGCGCTGGAACAGGTGGAAGCCACCGGCTACGGCATCGTGATGCCCTCCATCGGGGAGCTGCAGCTGGAGCAGCCGGAGATCGTGCAGCAGGGCGGGCGCTACGGCGTCCGGCTGGAAGCCTGTGCGCCGTCCATCCACATGATGAAGGCCACCATCCACACCGAGATCAGCCCCATTGTGGGCACCGAGAAGCAGAGCGAAGATCTGGTGCGCAGCCTGCTGGCAGATTTTGCGGATGACCCGGTCAAGCTGTGGCAGTCCAACATCTTTGGCAAAAGCCTGCATGAGTTGGTGAACGACGGGCTGCAGAACAAGCTGCTGCACATTCCGCAGGAGGCCCGCACCCAGCTGCAGGGCACGCTGGAACGGGTCATCAACGAAGGCTGTACCGGGCTCATCTGCATTCTGATCTGAACACAAAAAAGGCCGCCTGCCGGACAAAATTTCCAGCAGGCGGCTTCTGTATGCTTATGCGTTTTCTTCGGTCAGTTTGTTGACCAGAAGCTGATAGATCTCGTTGCCTTTCAGGATGAACTGCTTTTTCACCAGTTCAGCCGACAGCCGGTCCGGGGTGCCCAGATCCAGGCAGAACAGCGCCTCATCCAGGCCCTTTACGGTGCAGCGGACGCTGCAATGTCCGTCCGGCTTTTCGGTGATGCTGGCGCTGTACTTGGCCTCTTTGCGGGCCCAGGTCTGGCAGCGCAGCACAGCGGCCACCGCACGTTCCCGCACGCTGCGGGGCAGGTCGTAGGCCAGCTCCTGCGCCACTTTGCGGCCCTTGTCGGTAATGGAATACACATTGTCCTGCACGGTCACGAGCTGCTGCCGCGTGATGTCATCCAGGCAGGAACCGATCTCAAAGTAGTTGACCAGTGCCTCTTCCATCAGGGCGTTCTCGATCTCCTGCCGGGCAATGGGTCCGGCATTTTTTACCAGATAGCACAGCAGCAGCCGGATCTCGGTGCTGCTGGTCAGTCCGCCGGGGCGTACACCGGCAGTAAAAGCATCGTTGGCGGGCATCGTTCATCCATCCCCTTTGCATTTTCACATTCTCAAACGACAGGTTCCCTTATAGTATAAAGGGTTTCACGCCGGATTGCAAGCCGCTGCGGCAAAATCCGTCTCAATGCGCTTGCTGCTGCCGGGCGTGGAGTAGACCCACCGGTCCAGATGTCCCTCCGTGATGAAGTACCGCAGCTCGAACCGGTGGCGCTGGTTCAGGCTGTGGTTCACGATCACCAGCTTGATCTTCATCTTTTCCGGCAGGATGTTCTTGATGTAGACGCTCACGGCCTGCCCGGGGGCAAGGTCGGTGCAGCTTTCGGCAAGACCGGCCAGGTTGGGCGCGATCTCAATGAAGGTACCGTACTCCTCCACGCTGCGCACGATGCCCACCACTGTTTCACCCACCGAAAAATGGGCGGCATTCTCGGCCCAGGTGCCCAGCAGTTCCCGGATGGTGAGCACAAAGCGGCCCTGCACGTCCCGGTTTTTGACCGCGCACAAAATCTGCTGCCCCACGCTCACCCGGTCGGCGGGGGAGGAAATGCGGCTCACCGACATACAGTCGATGGGCAGCAGAGCACTGATGCCGCACCCCACATCGCAGAACGCACCAAATGGCTCAATGTGAGTTACGGTGCAGGGCAGGATATCGCCGGGAGAAAGGGTATCGAGATAATCGGCCTTGCACATCCGCTGCGCTTCTGCGCGGGAAAGCCGGTAGAAGGGCTGCCCGTCCTCGTCGGTGTCCAGAGCCTGCACCACAAAGCAGGTGGGGCGGCCCACCCGCGTCAGCACGGCAATGTCCCGCACGGTGCCGTTTTCGGCTCCGTCGGCGCACTGCACAAAGGGCATCACGGCCCGGACGCCGCCCAGGTCGAACCGCAGCTGCCGCTGGGTGTCAAAGGCCAGGGCGGTGGCCTGCAAAATCTCGTGGCTGGCCATGGCGGCCCGCAGCTCTGCAGCGGACAGCCGGGCGGCGGAACGGTAATTGCCTTCGGTACGGTATGCTTGCATCATCTTTCATTCCTCTTTCTCTGTTGATTTTTGGGTTCTGCGCTGCGCGGGGCAAAGCACGCTCCCATTTTCAACGATATGCATCCGGCGCGGCAGATATTTGCATTTTGCAGGCGTTTGCATTATACTATATCTGTATGTGCGGCAGGGCCTGTGGTCCGGGTGCCGCACAGTTGCCGCCGACCATTCTGAGGGGCGGCAGAAGGGAGCGACCAACGCTATGGATATCGCTGTGGGAGATACCATCCTCACCCGCAAGAAGCACCCCTGCGGGGCTTCCAGCTTTGAAGTGCTGCGTGTCGGCATGGATTTCAAGATCCGCTGCACGGGCTGCGGGCGCGAGGTGATGCTGCCGCGTGCAAAAATTGAAAAGAACATCAAAAAGGTGGTCAAACCTGCACAGCAGGCGGAGTGACCGCCCTTGTGCCCATTTCCATCTGAGAATGTTTGTAAGGAGAACTGCCTGTTATGCCCGATCTTTCTGCCCAAATGGATGCCGTGTGCCACCGGTTTGAGGAGCTTTCCGTCCGCCTGAACCAGCCGGATGCCGCTGCCGACCCAGCACTGTTCCGCAAACTGATGCGGGACTACCACGAGACGCAGCCGGTGGTGCAGGCCTACCGCGACTGGCAGACCGCCCGGGACCATCTGGCGCAGGCCAAAGCCCTGCTCGAAGAACCCATCTCCGATCCGGACTTCAAGCAGATGATACAGCAGGAAATCAGCGAAAAAAGTCAGGATGTGGCAAAGCTGGAAAATAATCTCAAAATTCTGCTGCTGCCCAGGGACCCGCGGGACGAAAAGAACGTCATCATGGAGATCCGGGGCGGGGCAGGGGGAGAGGAAGCCGCCCTGTTTGCCCACAGTCTGCTGCGCATGTACACCATGTATGTGCAGAGCCGCGGCTGGACGCTGGAACTGCTCAACCTCAATGAGACCGAGCTGGGCGGCGTGAAGGAAGCCATCTTTTCGGTGGAGGGGGCCGGGGCCTACAACCGCCTCAAGTACGAGAGCGGGGTACATCGGGTGCAGCGCGTGCCCGAGACCGAGACCCAGGGCCGCATCCACACCTCCACCGCCACGGTGGCCGTGATGCCCCAGGCAGAGGAAGTGGACTTTGCGCTGGACATGAAGGACCTGCGCATCGACACTTTCCGTTCCTCCGGTGCGGGCGGCCAGCACATCAACAAGACGTCCAGCGCCATCCGGGTGACGCACATTCCCACCGGCATGGTGGTGGAGTGCCAGAACGAGCGCAGCCAGTTCCAGAACAAGGACAAGGCACTGGAGATCCTGCGCAGCCGTCTGCTGGCCCAAAAGCAGAAGGAACAGCAGGACGCCATCAACTCCGAGCGGCAGGGGCAGGTGGGCACCGGGGACCGCAGCGAGAAGATCCGCACCTACAATTTCCCGCAGGACCGCTGCACCGACCACCGCATCGGCCTGACGGTGCACAACCTTGCAAAGATCCTGGACGGCAACCTCGATGAGGTCATCGACGCCCTTGCTACCCGCGAACAGGCGGAAAAGCTGCAAAAACTCGATTTGTAAAACAAAACGAATCAGCGAAAGAATTTGCTGAAAAGCAAAAACACTTTACACATAGAAAGAACGATAAAACGTATGAAAATTAAAACCGAAGTTCTGCCTGCCGACAAGGCGGAAAGCATTGCAAAGGCCGCCGAGCTGCTGCGCAGCGGGGAGTTGGTGGCCCTGCCCACTGAGACGGTGTACGGCATTGCCGCCGACGCCCGCAACGGCGAGGCAGTGAAGAAGATCTTCGTGGCCAAGGGCCGCCCGCAGGACAATCCCCTGATCGTCCATGTCACCGGCCCGGAGATGCTGCCGGGTCTGGTCAGCGAAGTGCCGGAGCGTGCCCAGCTGCTGATGGCGGCCTTCTGCCCCGGCCCCCTCACCATCATCATGCCCCGCGGCCCGGAGGTGGCAGCCGAGTGCTGTGCCGGTCTGGACACGGTGGGCATCCGCATGCCCAGCCACCCGGTGGCCCGTGCGGTCATCGAGCAGAGCGGCTGCGCCTTTGCAGCCCCCAGTGCCAACCTCTCCGGCAAGCCCAGCCCCACCAATGCGCAGGATGTCTTTACCGATATGGACGGTCGCCTGCCCCTCATTCTGGACGGCGGCGAGTGTGACGTGGGCGTGGAGAGCACGGTAGTGTCGGTGGTGGGCGACAAGCCCACCCTGTTCCGCCCCGGCCACATCACGCTGGAGGATCTGGAGCGTGCCCTCGGCGAAGAGGTAGAAGTGTCCAAAGCCATTCTGGAAAAGCTGCCGGAAGGCGCTGTGGTGCGCAGCCCCGGCATGAAGTACAAGCACTATGCCCCGAAAGCAGACGTAACCCTGCTCAATGGCACCTTTGAACAGTTCAAGGCCTATGTGGACGCCCACATGGACCAGAACCCCAGCTGCCTATGCTTCACCGGCGAAGCTGAAAAGCTGGGCGTGCCCTGTGTGGAGTATGGCCGCGAGGGCGACGGTGCCGACCAGGCAAAGCACATCTTCCGCTCACTGCGGGCACTGGATGAGCAAGGCGACGGCATTGTTTATGCCCGCTGCCCCCAGAAGGACGGCCTGTCCATGGCGGTGTACAACCGCCTGATCCGCGCGGCGGCCTTCCGGGTGATCGACCTATGATCACGCTGGGCATCACCGGCCGCAGCGGCTGCGGCAAGTCCACGGTCACGGCAGTGTTTGCGGGCCACGGCGTGCCGCTGGCCGATGCTGACCAGATCAGCCGCGAGATCCTGCTGCCCGGCTCGCCGCTGCTGCCCGCGTTGGCAGAGCGGTTCGGGGCAGACATCTTAAAAGCAGACGGCACACTGGATCGCCGCCTGCTGGCAGACCGCGCCTTTGCCACGCCGGAAGGCAAGGCCGCGCTGGACGGTCTGACCCACCCGGAGATCGTGCGCCGCATCCGGGCGGCAAAGCAGGCGGCACAGGAGGCCGGGGCACCGCTCTTCGTGCTGGACGGTGCCGTCATTGTGGGCACGGCGGCACAGGCGGAGTGTGACCGGCTATGCGTGGTCACAGCACCCTTTGAAACCAGTGTGGCCCGCATCGTAGCACGGGACGGCATCGCGCCTGAAATGGCCTGCCGCCGTCTCAACGCCCAGACGCCGGAAGCAGAGCTGACCGCACAGGCGGATTACGTTCTGCACAACGACGCAGACCTTGCCGCCCTGCAGGCTGCTGCAGAGCAGCTGTGCAGCGCACTTCAGACAGAAGGAGGTGCGTCCCACCGGCTTTGAACGAACGATTTGAAAAAGACTCCAACGGCATGCCGCAGTATGACCCGGCTGCCGCCCATGAACGCCGCATGGCCCGCGCAGCAGCCCGCCGCCGTGCGCAGCAGCGACGCCGCAAGCGTCGGCTGCGCCTGCTGATTTTGTGCCTGCTGGCGCTTGTGCTGCTTGTGGCAGCCCCGCACCTGTGGCACCGGGCCGAACAGCTGCTGTACCCCCGCAAGTATGAACAGCTGGTGGACCAGTGGGCGCAGACTTACAACCTGGACCCGCTTCTGGTGGATGCCTTTATCCGTACCGAAAGCGGTTTTGACCCGGTGGCCACTTCCAGTGTGGACGCCCGCGGCCTGATGCAGATGACCGAAGAGACCTTCCTCTGGCTGCGCAGCAAGATCGCGGCGGACGAGGATCTGGCTTTTGCAGACCTGTACGACCCGAACACGAGCATCCGCTTCGGGTGCTACTACCTGCATCTGTGTCTGGAACGCTACAACGGTGATGTGGCCACCGCTGCAGCCGCCTACCACAGCGGCTGGGGCACTGTGGACAATCTGCTGCGGATGGAAGAGCACTCGGCCGACGGCCAGACGCTGCAGGGCTTCCCCTACAGTCAGATGAACCACTATGTAAACAAGATCACCTCCTGCTATGGTGCGTATCAGCGCATCTACGCGGGAAATTGATAAAAGTAAGGAGAATGTCAACCATGAGTGAAAAACTTTCTGCCAAGCAGTATGCAGAGCAGCTGCTCTATAAGCCGGAATACGCTGCCGACAAGCAGCCCGACGTGAAGGAAAAGGCCGCCGCTTTTGCAGAGGGCTACAAGAACTTCCTGGACCATGCCAAGACCGAACGCGAGGCTGCCGCCACCAGCGAGCAGATGCTGCTGGCTGCCGGTTACAAGCCCTTTGAGCCGAAAAAGACCTATGCACCCGGTGAGAAGATCTACTTCATCCAGGAGCACAAGGCCGTCGTGGCGGCTACCATCGGTCAGAAGCCCTTTGAGGAGGGCTTCCGTCTGGTGATCGCCCACATCGACAGCCCCCGTCTGGACCTGCGCCCGAACCCCCTGTATGAGTCCGACCACCTGAGCTACTTCAAGACCCACTACTACGGCGGCATCCGCAAGTATCAGTGGGGCACCATGCCGCTGGCCATCCACGGCGTGTTTACCCGTGCCGACGGCTCCAGCGTGTCCTTCAGCGTGGGCGAGGACGAGAACGATCCTGTGTTCTGCATCACCGACCTGCTGCCCCATCTGGGTGCCGAGCAGAACGACCGCAAGCTGAGCGACGGCATCAAGGCCGAGGAACTGAACGTGCTCATCGGTTCCGACGCCGTGGAGGAAGAGGACGTCAAGGAGGCTGTCAAGCTGAACACCCTGATCCTTCTGCACGAGAAGTACGGCATCACCGAGCGCGACTTCACCCGCGCTGAGATCGAAGTGGTGCCTGCTCACAAGGCCCGCGACGTGGGCTTTGACCGCTCTATGGTGGGCGGCTACGGCCATGACGATCGTGTGGACGCTTACCCCGCCCTGATGGCCGAGATCGAGACCAAAAATCCCGTGCACACCACCGTCTGCGTGCTGACCGATAAGGAAGAGATCGGCTCCGACGGCGTGACCGGCATGCAGAGCATGTATGTGTTCCACTTCCTGCAGCTGCTGTGCCGTGCCGCCGGTCAGGATGACATCATTGCCTTCCAGAACAGTGTCTGCCTGTCCGCCGACGTCACCGCCGCTTACGACCCGTCCTGGGCCGGTGCCTTTGAGCCGAAGAACGGCACCTATGCAGGCCGCGGCGTGGCTTTCTTCAAGTACACCGGCAGCCGCGGCAAGAGCTCTGCCAGCGACGCCAACGCCGAGCTGGTAGGCGACATCACCCGTCTGCTGGACGCCAACAATGTGGCATGGCAGATCGGTGAGCTGGGTCGTCTGGATCTGGGCGGCGGCGGCACCATCGCCAAGTATGTGGCCAACCGCGGCATCCCGGTGCTGGATATCGGCGTGCCGGTGCTGTCCATGCACTCTCCCTTCGAGGTCATCCACAAGACCGACCTGTACATGGCTTACCGCGCCTTCTCCCTGTTCAACAACGCACAGTAAGCGCGATCCAGAATGAATGCCCCGGCAGGTTTTGTGCCCGCCGGGGCATTTCTGCGCTATTTTAAGAAAAATGCTTGACCTTCAACCGACTTTATGGTGTAGTGTAAGGGCGGAGGTGAAGCAAATGAACATCAAACAGGCTTCAGAACAAAGCGGTGTGTCTGCCCCGAACATCCGCTTCTACGAAAAAGAAGGGCTGATGACTCCTGCCCGCAACCGGGGCAATGCCTACCGCGATTACACCGCCGGGGATATCCGGACCCTGAAACTGATCCGGATGCTTCGGATGCTGGATGTGCCGCTGCCCGTAATACAGAGGGTCCTCAACGGGGAACAGCCGCTGAGCGAAGCACTTCAGGTACAGCAGGAGGTACTGGAGCAGCAGGCGGCTCAGCTGGCGGGTGCGATCCGCTTTTGCGCAGAGCTGACCCAACAGGCTCCTCAGGTGGATCAGCTGGATGTGGACGACTGCCTGAAACGGATGCAGGACCCGCAGGAGCCGGGCAGATTTTTCTCCGGCTGGCTCAGGGATTACCGTACCGTGGCAGAAAACGAACAGAAAAAACGCTTTTTCATCGTATCGGAACAGTCCATCAACACCCCGGAGGATTTTGCAACCGTGCTGCTGCGCTATGGGGAAGCTCAAGGGAGCCCCGTCTGCATCACAAAAGGGGGAATGTACCCGGAGTTTGAGTGGCACGGTATCCGGTATAAGGCATGGCGCGGGCAGGGCCGCTATTGCGATTCTATCTGCTGCGAAGCACTCTTCCCGGAATCTCTCAAAACGGGACTGCCGCTCAGGCGGGAACGCCTGCTGCGCTGGCTGCGGCGGCTGCTCCCTGTGGCAGTGGCCGCTATGGTGCTGGGAGCACTTGCTCTACGCGGCAGAATGTGAACCCCTGATCCCGATACCACTGGATGATGTCCGGCAGCGCCTCGGCGGTGGTGCGGGTGGTGGCAGAATCATGCATCAGAACGATGCACTGGGTCTGCTCGCCGGTCTCACGCACCACATTCCGGTAGATGGTTCCGGCACTGGGCTTGCCGCCCACGGCATCCTCAGCGCAGACATTCCAGTCTACATAGGCATATCCCTTCTCGGCACACTGCTGTTTCAGCTCGGCCATCACACCGCGCCCGCCGTAGCGGCGGCTGACTGTGTTGGTGCTGCCGCCCGGAAAACGCAGGTAATGCAGAGAAGCTGTGTTGACATAGGGCGAGATGCGCTCTTTCAACAGCTCGATATCCTGCCAGTAGGCATCTGCGCTCTGGTAGATGTCACTGTATTCATGGGAAGCGGAATGCAGCGCGATCTGGTGGCCTGCCGCCGCCGCATCCGCAATGAGCGGCAGGTACTTTTCATTGTAGCCCGTGGCCACCACAAAAAAGGTGGCCTTGACCCCGGCGGCGTTCAGCGCATCCAGAACCGCCGGGGTCGTTTTGCTGGGGCCGTCATCGAAGGTCAGACAGACCCATTTCTCCGGCATCGGCTCCTCCTGCGGCAATGAGCTTGCAGGGGCCGCCTCCGGAGCAGGGGAGGCAAAGCCGGTATCCGGTACCGGGGTCAGGTCGCTTTCCTGGCAGCCGGGCCCCGCCGGCACAGCAAAGAACAGCCCCAGCCCAAAGCCTGCCGCCGCGCCCGCCAGAAGCAGAGCTGCCCCGCAAAATAAGATCTTCCCGTTTGCTCTCAGCCATGAAACCATCTCCCAAACCTCCTTGACAAATCGCATTGGATCTGCAGTATCTCTTATAGGATATGACCCGCTGAAAATTTGTAGAATACAAAAGCAGGCAGAGGAATTGACATTTCCCGCAAAAATTGATAAACTAAATAAGTTCTCCGTGCAGGAGTGGCGGAATGGCAGACGCGCTGGTTTTAGGCACCAGTTCCCAGTGAGTGAGGGTTCAAGTCCCTTCTCCTGC
>ENA-OVGE01001336-OVGE01001336.1-human-gut-metagenome-genome-assembly--contig:-NODE-1336-length-19453-cov-2.874420_pt1 | contig 19453 bp, 13 predicted proteins | sample MGYA00237769_ERZ505417 | MGnify/ENA primary metagenome ERZ505417 (study PRJEB26158, sample SAMN06016403) | human gut metagenome | biome: human gut; feature: ankylosing spondylitis patient; material... | reverse complement strand
GTAAATACACGTTCCGAGGTGTTCGGCAAACTGGCCGTAGATTTCTTTGGGAATGGATTGTTTGGCCTGGTCGGGAAACAACCGGACTTGTGACTCTTTCTGCGCCGCAAGCGGCAAAACGGCCATCAGGGCCGCACTCATCATTAGCTTTCTTACTTTCATGATATTAAAATGAGATTAAATCGTTGCAAATATACATATCTTTTTTGAAAACCCTTCCTTTTTTGGTTAACTTTGCACGATTAAGAAACAGAATTTCATCATCATGGAAAAGAAAGAAGCATTCAAGAAGATCGCGAGTGAGCGAGAGCAGTCCGAACTTGCTCAGGGACTGCCGGGCGTGAGCGGTTTATCTAAATGGGGACTTCCGGCTGCCGGCGGCATCGTGGTCTTGCTGGGACTATGGGCTTACCTGGCATTCTTCCATGCCACATTCGGCATCGGAAGCACTGTATACCTTTATATAGATGCAGACGATACACCGGATTCCGTACAGGTCAAAATCAAAAACACAGCCCGTCCGGGCATCTCTGCCGGTTTCCCCGTGCTATCCGCGCTCAGCGGCTACACCGTGAAAAGCGGATGCTATGCCGTGGAACCGGAAGATAACATGTTCAGCGTATTCCGCCGACTGAAACAGGGACGCCAGACACCCGTCCGGTTGACTATTCCCAACGTACGAACGATGGACCGTCTGGCCGGCACATTAGGAAAAAAACTCATGATGGACTCTGCCGTCGTGGCGCAACACTTTGCAGACTCCGCCTTCTGCCGTCAGTACGGCTATGACACCGCGACGATGGCTTGTCTGTTCATCCCCAACACGTATGAAGTATATTGGAATACAAGTCTGGAGGATTTCATGAAACGCATGCAGAAAGAAAACACCGCATTCTGGAACAAAGAAAGGCTCCGCCGGGCGGAAGCTGCCGGATTGACACCGAACGAGGTCGTCACCCTGGCCTCCATCGTGGACGAAGAAACAGCCAACAACGCCGAAAAGCCTATGGTGGCCGGCATGTACATCAACCGTCTGCGTACCGGTATGCCTCTGCAAGCCGACCCGACGGTGAAGTTCGCCCTGCACGATTTCTCCCTCCGGAGAATTTACCACAATCATCTGAACGTGGAAAGCCCTTACAATACTTACCGGAACACCGGACTGCCTCCCGGCCCCATCCGTATCCCTTCCATCGCCGGTATCGACGCCGTATTGAACCATGCCAAGCATGACTACCTGTATATGTGCGCCAAAGAAGACTTTTCCGGTACGCACAACTTTGCACGCACCTACCGCGAACATCTGGCCAACGCCGCCAAATACTCGAAAGCCCTCAACCGAAGGGGCATCAAATAAAAGAAAAAGACCGATATAAAAACAGTGAAGGCCGGGCATCGCTGCCCAGCCTTCTCCAGTTTCTAACTTAACTAATATATGAAAAAACCTATTAAAAAAATCCATTCTAACCGTACATCCGCTGTAAACTGCAACCGATAATCCTTTCGGCCTTACGCAACTGATATTCCACCACGCGTTTAGTGATATTCCTGGCCTTTGCCACTTCGAGATATGTACGTCCTTCCATGTGGATATCCAGAAACACTTCCTGCTGCAAAGCCGGCATCCCGGACAATGTCTCACCGATGATACGAAACAGTTCCTTATGGCACAGAGCCTCGAACTCATCATCCGAAAAACGGTCTGCCGTCTGCTTCAATTTGTATATTATCTGCTTGAAGCGCGACCTGCGGCGAAGATAATCCATACACTTATTATAAATCATAGAGAAAAACAGCCCGACTACATTTCTCTCGCGGTTCAACTTTTCCCCCTGTTCCAAGAAACGCAGTAAAACGTCGCTCACGATGTCACGTGCGTCTTCGTCATTAAAGACATACATCGAAGCATATCGCAGGGCCGACCGGTAGTGGCTCTCATAAAAATCTGCAAAGTCGAATCTTTCTTCCATGTTCTCACGGTTTTTCATTAAGACTTTGCAAATGTAACGGGGACGTGCAAAACGCCACTGCACGAAGCGTCGCAAAACGCTGTACAAAGCGTTGCAAAACACCGGTTGCAACATACCATACATATAAAAACAACATTTTATACATAAACCTGCGTTTCCCAAAATACAAATCCGGCCAAAGCCACCATTCTTTACATACGTTTTTGTATCTTTGCTGTAATAAACCTAATGTCAAGAGATGAAAAACTTCTGGATTCTTATCATAACCGCTACGCTGTTGTCCTTGCCTTACCGGTCATCCTCCTCGACGGAAAGATTCCGGCTGCTGGATACCGGAAACGGACTTTTCAATAATCAAGTACGCTTCCTCACACAAATGGAAGACGGCAAGATACTGGTCTGCACCGAGGGTATGTTCAATGTGTACAACGGCAACAGCTTCGAGCCGCTCATCTGCGACTTGACCTACACCGTCCCCTTGGGTATGCACAATATATGCACAAGCTATGACGGCGGCAACGGGCTGCTGTGGGCCAAGGACTTTTACCGTCTCTATCTCATCAATACCCGTACCGGACGTTTCTGTCACGATATCAAAGAACGCTTTGAGGCTGCCCGTCTGACCGAAGCTTTCAATGACTTTATCCTCGACCACGACCGAAACGCCTGGATTATTACCGAAAGCGGAAAACTTTACCGGTATGACTGGAAAAAACCGGCCAAACAGGTCTACGAGCCACGACCCGAAGAAAAATCCCGGGGTATCCGTGTCAAAGAAGTCATGCAGGCCGGTCCTTTTCATCTGATATTCCTGAATACCGGCAGGATGCTGGTTTGGGAAGAGAAAAGCGGACACATCGTGGGCGAAGATTCCCGCCCCCTCCGAATATTTCCGTACGGCTTGGCTGCAAGCCGACAAGGAGCACCTGCTTATCTCCGTCAGCCATACGGAAGGATACTTGTACCTCTATAATATATATACGCGCGAATGGAAAGAAATACTTAAGGGAAAAGCCATTAATGATATTAAAAAATGCAAAGACGGCTGTTTTTGGTTAGGTGGCAACCAAACGCTCATCAAACTTTCCCCACGTTTTGAACTGCTACAAGAAACCCATCGTCTGGAACTGACCGGAAACGAATCCGTAACGGACTTCATCATGTCGGTCCTCGTCGATGACCGGCAAGGGTTATGGTTAGGGTTGAGCAGTTCCGGAATCTTGCGGGCCGTCCCTCCCGGAAAATACATGGAATACTATATCAACGAGGAGGTGGCGCACGAGGAAGGACGGATGATTCGCAGCCTCTGTCCGTACGACGGCCGACACTTGCTGGTCGGCACGATGGAAGGCATCTACCTGTTCGACACGGCCCGCAAAAACTACCGGACATTCCACTCCGGATTCAGTCACCTCTATTGTACAGACATCAAAAGAGACCCGCACGGTGCATTCTGGTGCAGCACCCGGCAAGGACTATACAAAATACAGGGCAACAGGGTCGAGCGGGCAGACCCGACGCTGCTGCCGGGCCTCCCGTCCGAAACGGTCCGTTTCAGCCTTCCCCTTTCCGATGGCAGCATCTTGGTTTGTATGGATTTGAAAGACCTGTATCTTTGTCGGCCGGAAAAAAGGACAGCCCTACGACTCAATGAAGATTTTCCGGAACTGAACCGCAGCCGTGCCATGAGCTTTGCCATAGAAATAAAACCCGGCCAACTCATCATCGGCGGACAAAACGGACTCTTCGGATATGAGATTACCCGGAAGAAACTGCAACGTCTGGCTTGGATAGTCCCTTGGGAAAGATACAGCACGAAATACAACTGTGCATACGCCGAAGGAACATCCGTCTGGATAGGTACGCAGAACGGATTGATATGCCATGACTTCCGCACGAAGGAAACCCTGCGGCTCAGCACGGAAAACGGCCTGCCGAACAACTGCATACAAGGCATTGCCGCCGATGCCGAGGGGAAGCTGTGGGTATCGACTTCCAACGGCATCGGGAGAATAAACCGGAACGCAGACGGCACCTTTTCCATCGCACGGTTAGACGGAAAAGACGGCGTGCAATACGGGGAAATGATGGAACAGTCCATCACCGCCATGCCGGACGGGCATGTATATGTGGGCGGACTGAACGGTATCACCGACATTGCCCCCCAAGCCACGGACTACGGGCACGAAAACCTGAGGCCGACACTCGTCGGCCTGCGCGTCATGAACCATCCCATCAACAACGAAGGCACGTTCCGCGACCGCCAACTGCTTCCGGAAGGGCTGTCCTACACCCGCCACCTGTACCTGAAACACAACGAGAATTTCATCGAAATGAAATTTTCCGCCTTGGATTACGACACGCCCCAACACACGCACTACCGTTACCGGCTGGAAGGGGTGGACAAAACATGGAACCTCACTTCGGAACCGACAGGTATCTGCACGGCCAGCTACACCTCCCTCACGCCCGGAACGTACACGCTTCAGGTACAAGCCGCCATGGGAAGCACACCGTGGGGAGCCGCCGCCGAATGGCAAATCACGGTAGAGCCTCCTTTGTGGAAGACTTGGTGGGCTTACGCCATTTACCTCATCGCCGCGCTGGCACTCCTCTACTACATCATCGAACTATACATCGCCGACAAGCGTTCGCGCATGATGGCAGAACAGGAAAACCTGAAACGGCAGAAGGAGCAGCATCTCGACGAACTCAAATTCCGCTTCTTCACCAACATCAGCCACGAGCTGCGCACGCCGCTCGCGCTCATCATCACCCCGCTCGAACTGCTCATCCGCAAAGCCGGCGACTCCGCCCTCAAAAGCGAACTGGAAAAGATACTCGGCAACGCCCGCGACTTGCTCCAGCTTGTCAACCAGTTGCTCGATTTCCGCCGTCTGGAACAGAAAGGCGAACAACTGAAACTGTCGACCGTGCAAATCAAACCGTTCATCGAAGACAACGTGAACCATTTCGGCCCACTCGCCCACGAACGGCACATCGGATTGTCCTGCGAGTGCGCGTTCGGGCAGGAAGACCTGTTCCGTCTGGATGCAGAAAAGATGACACGCGTGCTGAACAACCTGCTTTCCAACGCCATGAAGTTCACCCCCGAAGGCGGTTTCATCACCGTACAGGCGGGATGGCAGGAAAGCTCCCCGGCAGGCGAAGGTCCTAACGGCATCCGCATCACCGTCAGCGACACTGGTATAGGCATTCCGGCGGAAGACCTGAAAAACATTTTCGTGCGTTTCTACCAAAGCGAAGGCACACAAAGCCATCCCGTGAATACCGGCAGCGGTATCGGACTGCACCTGGTCAAAGGTTATATGGACTTGCACAAAGGAGAAATCACGGTGGAAAGCACACCGGGAAAAGGCACGCGCTTCACGCTGCTACTGCCGGCCCAACCGCCGCAAACCGCCGCCGATTCCCAAGCCGCCATCGGAAGCACGCTTCCCGACACGGAGAAAGCACCCGAATCCCCCGTGCCCGAAGGAAACAAAGTCACCGTCTTGGTGGCCGAAGACAACGAGCAGTTCCGCACGTTCATGAAAGACCTTCTCAGCCAGGACTTCACCGTGCTCGCCGCCGCCGACGGGCAGGAGGGACTGGCCATGGCACGGGAATACGGCCCCGACCTCATCATCAGCGACGTGATGATGCCGCACATGGACGGCTACGCCTTCTGCCGTGCGGTCAAGGACGACGTGCAGTGCTGCCACATCCCGTTCATCCTGCTCACGGCCAAAAACTCTTCCGAAAGCCGGAGCGGGGCATACGAAGCCGGTGCCGACTCGTTTATCGCCAAACCGTTCGACATCGACGTGTTGCACAGCCGCATCCGTCAGCTTCTGGAACAACGCGAGCGACGGTTGGCTTCGTTCCGGAAAGGCACGCACATCAACCCCAAGGAAATCACGATTACCAGTCTGGACGAGAAACTGATACAAAAGGCATTGGAATGCATCGAAAAGAACATGGACAACACCGAATACAACGTGGAGGCCCTCAGTGCCGACATGGGATTAGAACGCTCCTCACTCTACAGGAAGATGCAAGCCATAGCGGGGCAGACACCCACGGAGTTCATGCGTTCCATCCGGTTGAAACGCGCCGCCCGATTGTTGGAAAGCGGCCAATATTCCGTACAGGAAATTTCATGGATGGTAGGTTTCAACACCCCGCGCTACTTCTCTTCCTACTTCAAAGAGATGTTCGGCATGACGCCGTCCGCGTATGCCGCGCGAAACCGGAAGCAGCCTTCTTCAAAGGCATAAAGATGGGCATGACGAATATCAGGGCCAGGATGGAAAACAGCAGGCCGCCCGACGTCCCGATGGCGAAAGAAAACCAGAAAGCTTCCTCCTGCCCGTCTATGAGGAACGGCACCAAGCCCAGAACGGTGGAAAGCGTGGTCAGGAACACCGGAATAATCTTGTGGTTGTAAGCCTTAACGTACAAATTCACACGAGGCAACGCCTGCGCCTTGCAGGCCGCCGTTTGGTTGTTATACTCGTTGATGATGTAAATACCGGCATTCACCACCAGTCCGCTCAGCAGGACCAACGAGGCGAAACCGCCCGTCCCGAACTTCACTCCGGAAAAATAGAACGTCAGGAACGTGCCGATGAAGGACACCGGAATCAAAGTGATTATGACGAAAGGCAACCGGAACGACTCGAAAAGTATGGAACACATGAAGTAGATAATCAGCACGATGACCAATATCAGCCAATACTGCGTGCCTTCGTCCTGATACCAGTTCGGCGTGTTGTTCAGGCAACGGTACCCCACCGGGAAGCGGTCGTTGAACTCATCCGTCACTTCCTCTATGTATTTGGCCGTGTAGTTGTACGAACCCAACACGTTGAAAGCCACACGCAACACATATTCCTGGTTCTTTTTGGGAATGCAGTTCTTGGCCTCCCGCAGGTTCATGTCCATGAAAGGCGGAAGCCACACGTCCCCTTCGGAGGTCTTGACATGGGTATGCTCCAAATCCCACACATTGAAACGGTCGGATTGCAACGAACGCAAGTAGATGTCGGTCCGGATAAACTCGTCCTCGTAACGCCCCACGTCCACTCCCGAAAGCAACTCGCACAACGTGCCGTGCATGGCCGCCGCCGACTGTCCGTACAAGGCAAAGTTCTGCGGCGTATAGACCATGTACAGTTCATCTTCCTGCCGCTCATGCCCCGGCGTTTCGATGATGATGTCCATCACGCGGTGGTTCTGCTTCAAACGGGCACAAATGTCCTCCGCGTACCGGTACAAGGCATTATAATTGTACCCGGCAATCTCGATCCGGTTCGACCGGTATTGCAGGTTCAGCGAATTGCTGAAACCCCGCTCGCTCACGCCATAGGTGCTCCAATCCGCCCCGCCGATGGAAATGACCTTGCCGATGACCTTGCTCTCCAAGACATAAGGGAAAGACGTGTCGCGGTATTCATCCTTGAATTCCACGGTCAGGTTGGCCCCCCACCATTCCACGCGGCTCTCGAACCGCTTGATTTCCTTGAACCCTACCAAGAAGTTCTCCAGAATCTGCACCTTCTCGTTCAATTCATGCACGCTTCCGCCCAAAGGCATTTGGGCACGGATGTGGAGTTTCATCTCCTCTTCCTCCTTGGCATACGTATTCTCGTCCAACGACTGCGCAAAGAGACGCATGGTTCCTCCGAACACCTTGCTCAACGGTTCTTTCAGCTCGGTCTGGAAAAAACGGGTGCCAAACGTGGCATTGTACGCCCTTTCATACCACGGAGCCTCTTCTTCCTCCTCGCTCTGGTAATACACTTTCTCCTTGTCCCACCGGTCCGGAAGGGCATGGAACGGTATCCCGAAAGCCAACACCAACAGGACATAGTATATCCACTTGCGTTTCTGCGTGAAAGCGATGTACTTGCGGTAAAAGCGCGTCCAAGCCATCACCCGTTTGGAACGCCCCAAACGTTTTATTGGCATGCGGCTGCTGTAATGGAACTGTTTGACCAAAGCAGGCACGAAGAACAGGGCCACGACAAGCGCCACCGTCAGGTTGATGATGATAATCCAAGAGAAGTCGTACAGGTCGCGCTGGATATACTCTGGCATGAAGAACACCACCACCAACGACCCTATTGTGGTGAGCAAGGCGGCCAGTATGGCCAAGAACGCTTTCCGGTTGTGGTAGTAACTGTAATGGTCCACCATCACGATGGCCGCGTCGATAATCAGTCCCAACGACACCGTGATGCCAGCCAACGAAAAGGTATGCAGGCGCATGTCGAACACATAGTAAGCCATGACGGCTATCAGGACGTTGGCGGCCAACGTGATGGCGATAATCGACAGATACTTCCAGTTACGACGGACCAACCAGACGAACACCAACAGGATGGCCAACGACATCAACGTGCGCGTAATCAGCTTTTCCAGTTCCGACTGTTTCTCCTTGGCTGCGTCGTACGTCAAGGTCAGATACATGCCGTCGCGCAAACGGGGTTTCAATTCCTCTATTTTCGCACGCAACTGGCGCGACAACTCTATCTCGTTGGCATCCGCATCCACGACGATGTTCATGTAGATGGTGTTCAGCCCGTTTACGCGGTAGTAACTGCCCGGCAGCCGGTCACGGTACTCGAAGGTGGCCAGGTCGTTCAGATAGATAATTTTCCCGTCCACGGTCTTCAGGGGCATCTCGCCTATCTGGCGGGCAAACCTCGAGGTCTTCAGGTAAAGGGTGACACGGCTTTGCTCCCCGTCTTCATCCCTGTACATCACATCGCCCACGATATCCGACTTTCCGATAAAACTTTTGATGCCGTCCTCCACGTCTGCTACCGTCAGGCCATAGTTCGCCACGATGAGGGGGTCGTACGTAATCTCCATATATTTGGAGGTCCCGCCGGTCACGTCCACGCTCTTCACCTCTTCCCATGCCCGTACCACCGGTTCGACGTTTTTCTCCACATACTCTTTTATCTGTTCGCCTTTCAGGTTGGAATTCACCTGATAGGTCAACAGATGCTTCACAGGGCTTTCTTTCTGCGGACCGCCGTCATTTACCACTTCCCCACCCGTCAGTTCTGGATAAGAAACCTCTTCGGGCAATTTCTTCCGCACCTGCTTCAAGAGCGACGAAATCTCGAACTTCACGGCGGACACATCGGCTTCTTTCTTCAGCACGACCGTAACCCGTCCCGAACCGAAATAAGACTCCGACGAAACTTCGGCCACGCCTTTCACCGCCGAGACCAACCCTTCTATCTTCGACGTCACCTCCTGCTCCACCACCTTGGGCGAGGCGTTCTGCCATCCATAGCTTATCGTCAGCGTCTTGCCCTGGCGCGGCTTGGGTGACGAACCCACGTCTACCAACGGAATCAGGGCTGCTCCGATAATCATCAGGATAATCATCGTAAGCAACAGGCTGAATGACGATACGCGATCCAATATGTGAGTTTTCTCTTGCATAAGCCTTATTCCCTTCTCCTATATATAAGGTAATACACCAACGGTATAAAGAACAGGCTGACCAACGTGCCGGCCACCATGCCGACAATCAGGGTCAACGACAATGGGTATTGCAAGGCAGATCCCATATCGCCCCGGCTCAGGAAAGGAAGAATAGCCAGAATAGTCGTGAGCGAAGTCATGACAATGGGGCGCAAACGACTGTGCCCGCCGCGCCAAATAGCCGTAACGAGGGGCATCCCCTCCCGCCTCAACCGGTTCATCGTATCCACTTTCAGGATAGAGTCGTTGATAATGATACCGCTCATCACCACGATACCTATCATAGACATGATGTTCAGCGACTCGCCCAACAGCCACAGGACAAGGAACACCCAGAACACATCGATTACGATTTCCGACAAGATGACCAACGGTTGCACGATGCTTTCGAACTGCGCGGCCAAGATGAAATACAGCAATGCCACAGCCACGCTCAACACCAGCACCAGTTCGCCTATCATCTCCCGGCTGGAATAATAATTGCCCGTAAACGATGCCGAATAGCGCGGGTCGGCCTTCACGAACCGTTCCGTGAAATCCACGATACTCTCCACCGTACGGTCGTCCGCCGTAATCTTCACGGGATAGTAATCCCCGCCGTTTCCGGAATACAGCCGTTTGAAGTCCTCGCCCTGCGTTTCCCGTATCAGGTAGCTCAAAGGTATGTCCACTCCTTCGTCGTTACGTACAGTGTACTGCAACAATTTACGGCTGTCCATACTGTGTTCGCCGATAATGACCGGCAGCGAACGGGCACCCTCATTGATGGCATACACCTCATTCTGGCTCACCAACATCCTCAACCGAGCCTGTAAAGCGGCATACGACACATGGTACACCGCCATCTGCTCCGTGTCGGCCACGTATTGTATGTTGCGTTCGGAAACGACCGGCTGCACCGCCACCTCGGGGAAACGGCGCGACAAAGTGTCCAGAAAAGCCCGGGCTTCCTGCACATCGGGACGCCCTCCGCCCTGACGCTGCAAACGTATCTCCAAGTCCGCATCGTCATTGGAGAATATCAAATCGAAAATATTGCCGGACACGCCGAACTCCACCGTGCCGTGCGGATAGTGTTCCGCCATGTAGTTTCTTATCTTCTCCTGCGCCTGCCGCAAGGTTTCCCCGTCCTCCGCCTGAAAGTAGACCACGGCTTCGGACGTGGTAAGGTCTTCGGTATGGGACAGCACGAAATCCTGCACACCGACCATCGCCGTAGAAGTCTGCACCAGTCCGTCCACCTGCTTCAACACATCCCCCACACGGACATCGTTCTCCTCCACCGAGATACCCGCGTTCCAGTCTATTTTCATCAGCGCATCGTTATGCTCCATATAAGGAAGACGTTCTTTCTCCAGCCCTTTATAGATAAGGAAGATGGCCGGGATAGCCAGACAAAAAGCCGTCACGCTCTTCACCGGATTCCGTAAAACCCATTTGATACCGCGTTCGTAGGGAGCATAAAAATTAAAATGGAACTTACGGTCGAGCACCTCTCCTTCCGGACATGTTTTTCTTTTCCGGTACAACACCATGAAATACACCGGAATGACCAACACCGCTACGAAAAGCGAGGCGAACAAAGCTATCGTGACGCCCATCGCCTGGTCGTAAAACAAGGCACCGGCGATGCCGCTCAGGAAAATCAACGGGACAAACACCGAACAGGTGGTCAACACCGAACTCAACATCGGGGTGAACACCTCGTTCGTTCCTTTCACGAGGGCATCCGCAAGCGGCATCCCCTGCCGCCACCGCTGCATCACGTTGTCGATAACGATGATGGAGTTGTCCACAATCATTCCCACACCGAGAATCAGTCCCGACAAGGAGATGATGTTCAGAGAGATATCTAACAAATGAAAGCTGAGCAGCGTCACAATCAGCGTCAAGGGGATAGTGATGATAATCAACAGCGGCAACCGCCAGTCTTTCATGAAAAGGAAAAGCACCAGACAGGCCAACACCGCCCCCACGTACAGGTTCTGTTCCAGATTGTCTGGTCGCGCGTCAGGTCGAAACTGATATCCGGATATTCCTTCCTCAGGTCTTCCACCAGCCCCTCGATGCTCTCCTGCAAATCTTCCATCTGCGCGTCGTTCTGTTTGATGACGGCCATCGTCACGGCATTCTTCCCGTCGTGGCGCACCAGTCCTGCCCTCGATGCCAGTTTTTCTTCCACACGGCACAAGTCTTTCAACTGCACCAGACGGCCTTCGTGGTTGATATACACATTCTCAATGTCCTCCCGGTTCAGCAACTGCGAATCGAAATGGATGTTGTAACGGTACAACCCGTCCACGACGGAAAGCGCCCCGAGCGTGATATTGTTCGACTGGATGGCCTTGGACAAGGTTTCCATATCCAGCCCCATCGACAAAAGTTTCGCTTCATCCGGGATGCAAATGATTTCCGCTCCCGTCGTACCGGATATATCCACCATGGCCGTCTGCGGCAACTGCTCGATGCGCTTGCTCACGATGTTCCGTGCAAATTCGCCCAGTTGGGTGAACTTCATACCGGCCTTCGGCAAGCTGCCGTCTTTCCCGCCCCCCTCGTTTTTCAACGACAAGTCCAGATAAAAGGCCGGGATGTCCATGGCACTGGCCTTGACCACCTTGGGACGTTCCAACTCCTTCGGCATACGGTTCATCGCCCGGTCTATCTTCTCGTTCACCTCGATGAATATCAGGTCGATATTGCTTCCCGGCTCGAACTCCATGAAGATGGAACCCGCGTCCATCCTCGATTCGCTGTGGATGTCCTTCAGTCCGGCCACCTGCATCAACTGGCTGCGCAACGGAGCCACCACTTCGGCATCCACCTCGTGCACCGACGCTCCGGGATAAGACACCTGCACCGTAATCTGCGGGATGTCGATGTCCGGCATCAGCGACACCGGTATATACTTGAAAGAGATACAGCCGATGGCGATCAATGCAATCAGGCACATCGTCACGGCAATGGGCCGGTGAATCAAATTGCGTACAATCATGGCGGTCTCCTTTCCTTAGTCCATCTTCTTTTCTCTCCTCGTGCGAGGGATGACCTCCGTCCCGTCGGCCAGATTCAGGTTACCCGATGTGATCACCACGTCGCCGTCCTCTATCTTCGTCTCCTTCCGCGCATTGCCTGTCACGGCATACTGGCTGATATTGGAATACACCACATCCACGTAAGTCCACACGGCGCGTCCCTCCTCCAAACGGAAGAGCACATGGAAACCGTCACGCATCACCACCGCGTCCTTGGGTACGACAAACATGTCCGGCACCTCCTTCTCGATGACGACCTTCACGTTCATCCCCTCCATCAACACATTGCCCCGGTTCCTGATTCTTGCCCGGATTTTCACCTGCCCCTTCTCGTCGATGGACGGATTCACCTCCGTGACCTTCTGCCCGATGCTCACCGACTGCAATTCGGCCTCTAAGATGCTGAACTCCACGTCGAACCAAGTGTCATCTATCAACGTGCAGAACTTCTCCTTCGGCTGTTGATAAAGTTTGCAGTCCATGTCGGCCACACGCCCTGCAAAAGGAGCATAGAGGTTGCACCGCTCCAGATTGAGCCGGGCCGTCTGCAAGGCATACTCCGCCGACGTATAGCCCGAAGTCACTTTGGCCCTCTTGAGAATCGCTTCCGGCACGTCGGCCATCGTCTCGTCATATCCCTGTCCGATAAGTTTGTCCACCAGTTCCACTTCCGCCTTCTCCATCTCCTGTTCGGCCTTGGCCAGTTCCCGTCGGGCTTCACGGTCGTCCACCGAAGCCAGCAACGCCCCCTTCTTCACCAAAGAGCCGTTCTTCACATGAATGGCATGCAACAGTCCGGTAGCCGGCATGGCCAGTTCGCTTTTGGCCGCCGCCCTCAACTTGCCGTTGCACTTGATTTGCTTGTTGAACACCACCTTGTGCAACATCATCGTATCCACATAATTCTCGTTCAGTTTCTGCACCGCGCCCTCCATGGCCTGTTCCTTTTCTTCGTCTTGTCCGTCCGTGTCCTTGCAGCCGCACACGGCTCCCCAGACGGCCCACACCACGAGGCTTATTCCCGTAATCCGTTTCATATCTGTCTGTCGTTAATTTACCAAATCATTAAAGTTCACCCCGATGTTCTCCTTGCGGATAAAGTCGTACAGCGTCAGTTTCTGTATGCCATAATAGTCCGTCCAGAACTGTTGCAGTTGGCTGATGTACTGGTGCTGTGCGCTTTCAAACTCCTCTTGCGCCGTGTTCAGTTCCGTCACCGTCACCGACCCGTTCTCGAACCGCTTCTTCATGATGTCGTAACGTTCGGCGGCTATGTCCTGCGCCCGGAGTGAAGTCTTGCACTGTTCGGCCTGGTTATTGAACTGCAACACCTTCGTCCGCACGTCGTGCGCAAATTCGATGTTAGCCTGTTCTATCTGGGTCTTGGTGATTTCCACGTCCGTCTTGGCCATGCGCACCTTTCCCCGGCCCATGCCCCAGTCGTAAATCGGAATGGTCATCGTAAGCCCCACCGTCTCATAGTCTTTCAGGCGGCGGTAGGCGGCAGGCAACTCATTCGCTGACTGGCTCAGTCCGAGCCTTCCGCGAAACTCCACCTGCAAGCCCCTGTTGGCCTTCGCCTCGGCCAATGCCCGCTGCGACTCCAACAGGTTCAACTGTTGTTCGATCGAATGCGACGATCCCGTCCATGCCTTGTCGAGCACCTGTTCGGCGTTCATCTCGATTTCCGGCATGTAATAAGGTGGCAACAGTTCTATGTCCCCGTAGTCCACAATGCGCAAATAAGAACAACTGGGTTCTCAGCGTGAGGTTCGTGCTGTTCACGCTCATCTTGGCGTTCAGCAACGAAAGTTCCATCTGCAACACCTCGCTTTTTGTGGTCGTCCCCAAGTCCAGCCTCTTCTTGGCAATCTCGAAAAGATGTTTCCGATCCTCGTAGTCCGCCACGCTTTGGCGGTAATTTTCCTGCGCCGAAAGCACCGTAAAGAACAGGTTCGTCACGTTGATGGTGATGTCCTGCATCGTTTCCAGATAAGCCCTCTGCGCATTCTCGTATTGTAGCGGCGCCGTCTTCTTCCGCCACTTCAGGGCATTGTAAGCCCTGATGGGCTGCGTATAATTCAGGATGAGAGGCACCGTGTTATACGTCTGCAAATCGTAGTTGAACTGGTCCAGCCGCGAGAGTGACGACTGCAACGACAGCGTACCGCCCAGAAACGGGATGTTCTGGTCCACGGACAAAGTCAGGTCGTTCGAGAGCGAGTTGTTGTCCACATAAGAGATACGCCCCGTGTCCGGGTCGCGAGCCTCCACGATAGAGCGGTCGAAGTTCATCACCCCGCCCGAAAGGTTCAACGAGGGCAGCAGTTCCGCCCGGTAAGAACGGTAGTTCCAGTACTGTCCCAAGAAACTGTAGCGAGCCACCTGCGCCGCATACGAATCCCGTTTGGCTATTTCTATGGCTTCCGTCAACGACAGTTTACGCACCTGTTGCGCCCCTACCGGCACGACAGCCACCCACAAGCACCACCAAGCACCACGCAAATATTTTCCTATTTCGCTTTTCATGGTATACCTATTATCTTTTTGTTAACTTCTTCGCTTCGTTTTTCATCTCCCGCACCGCCGGAGAATCCACCTTCGGCCTGAAAGCAATGATTTGCCGGGCCATCTCCTCCGCCTTGCGCATTTGTCCTTCCGCTTCATAAAGTTTCATCAACCGATAGAGCGGATACATGCGCCCCGGCAACATCCCGAAAGCCTTCCGGTAAGCCGATTCAGCCTCCGCCACAGCACCCAAATCCCGGTAGTTGTTCCCCATCAGTGTGTAAAACACGGGGTCACAACTTACCCTTGTGCCCTGACGCAGCATCGCATTGCTTTCGTTGTAACGCCCGGCCTCCCGCAACGCAGTACCAAAGGTAAACAAAAAATCCGGATAAGCTTTCAAATCCTCATACTTTTTGCGGTAATCCTCCAAAAATGCCACATCCTGAACGCCACGCACGCGGCGGAACTCCTCGTATGCCTCCACGCGCCGGACCGTATTGTCCGACAGGTTCCACACGCACCAACCGCCCACGGCCACCACAGGCCACACGGCCGTCCTTTTCCACCACCGCACTTCTGCCGTTCCGGCCTCGAGCGATGCCGCCAAGGCCACCCAAGCCACAGCCAACGACAAGAACGGCCACAAAGCGAAAGGATAAGAAAATAGGGAAGAGACCAACAAGACCAACCAGCCGTAGGCCGAGACCTCACCACGCCTGCACAACACCGCCAAGCTCCACAATCCCAACACCAAGGCCGAAACGGCCCCTAACACGCCCTGTTCCACGCCCACGCCCAACACGCCGTTGAAGGCATATTCCGGACTACCGGCCACCACCGACAGCGGCGAACCGGGACGCGCGGCGAAGAAAGCCTCCTGCGCTGCACCGTAGGCCTGCGCATAGCCGCCAAGCCCGTGCCCGCAAAGCCATTCCCCGACCCAAGCCCGTCCGGCCACCATCGTCATCAGCAGGCGTCCATCTGCCGACCCTTGTTTCAGGAAGTAAGCCGCCACGCCTGCACACGCCGCCACGCCCATCCCCCAAAACACCATCCGCCGATGTGCCTTCCACAGCAGGCAGGTCGCAGCCACCGCCACAGCCACCCAAGCCGCACGGCTCCACGTGGCGACCAGTACGGGAAAGCAAAAAACCGCCACTGCCGCCACGCTCCAAGCCCCCACCCGGCTCCACCGGCCCCGCCCAGCAAAGGCCTCTCCATGCCTGTACCACCAAGCTACGGAGACGGCCAGCACCACGGCCACGAATATGGCATACGGGCCGGGATTGAAAAACGTGCCCGTCACGTCGAACAAATGATGCCGGGATGCTTCCAGACCCGCCAACTGCATGAAACCCGTCCAAAGCTCATAGCCGCCCGCCGCACACAGTCCGACCCACCAAAGCCGGGTAAAAGCCCTGCCGCAAAAAGGAATCACCAGCCGCAAGGTGACGTAAGCCACTCCCAAGGCCATGGCCTTGCCGTATGCTTCCGCCGCCGGATAGGGCGACACAAACACATAGTTCAGCGAAACGCAGACCCACCAAAACAAGGCCACGCCGTCTGCCCAATGCAGGCGCGGCAACCGCTTTCCCAAGCATACGGCCGTCAAGGCCAAGACGGCCAAAGCCGCCACCGCCCGATAGCCCCAAACGTCCGACACGGAAGGCATCGCCTCCGTCCGCCATACGACAGGAGCACACAAGGCCGCCACCGCTGCCGCCGCCACGCCATACCTTATTATATATGTATATTGTTCCTTATTCATTGTCCGTCAGGTTTAGTCCGCGGCGTTCCCTCCGTTCGCGCCCCGTCACGGGATGGTGCGACTCCACCACACGGTCCACCACGCCCACGATGTATTCCTCCGGAACGAAGCCCCAGTAACGGGAATCCTTCGAACCGTAGGCCATGTCGCCGCATACGAAATAATAATTCTTGCGGAAACGGTAGTAAGGCAAAGGCCGACCGTCCGACAGGCACTGCCCGCGTGCCCCGTCCCATGCCAACGCACGACCCGTCTCCCACTCTATCGCCCGGCGGTAGATTTCCGCCTTGCGCCAGTCGTCCATCCGAAGGATGTCGCCCTGCCGGGGCACGTACACCGGCGGGATGTCCTTGATGGTATAGCCCAATATAGCCGTCTCCACCAAGATGTTGCGCATCGCGTGCCAAGGTATCAGGCTGTCCGGCGTTTCCTCCAACCCTCGTTGTGCCTCCGCAAGCCCCAACACGCCCTCATAATGGCTGTTCACCGGACGGCTGTGCACGAAAGATATCGTGTCGCCCGGCAAGGCCGCCACGCGCTTCACGTACACGTAATTCATCTTGAAGCCGATGCGCCCCTTGTCATTCACGGGATAGTTGAACACCACGATGTCATTGTGGCGCAGGCCGCGACATCCCCGTGTGCGGATGCTCTCCATCCGACCGTCCGTAAAGTCCAGCGACGTGTAGAGCCGCGCACCGAAAACCGTCTTGTCCACCTGTACCTTGTCGCCCGGAAGCAACGTGGGCGACATCGAGTCCGACGGGATGACGAACGTGTCGGCTACCAAAGCGCGCCAACCGTAGTGCACGGCCACGCCCAACACGACGGCCAACCAGACGAGGCACACACCGCACGCCACCTTATACGCCACGCCCCATACCGCCTTCATCGTCCGCCCTCCGTTTCTTTACGGCGCATCCAGACCATCACCGCCAGGCCCGCCAACACGCAAACGCCGTAACGCCACAGCAGGCCTGCGTCCTCTTCCGTCATCTCCCCCACCGTGACGTTCCGACCGAACCGTGCCGGACGGAACACCGACAGGTTGCGCTTGGCACGCACGATGCCCCCGTCCACCACCACAAAACCAACCTCGGCACGCAGCAGCGACTTCAGCGTCACCTCGTCCGTATAGAAAACATCCATACCCGCCCCGCCGTTCAGGCCGGGAAGCGTCCACAGGCAGAGGGAGATGCGCCCCGCCCCGGCTTCGGCACGAAGACCGGACAGCTTGCGCAGGTCGTCCGCCGTAAGTTCGCGCCGCGACACCACCGCCACCAAAGGCTTTGACCCGGACACTTCCATCAACGAATCCGTCACCTCTTCATACCTCCCGTCGTACACTCCGAAGCCCGGCACGGCGGACAGGACCGCCCCACGGCCGAAAGGCAGGAAATCCACCGGGGGAAGCCAAACCGCCGAGTAAAGGGGAACTGCCAAGGAGAAGACCGCACAGCAAGCAGTCGTGCGCCATCCTTTCAGGCCGTGCCAAGACTCCATCCGCACTACCCACAGATGCCAGACTGCCAAAGCCCACAGCAACACGTTTTTCAGCAGTGTAGCCCTGTGTTCCAACGTGAAAGCATCGCCGAAGCAGCCGCAATCCTGCACCGACAGCCCCATGGGCGAGAAAGCCAACCAAGCCGTCAGCGCGGTAAAGGCAGACATCACCGCCACCGTACCCCAGGCTACCGCCTTGCGGAACACGCCCGAAAGCAGGAGCAGCCCCAAGCACAACTCCCCGGCACAGAGACACACCGACCATGCCAAGGGATGGTCGGCCACAAAGCCGCTCCAACCCCACACGCGGAAATACTCCGACAGTTTCAACGACGTGCCATAAGGGTCCACGCCTTTCAGCCAACCGGAGGCCACGAAGCACGCGCCTAACAGCAAGGAAGGGATATGACGGATTATGCGTTTCATATTATTCTCGTTTGCCTAACTTTTCTTCCACGATTTGCCAGAACATTTCCTTTATCTTCTCACTTCTTGATGGATTTCCCACCAACACGACTCGGTTGTCTTTGTCCAACAGGAAGGTATGGTATACGGCTTCTCTCGGAATATGGGGATTCTCTCGGATGAAGATTCCTGCCGTATCCACATGCACAGGAAGCAACGGAGCCATCGTTCTCATGGTGAAATAGAACTCTTCCAAATCTTTTTGCAACGGCATGAAGATAAAACAGAGCGACACACTCTTTCCATAGGATTCCAAATCATGAATCAGATCGTCCCACAAGTACATTGTTTTTAACCCACAAGAAGAACATGCTGCCGTATCGGAGTAGACCACCAACTTAAAGTCCGTGTCATATCTCTCCTCACTGACTACCGTGTCTTTGCCATTCCACATGCAACGCATCTTGTCCAAGGATAGCGAAACCGGACGGGACTGCAACTGCACGATGCCATCCTTAAAGTCTTTCTTCCCCGTACACGATACGAAGCAAAGAGCGGTCAGCAACAATAAAACACCTGTATACCTCATATATCATTTCAATTTATGGAAAAATACCACATGATTACTTTCTTCCGTCAACCCTTTATCATGAAACAAAGAAAGACCGTACATTTCTTCGATATTCAATATGTCCAATGCCGGACGAATCGAATAAAAAGCTCCATCATAAACACCATAAGGGGCAGATATATAA
>ENA-OVGE01001330-OVGE01001330.1-human-gut-metagenome-genome-assembly--contig:-NODE-1330-length-19530-cov-3.238151_pt1 | contig 19530 bp, 9 predicted proteins | sample MGYA00237769_ERZ505417 | MGnify/ENA primary metagenome ERZ505417 (study PRJEB26158, sample SAMN06016403) | human gut metagenome | biome: human gut; feature: ankylosing spondylitis patient; material... | reverse complement strand
AATAAAATAAAGAATTATTTGCCGGATGCGTTGGCCGTGGTGTTGTTCATCGCGATAGGCTTTTTGTATTTTTTCCAGCCGGTGACCGAGGGACTGGTTCTTACGGGACATGATCATAGCGGAGGTATCGGTGCGGGAGTAGAGATGCAAGAATATCAGAAACGCACGGGAGAACGCACCCGTTGGACGAATGCTCTGTTTTCAGGAATGCCTACTTATCAGATGGCGCCGAGTTATGATTCTATCGACACGTTGGTGGGATTACAGAAAATCTACCAGTTGGGTATGACCGGGGTGGTCATGTTTGTCTTCGTCATGCTGCTGGGCTTCTACATCTTGCTTCGTGCATTCGATTTCAAGGTTTGGATGGCGGCGTTGGGTGCTGTGCTGTGGGCCTTTTCTTCCTACTTCTTTATTATAATAGGTGCCGGGCACATTTGGAAAGTCATGGCTTTGGCTTATATTCCGCCCACGATAGCTGGTTTGGTGTTATGCTACCGTGGTAAATATTTGTGGGGTGGGGTAGTAACGGCTTTCTTCCTGGCTTTGCAAATCATGTCCAACCATGTGCAGATGAGTTACTACTTCTTGCCGGTAATGGGATTGATGGCTTTGGCTTATCTGATTCGGGCTGTGAAGGAAAAGAAATTGGCCGGTTGGTGCAAGGCTACCGGAATGTTGATTGTGGCCGGTCTCATCGGAGTGACCATCAATTCGTCCAATCTTTATCATACTTACCAATATAGTAAGGAAAGCATGCGGGGAAAGAGCGAATTGACGTACAAGAACAAACAGAATCCCGGAAACCAGACGAAAGACGGACTGGAGCGCGATTACATCACGCAGTGGAGCTATGGTATAGGGGAGACATGGTCGTTGCTTGTGCCCAATGTAAAGGGAGGGGCTTCTTTACCTTTGACTGCCAGTGAGAAAGCCATGGAGAAAGCTAATCCGCAATACACGCCCGTCTATCAGGCTCTGACTCAATATTGGGGCGAACAGCCGGGAACGAGTGGGCCGGTGTATGTAGGCGCCTTCGTACTGATGCTGTTTGTCTTGAGTTTGTTCGTGGTGAAAGGACCGATGAAATGGTGCCTGTTGGTGCTTACCGTCTTTTCCGTTATGTTGTCGTGGGGGCGTAATTTCATGGGACTTACGGATTTCTTCCTCGACTATGTTCCGATGTATGACAAGTTCCGTGCCGTGGCGTCCATATTGGTGGTGGCAGAGTTTACGATTCCGTTGTTGGCTATGCTGGGATTGAAAACGGTTTTGGAACAACCGGAAGTATTGAAAGCCAAGTTGAAATATGTGTATATCAGCTTTGCCCTGACCGGTGGCTTTGCATTGCTGTTTGCTTTGATGCCCGATGTCTTTTTCGGAAACTATATTTCGTCGTCCGAGATGACGATGCTACAGGATGCGGCAGGAAAAGGCTATATTCCACAGGATATGTTGGGCGGTATCCTCGGTAATTTGCATGATATGCGTAAGGCGGTGGTTGTGGCCGATTCCTGGCGCAGTTTCATCATCGTGGCGATAGGGCTGTTGTTGTTGTTGGCTTATAATGCTCGGAAAATCGGTGGAGGAGTGTTGGTTTGTGCCGTGTTTGTGCTTTGTCTGTTCGATTTGTGGCAAGTGGACAAGCGTTATCTGAACGACGGAATGTTCAGCGAACCGCTACAGACGGTGAACACGGTGGCCAAGACCCAGACTGATGAAATGATTCTGCAAGACCCGGACAAGTATTATCGTGTGATGAACCTGGCGGGAAGCCCGTTCAACGAAAACAGAACTTCTTATTATCATAAGAGTATCGGAGGTTATCATGCAGCCAAACTTCGGCGTTATCAGGAGATGATAGAAGAACATATCGCTCCGGAAATGGGACGCTTTGCCCGTGCTGCTGCAGCTACGCAGGGCGATTTGACCCGGGTGGACGGTGATACGATCTTTCCGGTGTTAAATATGCTTAATGTGAAATATGGCATAATGGGGCAAGAAGGCAGAGAGACTTTCCCGGTGCCCAATCCCCATGCTTACGGTAACGGGTGGTTTGTAAAAGACGTGCGTTATGTAGCCAATGCAGACGAGGAGATTTTAGGCTTGCATCAGGTGAATCCGAAAGAAACGGCTTTGGTGGCTGAAAAATATAAAGATGTATTGGGCGGGACGGAAGGCCGGCAGCCGGTAGACTCGCTGTCAACGGTGAAATTGACTGCTTACGATGCTAATGCTTTGACGTATGAAGTCAATTCACCAAACGGCGGAGTCGTCGTATTCTCGGAAATTTATTATCCCGGTTGGCAGGCTACGGTAGACGGTCAACCGGTAGAAATAGCTTGTGCCGATTACATTTTGCGTGCCATCAAAGTCGGTCCCGGGAAACATACGGTGGATTTCAAATTCGATCCGAAGAGTCTGCATGTGACAGAGACAGTAGCTAATGTGTCGTTAGTGGTATTGATGCTGGTGTTTTTGGGCTTGGCCGGATGTGCCATAGTGCGTAACCGTAGACGGGAGCACCGCGAAGTTTAAACCGTGTCGGGGATAATTCCATAAGCAGATTGCGGGATGAAATAACCCGCTTGGCGGATTTCATATAAAAACCGGAGGCATATTTCTCAAATGGAAATATGCCTCCGGTTTTTTGTGGGCTATAATGAACAGAAGAACGGGACGAGGAACGGAACGGTGAAGTCGATCGTCAGACCATGATAAATGGAAAGGGGGATGAAGGTCTGTCCGCATGTGCGGGATATTATCGGAAGAGTGGTGTCCCCCGTTGTGGCCCCTCCTACGCTGATGGGAGCCAACGGACCGAAAAACTGCCGGAACAGCGGAGCACAGAGCAAGGCCATGAGTTCCCTCAGGATATTATAGATAAGGGCAACGGTACCCATTTCCGCGTTGCGTGCCTCCGTGATGAGGATACTCGACAAGGAATAGTAACCGAATCCGGAACTGATGGCCAGCCAGTCGGTAAAGCTACGCCCTTGCAGCAGGCAGGCTGTCGCTACGGCTCCGGCCCATGTCCCGACTATCGTCAGAACCGGTAGCCACATCAGACGTTTGTCTATGCGGCGCAAGCTTTGGCGTATCTCGTTGCTTTGCCCGACGGTAAGCCCGACGCAGATGAGTAAGAGACACAGGGCGTAGAATCCGGCTTCGGCGGGGAGAGGAGGTAGCCAGTGAGAAACGCCTAAGGCACATCCGAGCGCGAAAAACGCCACGATGGTGAAGCTTCCGGCCAGTTGATGCCATAATGCCACGAGACGGTGCTTGTGCGAAAGCCCCCCTTTTTCGGCATCCTTTTCCCCTGTAGGAGTTTGGGTGGCCGGTATCGTTTTCCTACTTCCGCTCCATAATGCTGCCGCTGCCAAGGCACACCCTAAGGCTGTGCACAACGTGAGGATAAGGGCTTCCCATCCCAAGCGGTCCAAGGCCTGCATCAGTGTCGGATTTCCTCCGACTTCCACGCCCATCAGGAAGAGCAATCCCCATACGGTATAGGTCATCAGCCGTTCGAGGCCGGGTATCGGGTGGCGGCGCAGGAGGTATCCCACCGTAGCGCTGCCCCATAAAATGAATATGACGGTAAACATAGACTACAAAGTTCGCTATTTTTTCCGAAAAAGAGAGCTGTTTTCTTCCGTGAAAGGCTTTCGGACGCATAAAAAATGAAGGAACGGCTTACTTTTCCGTCGGATGGAGAACAAGGCCTTGAAATAAGCTGTAACTTTGCGGGCGTGAAATATGACGAACAAATGGAAAATCAAAGTATCACAAAAATTCAGGTACGTCCGCTCCAGATAGAAGACTACGGACAGTTGGCCCAGTCGTTCCGTCGTGTATATTCGGACGGCAGCGATGTGTTTTGGACCCATGAGCAGATAGAGACGTTGTTACTCATCTTCCCCGAAGGGCAGGTGGTGACGGTAGCCGATGACAAGATTATCGGTTGTGCCCTTTCCATTATCGTGGATTATGATTTGGTGAAGGGAGACCATACATACGCTAAGGTTACGGGAAATGAGACGTTCAGCACGCATAATCCCAAGGGGAATATCCTTTATGGCATCGAGGTGTTCATCCATCCCGACTACCGCGGCCTGCGCTTGGCACGCCGTATGTATGAGTACCGCAAGGAGCTGTGCGAAAAGCTGAACCTGAAGGCCATCATGTTCGGCGGCCGTATTCCGAACTATCATAAATACGCCGACAAGATGAGGCCGAAGGAGTATATCGAACAGGTGCGCAAACGTGAGATATACGACCCCGTGCTGACCTTCCAGCTTTCCAACGACTTCCACGTGCGTAAGGTCATGACCAACTACTTGCCCAACGACGAGGAGTCCAAACATTACGCTTGCCTGCTCCAGTGGGACAATATCTATTATCAGCCCGAAACCTCAGAGACGCTTCCGGCCAAAACCACGGTCAGGGTCGGACTGGTGCAATGGCAGATGCGTGGCTATCGCACTATCGACGACTTGTTCGAACAGATAGAGTTCTTCGTAGACGCTGTTTCCGGTTATAAAAGCGATTTCATCCTTTTCCCCGAATATTTCAATGCACCGTTGATGGCGGAGTTCAACAACCTGAGCGAGTCGCAGGCCATTCGCGGACTGGCCGGTTACACCGATGAGATACGCGACCGTTTCTTACAGTTGGCCATCAGCTACAACATCAATATCATCACCGGGAGTATGCCTTTGCAGCGCGACGGCAACCTCTATAACGTAGGCTTCCTGTGCCGTCGCGACGGCAGTTATGAGATGTATGAGAAGATACATGTCACGCCCGACGAGACCAAGAGCTGGGGACTGTCCGGGGGCAGTATGCTGAAGACGTTCGATACGGATTGTGCCAAAATCGGCGTGTTGATCTGTTACGATGTGGAGTTCCCCGAACTGTCGCGCATTATGGCCGACCAAGGGATGCAAATCCTCTTTGTGCCCTATCTGACGGATACGCAGAACGCTTACTCGCGCGTACGGGTTTGTGCCCAGGCCCGTGCCATCGAGAACGAGTGCTTTGTGGTGATAGCCGGTAGCGTAGGCAACCTGCCGCGCGTGCACAACATGGATATACAGTATGCGCAATCCGGGGTGTTTACTCCGTGCGATTTTGCTTTCCCCACCGACGGACGCCGGGCGGAGGCTACGCCGAACACGGAAATGATTCTTGTGTCCGATGTCGATTTGGACCTTCTGAGCGAGCTGCATACTTACGGTGGTGTAAGGAATTTGAAAGACCGCCGGCGTGACCTTTATGAGGTACGTTTCAAGAGGTAAGGAACTCGAAAAAACGATTGGCTGAGAACGGAAAATCAATCTCCTGAGATTGATAAATCGTTTGGCGCAGAATGATTTTTCATTCTGCGCCAAACGATTTGTACTTTATAAGGCGTTGATAAACAGCTAAAAACGAGTCATGAACTCGATGACGAATTTGTCCTGCTCGGAAACCTTGGGGGTGGCACCTTCGTTGTAGAAATATTTCTCATAATTGATACGGATGTCCGAAATGAACGGTTTGGCGATGCTCAGGGTGATGCCGCCAGTGATACGTTTGCGTTCGGCATCGGTCAGTGTGAGATGTCCGTTCTCGTTGGCCGTACCGTCGCTATGGTCGCCCATGTAATCGAAGCGTCCGAGGAATGAGATTTTGCTGAATACTTTTTTCAGTGGCAGGTCATAGCAAATGAACCCGTCGAAGGCGTTCACGTCCTGAAAGGCATCTTTGGTGTAGTGTTTATACAAGTATTCCGCTTCTATCATCCATCTTCCGGCCTGGTAGGTAATGCCGCCGTCGTACATGTTGACCGAAATGTGTTCCGGTCTGATTTTCTGTGCGCTCAGCGTGACGGAAAAGCCTTTGGGCAGTTGCCATTGTGCTTTGGCGGAATAGTTGATGTTGTTGGTCCAGAAATCTTTCTGGTCGGTCAGGCCCGAACCGTTGAACATTCCCGCTTGCAGGGTGAGGGGCAGCGGACCTCCTATCTTGTAGCCCAGCGTGGCTCCCACATCGCGCACGTTGCCCACTTGCTTGGCTATGAATGAACGGTTGGCAAAGTATTGCTGGTGGGGTGAACGGTGGGCATCGATAGTGAACGGGACGCGCATCTGTCCGATGGTGAAATCGAAACCTTTCAGCGGGCTAAGCCGGGTGTAGGCATCCAACATTTTGATTTTGCCTTCGTCGGACAAGTCGATTTCGGCTTTATAGGCCACCACAGGTGCGACTTTTCCTTCGATGCTGACCCGGGCGGTGCGCACTTGAAAGCGTCCGGCCTTTTCTTCCGGTTGGTACTCGTATTTGCCACGTAGCGTACCGTGGACGACCGGTCGGTAATCCGTTTTGGCTTTTCCTTCTTTTCCTTCGTCGGCTGCGGCAGGTAGGGCAAGCAGCATGCTCAAGGCTAAAATAGATATTTGTTTCATGATGTGCTGATTTGGCGACAAAGGTAGGTATTCGATATGAACTCAAGATGTCATACGTGTTACGATCGTGTTACAATATTTAATGCTTTATTTCCTTTGCGATGCCGAATATACATGTTGCTTGGCTTCGTTCACTTCACGGATAAGTTGTTCCTGAGAGGGTAAATAGAGCTGATATTGGCTGGCGAGTATGGTTTGGTTGTTTTCAGGTAGGGCCAACCGGACAGCGGTGTCGTTTTTGCTGGTACATAACAATATGCCGATAGTTGGATTCTCGTCCGGTGTCTTTTCATAGCGGTCGTAGTAGTTGACGTACATCTGTAGTTGCCCGAGGTCTTGGTGGGTGAGCTTGCCGGTTTTCAGTTCGACGATTACGAAACAGCGTAATAACCTGTTATAGAAAATGAGATCTACAAAATATTCGTCATCTTCCACTAAGATACGTTTCTGTCTTGCTACGAAAGAGAATCCCTTGCCTAATTCCAACAGAAAGTCTGCTATATGGGTTATGATGGCTTTCTCAAGGTCTTTTTCGTAATATGCAGGTTGGCGTTCCAATCCGAGGAACTCCAGGACCATCGGGTTTTTAATGATTTCCATGGGAGATTCCGGAATGCGTTCCTTACGTGCTACGGCCAACACGGCTTCCTTGTCGTTGCTCAATAGCAACGTTCGTAGAGCATGGAATTGATTTGGCGTTCCAGTTCGCGGCCGGTCCAACTGTTGTTTATGGCTTCGAGTTCGTAATATTCCCGTTTATCTGCATCTGCAATGGCTATTAGCATCTTATATTGCGACCAGTTTAATTGCGTCCGCACTGTGGACGCAATCGGATAAAGTCTGTAAAATTGTCTGCTACGTTCCAGTTGCCGCACCGAAAACCCACTGCCATATTCCGGTTCGAGGCGTTTGGCCAGATTCCTGATGAGGTAGGTTCCATAATCGGCACGTTCTTTTCCGTGCTGTTCTTCTTCGAAGATACGTTTACCGATGTTCCAATACATTCTGACTCTGCAAAAGTCCACACTGCGCACGGCATTAGATCGGGCTTGGTCGATGATGGAGCGTATTTCGCTGACAAATCCGTCTGGTGTGTCGGCCGGTTGGCTTGGGTTCCTTAGTTCTTTGTAGTCCATGGCATCCTTATGTTGATGTACTTGCAAATATAGCGTTATTTTTCGTCTTCCTTTCCTGTTGTGCCATGAAAAAGGAGTTTGTACCCTGAGAAAAGTACAAACTCCAGATTTAGAAAGCCTTCTGTGTGGAAGGATGTAATGTTTACTCCGCAGTGAGTTCCAGTACGCAACTGGCGTAATCGCTGCCGAGCGGCATCTCGATACCGGTGTTCATCAGTAGGGTACCGGAGAGCGTTTTGCCGTTCAGGAAACAAGGTTGTCCGCCGGTCTTGACGTTCAATTCGCGTACGCGGTAGTTTTTAGACGGGTCCAATCCCCGAAGGCAAACGCGAGGTATCACCTGGTTATTGAAATGTTCCATCTTGTAGGCGAAGAATACGGCTTTGTTTTCCGTATCGTCGGTGTACATCAGTGAAGCGATGCCTTTGTCGTCGTACGGGGATACCAGACGGTACAGATTGCCTAACTGGATGACGTCGCGTACGGACTTGTAGTCCTTGATGGCTTGTGCCGTCTGTTGGTATTCTTCTTTCGTCATCTTGCTGGGTTGCAATTCCATACCCAACCGCCCGCTCATGGCCACGTCGCAACGGAACTTGATAGGGATGATACGTCCCGTCTGGTGGTTGGGCGAGGCACTGATATGCTGTGCCATGGCGTTGGACGGATAGAAGTACGAGGTACCCCATTGCATGTAGATACGCTGGAGGGCATCCGTGTTGTCGCTCACCCAAAACTCATCGAAGTAGGGCAGGACACCGTAACTGGCACGTCCTCCTCCTCCGCCGCAGGCCTGAATCAGCACGTCGGGATACTTGGCGCGGATGCGTTCGAGCACTTTGTTCAAGCCGCGATGGTATTCAATGTATATGTGCGACTGTTTGTCTTGGGGCAAATAGGTCGAGCCATAGTTTTTCAACTCCACATTGGCATCCCATTTGATATAGGCAATCTGCGGATGCTTGCCGAGCAAATTGTCTACGATGCCGAACATGAAATCCTGAACTTCGGGATTACATACGTCGAGCAACATTTGTGTACCGCCCCGTCCGTATTGCAAGGGCCGTCCTTTGACTTGCAAAGCCCAGTCGGGATGCTTTTCGAAGAGTTCGCTCTTGCTGTTTACGGCTTCCGGCTCTATCCAGATGCCGAATTTGATGCCGTTCCGATCAGCCGTTTGGATGAGGTTCTCAAGTCCGTTCGGCAGTTTCTTCCGGTCTACTACCCAGTCTCCCAAGGAAGAATTGTCTTGTACGCGGCGGTATTTGTCGCCGAACCATCCGTCGTCCATGACGAACAGTTCGCCGCCTAATGCGGCGATGTCTTTCATCATCTCGGCCATGGCCGGTTCGTTGACATCGAGGTACACGCCTTCCCAACTGTTGAGCAACACGGGACGTACCTGGTCGCCATGGTGCAGCATGCCGGCGTGGCGTGCCCAGCGATGGAAGTTGCGGCTGGCACCGCTCAGACCCTTTCCGGAATAGGTGAGAGCCAGTTTCGGAGTAGTGAATACCTCTTTCGGAGCCAGATTGTATTCCGAGCTTTCGCTGTCGATGCCGGCAAAGACACGGTGTACGAAATTATTGTCCGTCACCATGCGGATGGAGTAGTTTCCGCTCCAACAGAGGGCTGCTCCGATGACACGCCCTTCGTTCTCGTGCGGCTTCCCGTCGAGTGAGAACATGACTTCGGGGTGGTCGAGATGGCCGTTACGGGCACCGTCTACGTTTTCGATCATTTTGATGCCCGGTGTGAGCGGTTCGGTGGTCACGTGCGTTTCGGAAGCCCATGAGCCATGGAGATGCGAAATCCATACGTCACCGCGCCGTATCAGAAAATGTCCGGAGTCGAAACGTTTCAGCACCACGGTTTTCTTTTCCGTGTGTGAAATCTCGCTCCACGTCTCAATCATGTCGATGTCGTTGTAAGCTTTGTAGTAGAGTCTCACTTGGAAAGGATAAACCTTGTCCTTCAGCGTGATGGCCGTGAGTTTGGCGTTGTCGAGGGTAGAGGTTTCCACCTTGTCCACAGTCAGGTCGGTAGTCCAGTTCCCGTCGGCATGTACGGCCTGCAAAGCAAAAATCTGGTGGGGCGGCTGGCCGAAAGTCGGGTATGCCGTGCGGTTCAGCCCGTCCCATGCGTCGTGAATCTGGTGTATCTGACTCTCTTCGATGCGGTCGCCGAAGTAGGCGAAGCGCAGGTCTTGCCCTTCACCGGCATGCAGAAGCAGGGACGTGTGCGGCGTGGAGACCAACACATTTCCTTCCCATGCCAGGCTATGCGCAAAAGGTAGCGCGCTGCATGTCGCAGCGGCTACCCCTATGATATAACTTCTGATTTCCATTTTTCTGTCTCAAGATTTATTCGGCTGTGATTTCCACCACGCGGCTGTAAAGCTTGTTGCCGGTGAGGAGGTTCAGTCCGACTTTCATCAGGTAATCGCCGGAGAATACACGGTCGTTACCTTCGAGCGATGAGCCTTGGTTCGGCATCAGGTTGATTTCTTTCACGCGATACTGTTTGCCGGCATCCAATCCTTCCAGACGTACGGGCAGAATCTTCTCGCCGTAGCCGGGATATACGTCGAATGCGAAGACTACGGCCTTGTTCTTGTCTTTGCTGACAAACTGGTTGGCCGCATGGCTGCGCGTACCGTCGTACGGAGATACCAGACGGTAGAGGTCGCCTTCCATGATGGCCGGACGCAAGCGTTTGTAGTTCTTCACGGCACCTTGGCAATAGGTAAGGTCGTCGCCGCTCATGTCGCTGAGCTTGATGTCGAAACCGAGCTTGCCCATCATGGCCACGTCCGTGCGGAATTTGATGCTCGCGTTTTTGTTCCATGTGGTCACGTGGGCGCTCATGGACTTGGCCGGATAGAAGAACGAGTAACCGTATTGGATGAACAGGCGTTGTATGGGGTCGGTGTTGTCGCTGGCCCAGAACTCTGTGAAGTACTGCAATGCCTCGTAGTCGATACGGCCGCTACCGCCGGAGCAAAGCATCATCGGCAGTTTGGGATATTTGGCCTTGATGCGGTCGAGCACCTTGTACAGTCCACGTACATAGTCTACATAGAGATGAGTCTGCTTGTCTTTCAGATACGGAGAGTAGATATTGGTAATCGGACTGTTGCAGTCCCACTTGAAATAAGCGATGCCCGGATATTTGGTCATCAGCCCGTCTACTACGCCGAAGACGAAATCCTGCACTTCGGGGTTGCTCAGGTCGAGCACCATCTGGTTGCGGAAATAATACTCATCGCGGTTGGGCAGGTGAATCACCCAATCTTTATGCTTTTCGTAAAGTTCGCTTTTGGGGCTCACCATTTCCGGCTCTATCCAAATACCGAATTTGATGTTGCGTTTGGCTGCTTCGTCTACCAGTTTCTGGATGCCATGAGGCAGCTTGTGCTGTGTCTCGTCCCAGTCTCCCAATCCTTGGGTGTCGCTGTGGCGTTCGTATTTGTTTCCGAACCATCCGTCGTCGAGCAGGAACATATCCACGCCCAATTTTACGGCATCGCCCATCAGTTCTACCAACTTGTCCTCGTTGAAGTCGAAGTAGGTGGCTTCCCAGTTGTTGAGCAGGGTCATGCGGTCTTCCTGGCCGTCCTTGAGCTGGTATTTGCGTGCCCAGTCGTGGAAGTTGCGGCTGGCCTGTCCGCGTCCGCAGTCGCTGTAAGTGAAGTAGAAGTCCGGAGTACGGAACGTTTCGCCTTTGGGCAACGAGTATTCCGAGAAATACGGGTTGATGCCGGCAATGACGCGAAGGTCTTTCTTGTTGTCCACCTCGAATGTGAAACGGAAGTTGCCCGTCCATCCCAAAGTTCCTAAAATCACTTCGCCTTCGTTCTCCGAAGATTCTTTGTCCAAAGACAAGATGAACATGGGAGGAGTGAACATGTTGGCACGTGCACCCAGCTTCGTGTCGAGCACTTTCTTGCCGAAGTTCAGCGGAGTGGTGCTCATCGTGGCCTCATAAATCCAGTCTCCTGAAAACTCCGTCAGATAATAGGCCGGCCGGCTGAAGTGCAGCATGGCAGAAGCATAGCGTTCCAGTTTCAGCGGTTTCTTTTCCTGATGGCTGATTTCGGTGAAGGTTTTGATAATGTTTTCTTTGGCATAGGCCACATAATGCAACTTCACGGTGACGGGGTATTTGTCGTCCTGCAAGGTGATGACCGTTTCGTCCACTCCCGGCTGTACGTTCTTGGACGTGTGCGACACGTATTTGAGCAGCAATGACGGGTTGGCATCGTTGTGGTGTACTTCGATGGCCGGTTCGAAATAGTCCTCCATGCCGTGGGTCAGATAAGCCTCGTTGCCTTTGGGCAAATGCTGCAAATCGCTTTCGTTAGACAGGCGTTTGCCCAAATAGGATTGGTAAAGCCTGCCGTTGTCTGCGGCGCGGAGTACCAGACCGACTTGGTCCGTGTTGATTTTGATGAACTCGTCTGCTGAAACTGCTGTGGCCAGCGTGAACAGACATAAAGATAAAATAGCTTTAATTCTCATAAGCTGTAAGATTTGTTTATTGTTGAATGATGATTTACCAGTTGTCGGTACGGAAAGGCGCTACCGGCAGGTTGGTCGGTGTACGCAGGGTACACTCCGGATTGTCGGCCCATCCGTAACGGACGGCTACCGGCACTTTGACATAGTGTGAGTAGACCACCACTTCGTCGCCGTCCGTATAGGCTTCGGCAGGATAGAACACATGGTCGGGCCCGGCAATGATGAAGCCTTTGATGTCTTTGTTTTGTTCGAAGCGTTCGCCGATGGCAGGAATGGTGAACGAAATGCGTACCTTGCCGTTTTCTACCGTATAGTCGTCGTACACCGGTGCTTGGGCGGGTATTTTCTGTCCGTAGGTATCGGCTAGTGAGATGACGGCCAGACGGCGAGCTACTTCTTGCTTGTTCTTCGGGTGGATGTCGTGTGCTTCGCCGATGTCTATATTGGCGGCCATACCGGTGTGAGCCAGATGTTGTGCTTTGGATTGCGCCTCACGGAGGGCAGCCCAGGGTGAGTCCGCCTGTACAAGCTTGCGATCCAGATAGTTGGCCAACTGTACGAAATAGAATGGCATGTCGGGCTGTCCGAACTGCTTACGCCAGTCGGTGATAAGTGTCTGGAATAGGCTTTCATACTCTTCTGCACGTCCCACGTTGTTGCACCCTTGGTACCAGATGACACCTTTGACGGGATACTCCAGACACGGGTGAACCATGCCGTTGAAAAGCACGGACGGGAAAGATGAGTGCTCTGGATATATCGGTGCCGGTGGCATGTCGGCCAAGGAGCATCCTACACGGTATTTCCAACTTCCGGCCAAAGACAGGGAAGCCTGGTCGGAAAGTTTGAGATTCATGTCTTCTGCTTTTCCGGCAATGCCGCCTTCGCCGCCGTTGTCGCTGACTTTGATGGCCAAGGTGTTCCTGCCGGCTTTGACCAGACGGGCCGGTACGGTGTAATGACGCTGTACGTTATAGCCTGCGCCACTGGCGATTTGTTCTCCGTTCCAATACACAATGTCTTCATCGTCTATAGTGCCCGGGTTCAACTGTAGGTCCTTTCCGGCCCAGTCTGCGGGGACTTCGATTTGCTTGCGGAACCAAACCACGCCGTCGAAATTAGGCAATCCTTTGCCTTCCCAGTAACCCGGAAGCTCCATTTGCTGCCAGTCGTTGTCGTCCACGTTTTCCCCGACCCAACAAGCTTTACCGTTTTGGTATCCTTTGTCTATTTTGCTGATTTCGGCTTTCCACGATGCTTGTTCTTTTCCGTACTCAGCCATGATTTTGTCCCGGTTGAAACCTAATGCTTCCAACTTTCCGACTTTCTTTTGATATCCCATGACTTGTTTGAGGGATTCGGAAGAAGTCCAGGCTTCGGCCGGAGTTCCTCCCCAAGTGCAGTCGATGACTCCGACGGGGACATTCAGTTTCTGGTGCAGTTCACGGGCATAAAGGTAGGCCACGGCGGAAAACTCCGGAACCGTGGACGGTGAGCATTCTTTCCACCCGCCCATGGTGGATTCCACTTGGTAAGCATCGAGAGGAGCCACGGAAGTGCGTTTCTTCACCTGAAACAGCCGGATACCGGGATAGTCGGCAGCAGCGATTTCCTGTTCGTAGTTCTTTATTTTTCCCCATCCCGCTATCGGCATCTCCATGTTGGACTGTCCGGAGCAGAACCAGACTTCGCCTGCCATGACATTTTCCAATACGGTCTTTTTCCCGTCGGATAATGTGATGCGGTAAGGACCTCCGGCTGTCGGAGTGGATACAGCAACCTGCCAGTTTCCTTGTGCGTCGGCTTTCGTTTCATAATGCTGATTATTCCAGCTTGTTTCGATACTAACCTTCTTGTTCGGTTTGGCTTTTCCGAACAAAGTCATGGTAGTCTGCTGCTGGATAATCATGTTGTCCGTGAAAAAGGCAGGTAGTGTGATTTTAGCCTGTAACGGGGTTTGCAAACCCGTGCAGGCCAACACGGCACAGAAGCCGATGCGACGTGTAAAGTTTTGAAACGTTTTCATTTTTTTTAGTTTAAATACCCGGACGGAAGTCTTTCAGGATTTCCTTCCGCCCGGATAATGTTTATAGTTTTTTGTTGTAAGGTTCAACAATGAGTTTGAACGAATCGTTTTGCAAGAGCGACTCGTCGAAGGTGATTTGGATGTCCTTCTTCTCGCCCGGCATCAATGTGAAATAGTTGTCGTTCATGAGGGCGGGAAGCAAACGTTCGCCATCGGAAGTGCGTACGGCTTGTACACGTACGCCGAAAGCTACTGCGTCTGCTGATTTGGGCAGTCCGACCGTGGCTTGTATCGTTGCCTTTCCGTCTTTTCGTGCCAGTTTGGAGGATACGTTCAGTTTTACACCGGGGAGTTGGTTGAGCGCCTTGAAATTCGTACGTTCGTTACCTCTCCAGTAATTGTTCTCGGAAACCACCTTTCCTTCTTTGTCTTTCAGGGTCAGGCGGAGGAAATGCACGTCGCTCAACCCTTCAGAAGGTTTCGTGCCGCTCAATACATCCATGCTCCACAAAGAGTAACCGAACCACCAGCCTAATTCTATGCCCAACATACGTACGTAACGGGCTTTGATTTCTTCCGGGAAAAACACTTCGTTGATACCTTCACGTCCTTCTTCGGTCTTGTAGACTTCCGTCCAGCTCTTGGCGTCGTTGGAAACTTGTATTTTATAGGATTTGCCGTTTGCGGCTTCCCAGTTCAGACGCACGCCGCCTACCGGCTTTTCACTGCCGAGGTCTACGTAAATCCATTCGTTGTCGGCACGGACTGCTGCCCAACGGGTATCGTCTTTGCCATCGGTTACAAAAGCCGGTTTGCCTTGGTTGGTCGAAGAGGCGTATGCCGGACATCCCAATGAGAGAATATCACGGTCGGTATTGAATTTGAGTTTGAAACATTGTGCTACGGCGTTGGAGGTAGAATTGATGGTGGCCTTTTCGCTGTAGCGGGCTACAGGTTTGCCGTCCATGTTGTACACGGTGGCTTCGGCCGTCAGTCCGTCGTAGTCTTTTGTGGTCGTGTTGGCCACTTTCACTTCTTCGGTTACGGGATTCCAGTAGATATGCACCGGCTCACAAGCTTGTTTGCATCCGAAGTACGCTCCCGTCAGGTCATAATAGTAGTCGTAAGTCTGCCATACCATGCTGGGATAAGATGCACCGCTCATCCAAAGCATGACCCCTGTGGCATCGTTCCACATGTGGTCGAGCCAACCTTCATAGAGGGCTTTGTTGCTTTCATAGCTTACCCATTGTGACTTCATACAGAACTCCTTTGCATCCTTCGCTCCGCCGTAGCTGTTCTCGATGACCGCCGTATGACGCTCCGGTCCGGCGTTGAAAGCCATCTGACCGAAATAGTGAAGGTTCCACATGTCGTTGATGGGCCATAAATCTTTTTCGGGCATGAATTTCACGAGGCTTTCGTAATTGGGGACTGCTGCCGTACCGATTTCCGTGCGGAAGCCCCATCCGCGTGTGAAGCCGCTACCCGACTTGCAGTCCGGATAAGCTGTGAAGTACCAACGTTGGTCTTTGGCATCCCATGGACCGCTTCCACTTAGGCCGCCATTGTTGGAGCAAGGTTGGAAATGTCGGTCGCCACCGTCGAACGTGCGTATGTTTTCAGCCATCCATCCCGTAAGGGGCGGTTCGGGTGTGCCTTCGTTGTCGCCACACCAGACGGCAATACAGGCATGATTGCGGAAACGTTTGATTTTCTCCATCATGTTGTTGTTGAAGACATTCAGGTCGTATGGCAGGTTAGGATTGGAGTTGATCCAGAAATCATCCCACACCATGATGCCGAGCTCGTCACAGCTTTCGTAGAACTGTTTCTCCGTGACCGAGCCGAGCCAGTTTCGTATCATGTTGAAGTTCATTTCTTTGTTCAGCTTGACCCAGGTGCGGATATGTTCGGGATTGCTGCGTAGCATATATTCGCTCATACCCCAGTCAGACCCTTTTACGAAGACCGGGACGCCGTTGATGTATAAATGAAATACGCCATCCTTTTTATCGTATGAATATTGGCGTATGCCGAAACGGAATTCTTCGGTCTCGGAAGTCTTGCCTTCGTGGACTACCTCCAGACGGCAAGTGTAGAGATGAGGCTCGCCGTACCCGTTAGGCCACCAAAGTTTAGGGTTGTTCACGACCATTTGGGGAAAGTAGCGCTTGTCGAATTTGACGGTTTTGGTCTCTCCGGCTTGCAAATCTACTTCCTGACTGAAAGTAATGTTACCCGGAGTAATGGTACCTTTTACCATAGTTTTGCTTTGGGAGTCGCCATTATTGGTAACTTCGGTTTGAAGGGTAAGTTCTGCGAGAGAACGGGAGACGAGTTTCGACCTCATCCAAGGGTCGGTAATCGTGCTTTTCCCCGTATTTTCCAACCAAACCTTGTCGGTGATGCCGGAATTAAGCCCCGGAACGTAGGGCATCCAGTCCCATCCGCCGCTGGAAAGGTAATTGGGGCTTCCCTGATTGGCCAAAGGAGTGCGGGGAATATCGACCAGTACGGCCAATGTGTTGGAACCGTTGCGGTCTACTAATTGGGTTACGTTGAAATGTCCGCGGTGCATGAAACCGTCCAAATCTCCTAAGTGGTTACCATTCAGGTAAATTTGACCTTTACGGTTAATTCCGTCGAAGTTTAACCAGATGATTTCTTTGTCGAAATCGGCCGGAATCTTAAATTCCGTACGATACCAGAAGCTGCGGTCGTATTTCTTTCGGTCGACTTTCTGTATGTTGTCTCCGAAATTAGGGTCTTTTTCCAGTCCGGCTGTCACGTATGACGTAAAAACCGTGCCCGGCACGATGGCTTTGACGGCTTTAGGATGTTGATAGCCGTTTTGAATAAGTGGCCCGATGTCTTTTCCTACTTCTTCTTCGGGCATTACGGTCCAGGCAGCATTCTGAGTATCGCTATGCAGATAGCTTACTTGTGCGAAGGCTTGCAATGAGCCGAACGTGCTCCACAGCAACAGGCCGAATAGTTCTTTTGTTCTCATAATAGATCAGTGAATATTTTATTTAATGACTACTTATAAAAAAGTCGGATTATTTTCCATCGACTGCATTGTAACTATTAAGTTAACCATGCAAATGTAAAGGATGAAAAATAATCCGACTAAAAGTAGTACTTCATAAAATACTACGTTTGACGCATTCCACTTTTTTTATGAGTTTGTCTTATTGCCTTGGATTAAATCTTCTATATTTATTTCTTGTGAATTCCGGACTTTGCTGCGGGTATTCGAAATTTGCTTCTCGAAATCCTTAGGCGTCATGCCGAACTGTTTGAAGAAAAGTTTACTGAAATAGGAGTGTGAACTGAATCCTACCATATAACAGATTTCTCCTACCCGGTATTTTCCGTCCTGAATGAGTTCGGCTGCTTTTTTAAGACGAATCAGTCGGATGAAGTCTATCGGAGACAAGTTGAATAGTGTCTTGATTTTACGTAGCAGGCTCGAACGGCTTAGGCACAATTCCTCTGCCATACGTTCTACGTTGAACGTTTCGTCTTTCAAGTTGGCATTGATGACTTCGATGACTTTGTTCATGAACTCTTCGTCTTCTTTGCTCATTTGCATATTCTGTACGGGGAAGAACGGCCGTTTGGAGAAAGCCTCGCGTTCTTTCTGTCGGTTATTGAGGAGGGACAGGATCTGTGCCTTCAAATAATCGTAGGAGAACGGTTTCTCGATATAGGCTTCGGCACCTACCTTCAGTCCCTTGACTTTGCTGTCTATGTCATTCTTGGCCGTAAGGAATATAATAGGTATATGGCATAGGTTGATGTCCGATTTGATGGCGGTACAGAGTTCGTAACCGTTCATTTCCGGCATCATTACGTCGCTGATGACGAGGTCTATATGTTCTTTTCGTATGATGTCGAGGGCTTCCTTGCCATTAGATGCTGTTTCCACGATGAAGAGCGGCAAAAGCCTTTCTTTCATGAAATTGCGTATGCTTTCCTCGTCTTCTACGATGAGGATGACATTGCCTTTGGTGTATTCATCAGCCGAAGTAGTTTCGTTGAGCGGAAGGTCGGCTTGGCTGAACGGTTTGTTTCCGTTGGCCATCATATCCTCCATATTGAGAGGTATAGTCAAAACGAACGTATTGTTGGGTTGACGTGTGTCGAGCATAAGCGTCCCCTTATGCAGCAAAGCCAAAGAACGCGCCAAAGCCAGGCCGATGCCGACACCTTGTTTTTCTTTCTTTTTCTCTGCCTCTTGGAAGAACGGCTCGAATATCTGCTCCGCTTTCTCTTCGGGTATTTTAGCTCCGTCGCTACATACGTTGACCGAGAAGTTGCCGTCATATTTACTCAAATTGACCGAAATCTGCTGGTTGCCGTATTTCAAGGCGTTATTGAGCAGGTTGCTCAGGATTTTGGTTATACCCTCCTTGTCGATACAAGCGATGATATCGTTTTCGAACTTCTCTACTTTCAGTTCTTTATGTTGATGGGTGAAAGTTGGCTCGAAACGGTTGACTGTCTCTTGCAGTAATTCGGATATGTTCACGACTTCGTAATTCAAGGTCAGTTTATTGGCGCCCATCTTCTGGAAGTCGAGCAACTGCGAAGCCAAGTTAAGCAACCGTTTCGTGTTTGTGGCAATGACATTCAGGTTCTTATTCAGTTTTTCGTCCTGAATGTGCATTTCCTGTATGATTTCCAACGGCCCGTTGATAAGAGTCAACGGAGTTCTGATTTCATGTGCTATTTCCGTGAAGAACTCCACCTTATTCTGATTGAGTTCTTTCTCCTTTTCTATTTCAAACAGTTTCTGTTGTTCGGAGAATTGTTCGTTCTTGTGTTTCCGGTACCAGTAGAACCAGCCGCCGAACGCACAAATTCCTAATATGGCATAAATGATATATGCCCATGTGGAAGCATACCAGGGTGGCAAGATGACAATGGTCAGCGAACGGGTTGCATATTGGGTACTTTCCGGTGTGCCTTCGTTCGTGGTGGCACGTAGGTGCAGAATATATTTGCCCGGCGACAAATTGGCGTAGGATATACTGTTTTCTGTTCTCGTACGTATCCATTGTTTATCGATAGGTTCCAGTTTATAGAAGTATTCATTGGTCTGTGACGTAGAGTAAGAAAGCAAAGCTATATCGAAGCTGATATTGGCCTGATTGTAAGGCAATACAATCTTATCCGTCCCGATGATGCTCTGTTTGAGAGGAGAGTCGGGAGTATGCACCGTCACTTCTTCGTTGAAGATGGAGAAGCGCGTGATATAAATGGGAGGTACGGGGGCTGTCTGTTCCTTAATATTAGGATTAAAGGAAATCAAACCTTCTATGCTGCCGAAATAGAAATTGCCGAAGATCGGAAGAGCACACGTCTGAACTCCAGTCACGATCAGATCTCGTATG